>Ga0209474_10002202_pt1 | contig 18154 bp, 16 predicted proteins | sample GraSoiAngelo_145_FD_185902 | JGI IMG/M metagenome (GOLD analysis project Ga0209474, IMG submission 185902) | Grasslands soil microbial communities from the Angelo Coastal Reserve, California, USA - 14_1009_05_20cm (SPAdes) (version 2) | ecosystem: Environmental > Terrestrial > Soil > Grasslands... | reverse complement strand
GCCGGCGATTATCTGTCCTACGATCCCTACGGCATCATGTTCCGTAAGGGCGAGCCGCAACTGACCGCGGTGGTAGAACGGACGTTTCGAAAACTCGGCTCCAACCGTGACCTGATTCCGCTTTATAACAAATGGTTCGTCGCGCGCCTGCCGACGGGCGAGAAGCTCAACGTTGCGATCTCGCCGCAACTCGAAGAAGCGTTCAAGGCGCTGAACGACACGGAGGGGACGAGTAATTAACGGGCACGAGCACCAATAAAGCTCGCGCGCTAATCAGCCTGCCGCGTTCCTCAAAGCATTTTTACTTATCCGAGATTGAGCGTTTTTTCTTTTTCAACTGTTTCTTGGCTTTCAAAATCTCGGCCTGCGTCCGAAAGCCCCGTGCCATGCTCAAGTAGTTGCGGGTGATCTCAGGCTCGTTAGCGGACTGCGCCATGCGCTCTGCCTTATCGGCCTGCTTACGGAGAAACTTGACTTCCTTCACCATGGCCGCATGTCCATCGGAGGCGTCTTATACCTATGGTCAAAAATCGGCGTGTGATGCTCGCCACTGCCTGCAGCCCAATGCGAACGTGTGCAGACGGTTCCAAGTAACAAGCCGGTGAGAGAGTCAGCTCGCGAACAGAATTTGTGCTGGCTCATGAGCTAGTTTCCGGATGCGCTGCGAACCATGGCGCGTGCCTCAAAGCCCCGTCCTGTTCCTCCCTGTTCCCTGGACGGGGCTTTTCATTTTCGATTTCGAACGAGCGTGATCGGATAGATCTCAGAACCGTTGAGTCACCCAGCGAGCAGCTTCGGTCGTTTGGGCGGGCGCGGTTTTGAGACAAAGCCGCGCCGCCTCAATCTCAGCTTCAGTGGCTCCGTGGCTTCTCGCCCATATTTCGGCGGCGGACGCGGAGAACTTGGCCACGTAGAACCGGACAACCGAGCATGATGCTCCACGGAGAAGTCCGGAATGTTCGGCTGCTTCCACGCGCGGAGCAAATCCACAGCAAATAGCAATACAGAAAATCGCAATAAGGCATCCCGAGCGTAACAACATTTTTGATTTCCTTATTTCGAACTCGAATAAGGCGAGTTCCACTAAGGGAACAGCATCAGGGCCGCCGAGAGTAATCCGGGTTACAGATGCGAAACCAGCTTCGAGGGTGGAGTTTCTCGGGATTACTTAACGTATGTGAGCAAAACCTTGGCGGAAAGGGAAAGAGAGTCTGAGCTTTTGATGCCAGTCGAAGAAGGCAGTATGTCATCGAAAAGAAGCACGGTCCGCCTCGGGCGCCCGGGGCGGGTAGGCTGGACCATTGGGGCGCCTCAGAGTCCGTCGGCTGCCTTAATGAGCCGATCCCTCCAAGCACATGCTAAGTAGAAGGTTCCATTTGGGCGTGCGAGGGAGCCCATTGCAGCGCAGTAGCCGCGCATTCCAGCTAACCTATGTCAATGCTGCGTCCCATTACCCGGCTCGTGCGGCGATGTGATTAGCCAGCCGTGCGGCGTCGGCCCCGACGCCCGACAACAGAGAAGAGTTGAGATTGGCCAGCCAAGGCAGACCAAGGAAATACATCCCCGGCAGATCGGTTATTCCCTGCCGGTGCATGGGCTCGCCGCGGGTATTCAGCACGGGAACATTGATCCAGCCGAAATCAAACGCATATCCCGTAGCCCAAACCACTGTGTTGATATCTGCAACGCGCAGATCGAGATGCCGAAGCGGTTCAATCAGGCAAGGCGGGTCGGCAAGCAACGCGCGTGCCAAGTGATCTTCAGGCATATCCAGACCGTGGCGTCGGACATGGGTATCAGCCATTTCAAGGAAGACGGCATACGACCCATCTCCGTACGCCAGCCTCTTGGATAAATCCGCTGCGAGCGTCACCATCGTGTGATCCGCTGCTTGCATGCGGCCCAGCAGTGTGACGCCTTCCGCGGCGAAGCGACGAAAATCGATGGTATCGCCTCCAAAGGCCCCTGTGATCAGCGGGTTTGATCGATCGGGTCCACGCATTTCCGTAGGAGTTTGATCGAGGCCCATGGCACTCAACCACCAGATCAGATCGCGTCCGCGATACCGGCGTGGCAGACGAGTATGCTGTCCTACTGAGAGATAGACGCGGCGTCCCGCTCGAAACAGTTCCTCTGTAATTTGCGCCCCGGAAGCACCCGAGCCGACCACCAGCACCGCGCCTGGCGGAAGCTGGTCAGGGTTTCTGTACCGGCTGGCGTGCACCTGAAAAACACTGGCGTGGTCGCGCAAAAGAGGGGGGATGAAAGCGCGCTGGTAGGGACCGGTCGCGACCACTACGTTATCAGCTTCGATCATACCCTCCGTCGTCTCAGCGACGAATGCAGACCCGGTGTCATGGCGTCGTAATGCGGTTACGCAGACACCGCAGCGAATCGGCGCCGCGACGAATGCTGCATAGGCCGTGATGAAATCCACGATTTGACCATTAGTAGCGAAGCCGTCGGGATCGGCGTGAGGAAATGGGAAATCAGGTAATCGCACGGACCAGTTGGGAAATTGAAACCGCATCTCGTCCCAGCGTTCGCTTCGCCAGCGTTCGGCGATCCGGTTTCGCTCCAGCACGAGGTGCGAGCAGCCGCGCTGACTGAGCATGTGGCTCATGGTCAGCCCAGCTTGGCCGCCGCCAATGATGAGTGTACTGACGCGCTCCACCAAGATCAGTGCCTTTGAGGTGAATGCTCTGGCTCTTTCAATACCATAGAGATGTTCTCAGCGGGCCGCGCGGGGCACCTTCAAGCCGCGAACACGCTTATCCGGGGGTGCCGGCTCGATGCGCTGCGAGGATCGTCACCACCGTTTCGGTCACGGTCGGACATCCAGGACTTTGAGGTTGCTCAGTCGTCAGACATGCACCGCTGTACGGACGCGCCCCTCATTGCCAAAGACTCGCAGATAACGCTCAACTTCAGACTGACTGCCTGTCGCCTTTTCTGGATTGTCCGAGAGCTTGACGGCCGGTCGGCCGTCGACCGAGGTCACCTTGCAGACGATCGAGATCGGATCGAGATCCACAGAGCCGTTCGGTGCGCATCCGACGAAATCATTTGTCAGATTGGTCCCCCAGCCAAAACTTATCCTGACTCGGCCTGCAAAATGACGGTACGTCTCCTCGATCGAATCGACATCCATGGCGTCGGAAAAAACCAGCAGCTTCTTTTTGGGATCACGCCCTTTTTGTTTCCACCACTTGATTATTTCTTCGCCTGCCGCGATCGGCGGCGCACTGTCAGGCCGAAAGCCCGTCCAATCGGCCACCCATTCCGGCGCGTCTCGCAGGAATGACTTGGTGCCGAAAGCGTCGGGAAGGGCGATCAACAGATTACCGCCATAGGTCTGCCGCCACTGATCGAGGATGAGGTAGGGCGCCCACCGAAGTTCATCGTCATTATTCGCCAGCGCAGCGGCGACCATCGGCAACTCGTGCGCGTTGGTCCCGATCGCCTCCAGATCGTTGTCCATCGCTAGCAGGACATTGGAGCTGCCGGTAAACGAAGGGCCAAGGCCTTCCTTGACCGCCTCAACGCACCAGCGCTGCCAAAGGAACCCATGGCGCCGTCGCGTGCCGAAATCGGAAAGGCGTAAACCCTCCAATTTGCGCAGCCGCTCGACCTTGGCCCAAAGCTTGGCCTTGGCCCGGGCATAGAGGACATCGAGGGCAAATCTACCCTCTCCTTTCATCGCCTGGCGCGAGCGCAGCTCGTTGAGAATGGCAAGAGCCGGAATTTCCCACATCGTGGTATGCGTCCACGGCCCGTGAAAATGCAATTCGTACTGCCCGTCGACTTTCTGAAGCTCATATTCGGGAAGGCGGAAGTTGGCGAGCCAGTGGATGAACTCTGGCGAAAACATCTGAGTCTTGCCGTAGAAGGTATTACCGGCAAGCCATATCAGCTCCTTCTTGCCGAACCGGATGGTGCGGGCGTGATCGAGCTGTGCGCGAAGCTCCCCTTCATCGATCACCTCGGCGAGCCGTACGTGCCGGCTGCGATTGATGACCGAAAAGGTGACGCACCGGTCCGGGTAGAATTCACGGATCATTTGCAGCATCAATAGCTTGTAAAAGTCAGTATCGAGCAGGCTGCGGACAATAGGGTCAAGCCGCCAGCCGTGATTGTAGGTCCTGGTTGCAATATCTGTGACTGCCATTTCGGAACTCTATCGCGCCAGTCGGGTCGCAACCAGTGGCTTTCACATGTCAAATCAATGCGGCAATGGATGTCTGGCCTGCCGGACCGCCGCCACCACATCGCTCCAGACCGGTTTGTCGGGGGCAAATTGCTGCCGCAGATAAGCCACCAGCTCCGCTACTTGCTCGTTACTCATACTGTCCCTGAACCCGGGCATGTATCCGAGATCGCTCGAAGCCGGCGAGGCGATCCCGTCCAGAATTACCCGAATCAAATTGTCCGGCGCGGAGCTGTGCAAATTGCTGTTCAGCGCCAGTGACGGCCGGCTGCCGAACAGAACCGCGCCACCGACCCGATGGCAAACCGCGCAGGCGCCTTCATAAAGCCGTGCTCCAATCGGCGAGACTGAAACCATCCTGGTGCCTGTCGACGTTTCAAGCCTGGCGGCGAGTTCGTCGTGAGCTGATTTGCCGATCGGGTTGTCGTTGAACGAGCCGAGATAGACCGCCATGGCCCGGATGTCCTGATCGGGAAGACCTGCAAGTTCTTTTATGACAGGCGCCATGGGACCAGCGGCGACGCCGTGAAAACGAGATTCGCCCGTTCGCAAATAGGCGAATAGCTCGTCCTCGTTCCAGGGTAAAGGCGCGTGGGAAAGCGAGGTCAGTGGCGGTGCTTCCCAGCGCTCCGCGAAACCGCCAGCCAAATATGCGTTGGCTTTTTCCGCCCCCAATGGATTGCGCGGCGAATGGCATGCGCCGCAATGGCCGAGCCCCTCGACAAGATAGGCGCCGCGATTCCATACCTCCGATTTGGTCGGATTGGCTTCAAATACGTCAGCCCGATGGAAAAGCGCGTTCCACCCCGCCAGCAGCGGACGCCAATTAAATGGAAAGGCGAGCGTGGTGGCGCGGTTCTCGGCGTGGATCGGCTCCTGCGCCATCAGATAGGCATAGAGCGCTTGCATGTCCGCCTCCGTCGTCCTGGCGAAATGCGAATACGGAAACGCTGGATAGAGATGTCGGCCGTCGCGGTGGATGCCCTGGCGCATGGCGCGCTCGAACGCCGGATAGGACCATCCGCCAATGCCGGTCTCAGGATGCGGGGTGATGTTGGTGCTGTACACGACTCCGAACGGCGTCTCGATCGCACGGCCTCCGGCGTTGATCGCGCCGTTCGCATCGGTATGACAGACGGCACAATCGCCGAGCGCGGCAAGTTGGCGGCCACGGGCGATGGTCGCGGCTGAATAGAGCGACGCATCGGGCGGGGCGATCGGTGCGATGGACCGCCACGGCAGAGTGGCCACCGCGATGCCGATGACGGCACTGCATAACGCCGCTACAGTCGCGACCGCACTCCGCCGTTTCGCAAAGGGATTTCGCCACTTGTAAGTCGAAGTCCGTCGATCGGGTGGCGCGATCGCAAATGCGCTGTGTGCCTCGTTTTGTTCGCCATGTAATCCCCTGAGGATTCGTTCGGGCGTGAAGGGCGGTTCGCGAAAGCGAACGCCTGTGGCGTCGAAAATAGCGTTGGCAATCGCTGCGGCGCTCGGGACGGATGCGGATTCGCCGACACCGAGAGGCGCTTGATCCTGTCGCGGCACCATCAAAACGTCTATCTTCGGAATATCCGGGAACGTAATGATCGGGTAGGCGCCCCATTCGCGGCTGGTGACCGAGTTGCGATCGAACGAAACTTCCTCCATCAGCGCGCGACTGGTCGACTGGATGACGTTGCCGTGGATCTGATGGCGAACGCCATCGGGGTTGATCATCAGCCCGGAATCCTGGCCGGCGACAACGCGGGTCACGCTGACATCGCCGGTTCTCTTGTCGACGGCCACGTCGGCAACCCAGGCCGACCACGCGGCGCCATACCCTGGAAATTTACTGTGCACGTAAAGAGCGTAGGCAAACCCCCGCCCACGCAGGATGTCGCCCTGCGCTACTGGCTCTTGCCTGCGCGGACGCCGCGTCCAGCCCGCGCGCTCGGCAACGGCGTTGACGAGATCGATGCCACGGGGATCTCTGAGATAACGAAGACGATATTCGATCGGATCGACGCCGGCTTCGGTTGCCAATTCATCGATATAGGATTCATGGGCAAAGGTGTTCGGTAAAGCGGAGACGCCGCGAAGCCACGATGCACGCACAATCGGCGGCATGTCGTGCGCTATTACGCGGATGTTTTCGTAGTCATAAGGCGGGATAGCGGTGCGGTCGCCCATGTCGAACACGGGCGGCGGAACCGGTGCGACTGCTCCTGTGAGCAGCAACGCCAGTATAGGAGCGCCGTTGGAAGGATAGCGCGTCGCAAAATCGTAACCCGCGACGGTTCCGTCGGCGTGAAGCCCGCCTTTGACGTCCATCAGTTGCGCTGCCCCCTTTGGCTCCCAGGCGTGCTCCTGTTCGCGGGTCAATTGCACCCGAACGGGTCGGCCGACGGCGCGTGACAGCAGGACTGCGTCGGCGGAAACGTCGTCGGCGCAGTTGCGGCCATAGCAGCCTGCGGCCTCCATCCGGATGACATCGATGTCGGCTTCCGGCCTGGTCACGAGCAGCGCAAGATCGCCCCGCAGAATGTGGGGATTTTGCGTGCCGGACCAGACCCGAATGTTGTCCGGCTGATAGTCCGCGACTGCGCAGGATGGGCCGATAGAGCCGTGCATCTGGTATGGCCAGAAGTAAGTCCGTTGGATGGGTTTTTCGGCTGCGGCAAGGGCGGCATCGACATCGCCCTTGTCGATCAGGGTGCGAGGAGTCGACGGATTGGCGCGTAGCGCGGTCTCGAGATCCCGCAAATTGGGCAGCGCCGGCGTCGGTTTCCAGGTAATCTTGAGCTGCGCCGCGGCCTTGACCGCATTTTCCTCGCGCTCGGCAACGACGCCAACGAAATCGCCGATCCTGACGACGGCAACCAGGCCAGCAATATCGCTGATCGAATTTTCATCGATTGCGATCAAGCTGGTGCCGACAAAAGGCCCGGCATCGACCCCGGCGTAGGGCGGACGAACGACGCGGCCGTGGAGCATGCCGGGCACGCGAACGTCGTGCACATAGACCAGCTCGCCGGTCGCCTTTGCCGGCAGATCGGTGCGCGGCACCGACTGCCCGACGATGGTGTAGGTATCCACCGCCTTGACCTGAACGTCGTTTGCCAGTTCAAGACGGATGGTCTCGCCCGCGATCAACTCGCCGTAGCTGACGCTGCGGTTGTCTCGACCGCGAACTAGGCCATCCTCGATGGACAGGTCTTCCATCGATAGTTCAAGTCGTTCCGCGGCGCGCGCGATCAGGAAATGCCGAGCCTGTGCCGCGGCGTTGCGCAAGGGAACGGCGGTGACCTGAATGGTCTCGCTGGCGATGGTCGCGCCTTGATTGGGGACGCGCGAGGTATCGCCGAGCACCACGACGACACGCGCAAAGGACACATCGAGTTCCTCGGCGACGATCTGTGCCAGCGCGGTGCGAATGCCTGTCCCGAGATCGACATGGCCGTTGAAGGCGGTGACCGTACCCTCCGCCGTTATCTTGATAAAGGTTTCAAATTCGCCTTCGCCGCCTGAAGCGGGCGGGCGAACGACGGATAACGATCCGGCACCAAATTCAGCGTTAGTTGGAGCGCCTTGCGACGCCATCAATGTTGCTCCTCGACGATACGGCCGGCGGCCAACATCGCGGCACGCATGATTTCAACATGCGCACCGCATCGGCACAGGTTGTAGCGCAGCGCTTCCAGCACTTCGGCCTCCGAGGGGTGAGGCGTCCGCATCAGCAGCGCCTTGATGGCCATTATCATGCCGTTGAGGCAGTAGCCGCATTGCGCGGCCTGTTCCCTGATGAAGGCGACCTGTACCGGATCGGGATGATCGCGCGAGCCAAGTCCCTCGAGGGTCAGAATCTCACGCTCGACGCAGCCGCTGATCGGGATCACGCAGGAACGCGCTGCGACGCCATCGATCAGTACCGTGCACGCTCCACATTCGCCAAGCCCGCAGCCGAACTTTGGTCCGTTCAATTCAAGATCGTTGCGCAACACGTAAAGCAGCGCGGTATCGGGGGCCGCCTCGACATGATGGATGCGGCCGTTCACCGTCAGGCTAATCGTCTGCTGCGTCATTGGTTGGTTCCGGCCCCGGCGTTTGCGCTGCAATAGATGCGGCAAAACCGCCGCGAGGATAACGTTTGCCTACAAGCGTGCAAGCATGGCCTCCCGCAGTCACGGCCCTGACTGGATTTGTGAACAGACCAGCGAGGCCTTTGAGCTATTATTCCGGAGTGCGGCTTTTTCCGAGGGCAATGCCGCTTGACAGTCCTCGGCGGGGCGCGCAACATCATTCGTATACGAACGAGATGCCCCGGCGATCTGAGCTGAAATGCGATCGAGACCGCCTGAACTGCGTTTACATGCGTCACTCCAATGTATCCGTCCGACTGTGTGACGGAGCCTGTGAGCTTGTTCATGCTGACTGAACCAACTCCTGCTGACGACAAGATCCGCTGCGATGCCTGCCCGGTGATGTGTTACATCAAGCCCGGCGCAGCAGGCGCGTGCGATCGTTATGCAAATCACGACGGCCAGCTGGTGCGCGTCGATCCTCATATCGTTCTGGAGCGAACAGTATCGCACGGCGGACGGCTGGTGCCGTTCCAGGCCACCGGCGATTGGGACGGCAAGATCGTGCACGAGCCGAGCGTATTTGTGACCGCAATCGGCGCTGGCACCACTTATCCCGATTACAAACCCGCGCCCTTCATCGTGTCTTCGGAAATTGACGGCGTCGACATGGTCACCGTGGTGACGGAGGGCATCTTCAGCTATTGCGGCGTCAAAGTGAAGATAGATACCGACCGTTACCTCGGGCCTGAAACGGCGACGGTTCGCGCGCAGGGCGAGGCGATCGGGCACGTAACGACCAGCGAATATGGTTCGCAGATGCTGTCGCTGGGCGGCGTTCACCATCTCACTGGCGGTTCAAAGAAGGAGGGCCGCGTCACCTGTGACGCGCTGATGGATCTGAGCAACTGTAAACCGGTCGATCTGACGATCGACGGCGGCGCCAACGTCGTCGTGCAAGCTGGATATCCTCCGATCGTTAACGGCGTGGCTGAGGAGCGGATGCGGGTGGGATGCGGCTCGGCGACGATCGGCATGTTCGCCAAGCAATGGCACGGCAAAGTCGATGAGGTCGTGGTGGTGGATGACCATATCACCGGTGTTCTCAGCGAGCATCAGGCCGGTAAACTGCTCGGCATTGCCGACACCGGGATCAAGATGAAGGGACGGCGTTCCACACCTGGTCGCTATTTTCAGGTGGCCGAGCCCGGCACCGGCTGGGGCGGGACCAAGATATCCGACCCGCTCTCGGTGCTCGGTCCATTCGACGCAAAGAAGGCGCGTCCGGGCGTGACGATGCTGATGGTCAGCACCACGGGCGAACATGCCGCCTTCTATGAACTCGACGAGGCGCTTAAACCTGTCGAAAAGCCGCTGCCCGCAGATCTCAGGTCATCGGTCGAGCGGATACAGGAGAATTGCGAGCCCGCGCTATGCACCGTGCTTTTCATGGCTGGTGCCGGCGGATCGTTGCGCGCGGGGGTCACCGACAATCCGGTTCGCCTGACGCGATCCGTGAAGGAAGCGTTGACGCGCGTGACCAGCGGCGGGGCACCGGTATATGTCTGGCCGGGCGGCGGCATTACCTTCATGGTGGATGTTACGCGATTGCCGGCAGGCGCCTTCGGCTACGTTCCGACGCCGGCGCTGGTCGCGCCGATCGAATTTACACTGCGGCTGTCGGATTATGCGGCGCTGGGCGGCCACATGGATCATGTGCGTCCGCTGGCGTCACTGAAAGACAAGATTGAGACGCTTCAGGTATCAGCGCCGGGACTTCGTGCATGACGCGGGCTCCGCAGCTCAGGTATTTGGCCGATGGCAAACGGCTTCATCTGCAGGACGGGCCAATCGACCTGATCGTGGAGGCGAACGGCACTGAGGCAAGCGTCGGTGTCGCCTATAGCGCGGCTGCGCGGCGCTTCACCGGTCTGCTGGACGAACTCTGCGATGAGTTGCCTCTGTTGCGCAAAGCCGCCGATCCGGCGCGATGCCTGCTTCGAGGCAAGGTGGCGCGCCGCATGCACGATGCGGTCGCTCCGTTTGCAGCCAATTGCTTCATCACGCCGATGGCGGCGGTCGCAGGTTCGGTGGCGGAAGAGATTCTTGCCGCGATGCTGCAAAATGCGCAGCTCGCGCGCGCTTACGTCAATAATGGCGGCGACATCGCGCTGCATCTCGATGAGGCAGAGCATTTCACGCTCGGTCTTGCCGATCGGCCAGACGCGCCTGGCCTGCTGCGAACCATGATCATTCATGCCGATGACCCGACGCGCGGGATTGCAACCAGCGGCCGTCACGGACGCAGTTTCTCGCTAGGCATTGCCGATGCCGTCACCGTTCTGGCGCGGACCGCATCGCAGGCCGACGCCGCAGCCACCATCGTTGCGAACGCAGTCGATTTGGCCGGGCATCCTGCCATTGTGCGCTGCCCGGCGCGTGATGTGCAGCCCGACAGTGATCTCGGCGCGCGCCTGGTGACCCGTGAGGTTGGCAATTTGTCAAAGGACGAGATTGACGCTGCGCTTGAGGCCGGCGCCATTACCGCGCGAAAGCTGCTCGCTGATGGCTTGATCGAGAGCGCCGCATTGCGGCTGGAAGGCGAGATGATCGTGGTTGGGGCGAGGGAGATCGAGGGCTCCTTCGGATTCCGAATGCCGCTCCGCGGCTCGGCAGCGGAAGGCTCCATACATGCCTGATATCACCCAACTCAGACAGCGGGGCGGAAAACGATGAGCGCGGTCATTCGCAAGATCGTCACGGTCGTCGAGGAGACATATCTCGAAATGGGGCAGACGGTCGCGCCGCCGACCCGGCGTGCGGCAGCCATCGCCGTAATCGAGAATCCGTTTGCAGGCAGGTATGTCGAGGATCTTTCACCCCTGATCGCGATTGGCGAGGAGCTTGGGGACCTGCTCGCCAACAAGGCGGTCGCCGCGTTGCGAATTGATGGCGCTCAAGCGCACAGCTATGGCAAGGCGGCCGCGGTTGGCGAAAACGGCGAGCTTGAGCACGCAGCGGCGATCCTGCATCCCAAGATGGGCGCGCCGGTGCGCAAAGTCCTCGGCAAAGGCGCGGCATTAATTCCCTCATCAAAAAAGCGGAGCGGACCGGGCACGACGCTCGACATCCCGCTCGGCCACAAGGATGCAGCGTTCGTTCGCAGCCATTTCGACGGAATGGAAGTGCAGATCAACGATGCGCCGCGCGCAAATGAAATAATGGTAGCGGTCGCGATCACCGATAGCGGCAGGCCGCTGCCGCGCGTCGGCGGGTTGACAGTCCAGGAAATTAAAGGCGAGGACGGTCTAAGATAGTCTTTTCAACTCTGGAGGTGTGGGATGCAACGAGGCAAATTTTTCCTGGGCGTAGGGCTCGCGATTATGCTTGGCGGCATGGCGAATTCCGCCAAGGCGCAGAGTGAAATCAAGATCGGTGAGATCAACAGCTATTCGCTGTTGCCAGCGTTCACGGAGCCGTACCGCAAGGGCTGGCAGCTCGCGGTCGAGGAAATCAACGCCGCAGGCGGAGTGAACGGCAAGAAGCTCATCGTGATCTCCAAGGACGATGGCGGAAAACCCGCCGATGCCCAAACAGCCGCCAACGAACTGGTATCGAGTGAGAACGTGGCGATGCTGACCGGTACTTTTTTGTCCAATATCGGTCTCGCAGTCAGCGATTTCGCCAATCAGAAAAAGATATTTTTCCTGGCCGCTGAGCCGCTGACGGACGCCATTACCTGGGCGAAGGGGAATCGATACACTTTTCGCTTGCGCCCATCCAATTACATCCAGGCGGCGATGCTGGTGGAAGAGGCGGCCAAGCTGCCGGCCAAGCGCTGGGCGACCATCGCGCCGAATTACGAATACGGCCAGTCGGCCGTAGCCGTGTTCAAAAAACTGATGTCTGAAAAGCGACCCGATATCCAGTGGGTCGACGAGCAATGGCCGCCGCAAGGCAAGATCGACGCCGGTCCTGTCGTGCGGGCGGTCGCCGCTGCCAATCCTGAAGCTATCCTGAACGTGACCTTTGGTGCCGATTTGGTGAAACTGGTGCGTGAAGGCAATACCCGGGGGCTTTTCAAGGATCGCTCGGTGGTCAGTTTCCTCACCGGCGAGCCGGAATATCTGGATCCGCTGAAGGACGAAACGCCCCAAGGCTGGATCGTCACGGGTTATCCCTGGTACAGCGTCAAAATGCCGGAGCACGAGGCTTTCCTGAAAGCGTATCAGGCCAAGTACAACGACTATCCCAGGCTCGGCTCGGTCGTGGGTTACCAGACTATGAAATCAGCCGCGGCGATCCTGGCCAAAGCCAAGTCAACCGATCCGGAGAAGCTGATCGCAGCGGCGGAAGGATTGTCGGTGTCCTCGCCGTTCGGCGAGATCACGTTCCGCAAGATCGATCATCAATCGACAATGGGCGCGTTCGTCGGCAAGACCGCGCTCAAGGACGGCAAAGGCATCATGGTCGATAGCTCCTATCGCAAGGGCGCCGACTATCTTCCGAGCGATGCAGAAGTCACGAAGCTGCGTCCGCAGGAGTGAGGCTAACCGGTGCGGGCGCCAGATTCGCCCGCAGCCGTTTTGACCGGATCCGAAAATGGCCTTTTACGTCGTTCAGTTCCTGACCGGTCTTGCGAGCGCGGCCTCGCTGTTTCTCGTGGCCTCGGGATTGTCGATCATTTTCGGCGTGACCCGGATCGTCAATTTCGCGCATGGCGCGTTCTACATGCTCGGCTCTTATGTCGCCTTCACGTTGACCGAACGATTTTCGGACGCGTTTGGATTCTGGGCGGGTATTTTGGCGGCGGCGCTCATCGTTGCAGCGATCGGCGTGCTGGTCGAAATGGTGCTGCTGCGCCGGATATATCATGTCCCTGAACTGTTTCAGTTGTTGGCGACCTTCGGCCTGACGTTGATGGTCGAAGATCTGGTCGTGCTGATCTGGGGACCGAGTGATCTTTTGGGCCGGCGTGCACCCGGATTTAAAGGCGCGGTCGACTTTTTCGGTCAGAATATCCCGACCTACGACTTGTTTCTGATAGGCCTCGGTCCGCTCGTGCTCGCAGCCTTGTGGCTCATCTTTCAGCGCACGCGTTGGGGTGTGCTGGTCAGGGCGGCGACTCAGGATCGCGACATGGTGGCGGCACTGGGCGTCAACCAAAAGTGGCTGTTCACCAGCGTGTTCGCACTTGGAGTCTTTCTCGCAGCATTCGGCGGTGCGCTGCAGATTCCACGCGACGCGGTGCACCATGCGATGGATCTGCGGATTATCGTCGATGTGTTCGTGGTCGTGGTGATTGGCGGCCTAGGCAGCATCGTCGGCGCATTTGTCGCAGCCGTTCTGGTTTCGGAGCTCAATGCGTTCGGCATCCTGATCTTTCCGAAGATCTCCATCATCCTGGTGTTTTTGGTCATGGCTGCGGTGCTGATCGTTCGACCATGGGGGTTGTTCGGAAGGCCGGAAGCCGCCGCACGCCGCACGCCAGGGATTACCGTCAACCCGTGGCGGCCGCTGACATCGCATGGACGCATGGCCGCGGTTGCCGGGTTGATATTGATTGCGGCGTTGCCGCTGATCGGTGGCAACTATGCGCTCACCGTCGGCTCCGAGATCGCGATCTTTGTCATCTTTGCGGCCAGCCTACATTTCCTGATGTCGGTCGGCGGACTGGCGTCATTCGGTCATGCGGCGTATTTTGGGCTCGGCGCCTATGGCGTTGCATTCCTCGCCAAGATGGCCGGTCTGCCGATGCTGCTTTCGCTGCTGCTCGGACCGTTCCTGGGCCTTGCCGGCGCGGCGGTATTCGGGTTCTTCGCGGTTCAGCTGTCCGGAGTGTATTTCGCGATGCTGACCTTGGCATTCGCGCAGATCGTCTGGTCCATCGCGTTCCAGTGGGTCGAGGTGACCGGCGGCGACAATGGCATTCTCGGCGTCTGGCCGGAGAGATGGGCCGCAAGCCCCTCCCATTTTTACTGGCTTTCGATCGGCATCGCCGCATTGGCGGTTGCGGCGCTCCGCCTCGTTGTATTCTCCCCATTTGGTTTCGCGCTTCGGGCGACGCGCGACTCGCCACTGCGAAGCGAGGCTGTCGGCATCGATGGCAAGCGCATCCAGTGGACCGCTTTTGTTATCGCCGGTGGCGTCGCAGGTGTAGCTGGCGCGCTGTTCGCCTATCTCAAGGGCAGCGTTTTCCCCGACAGCCTGGGCATCTCGCTCTCGGTCGATGCGCTGGTCATGGTGCTGCTTGGGGGCGTGGAGACGGTCTCTGGCGCTGTCGTTGGCGCCGTTATCTACAAGGCGCTCAACATCTGGCTGGTGAGTCAGACCGATCTGTCCAAGCTGGTGCTTGGCGCAGTCATCATTCTCATCGTGGTTGCTTTCCCGAAAGGTGTCGTTGGAATATTGGAAACCATCCGGAACCGGCGACGACCGTCGAAGAATTCTGCCCTCCTTGCGTCGCGAATCGAGACTGCCGAATGAGCATCGCGTCCCCGCTGCTTTCAGTCGAAGGGTTGAGCAAATCCTATGGCGGTGTTCATGCCGTGCGTCGGGTTTCGTTCCAGCTCAGGCAAGGCGAAATCCTGGCGCTGATCGGCCCCAACGGCGCGGGCAAGAGCACGTGCTTCGATATGCTGAACGGTCAAACGAGGGCGAGCGCGGGGCGGATCAAACTGTTCGGCCACGATACTTCCGGCAGGAAGCCGCGCGAAATGTGGCGGCTGGGCGTCGGCCGGACGTTCCAGATCACCGCAACATTTCCCACCATGACAGTACGCGAAAATATCCAAATCGCGCTCGTGTCGTATCGCAAGCAGTTGTTCAACCTTTGGGCTTCCACGCCGCGGTTTGCTCAGGCGGAGGCTGGACATTTGCTGGACCTGGTCGCTATGGGCCCTTATGCGGACCGGCCATGCGGCGAACTCGCATATGGTGATCTCAAGCGGCTGGAACTGGCTATTGCGCTCGCCAATGAGCCGAAGCTCTTGCTAATGGATGAGCCGACCGCGGGCATGGCGCCGCGCGAGCGCATTGAGCTGATGAGGCTGACCGCGGGCATCGCGCGGGAAAAATCGATCGGCGTTCTCTTTACTGAGCACGATATGGACGTCGTGTTCGAGCACGCCGATCGAATCCTGGTGCTTGATCGCGGCACTTTGATTGCTGAAGGATCGCCCGAAGAAGTTCGGCGCAACCCCGAGGTCCGCGCCATCTATCTTGGCGAGGGCCTGGTCTACGACGCCCGCCATCGCGAGGGGGCGCCCTCATGAAACTCTCGGTCGAGGCGCTCAACAGTTATTACGGCCCCGCACATATCCTGTTCGATGTTGCGCTTGAGGTCGGGGACGGCGAGGTTGTGGCGCTGCTCGGGCGGAACGGCGCCGGAAAGTCCACGACCTTTCGTTCGATCGTCGGGTTGGTCGGGCAACGCACCGGACGCATCCTCTTTGAGGGCAGGGATGTTTCGGATCAGCCGACCCATGCAATCGTAAGCCGTGGCCTCGGCTACGTTCCGGAGGAGCGCCGTATTTTCACCGACCTAACGGTCGACGAAAACCTTGAAGTCGGCCGTCAGCCGGTAAGACCGAATGCGCCGCACTGGACCAGGGAGAAATTGTTTTCTCTGTTTCCTAACCTTGCTGAATTGCGAGCGCGCGCCGGCGGACGCATGAGCGGCGGCGAGCAGCAGATGTTGACCATCGCCCGAACGCTAATGGGCAATCCCTCTTTGGTGCTGCTCGATGAGCCTTCCGAGGGATTGGCGCCGAAGATCGTCGAGCAGATGGTGGGCGCGATCCTGACCATGAAGAGAGAAGGCGTCAGCATCGTCGTCTCAGAACAGAACCTGCATTTCGCGAGGCTGATCTGCGATCGCGCCTATATCATCGAGCGCGGTCGCATCTGCTTCAGCGGCGCCATGAGCGAACTCGATGCGCGTCCGGATATTCGCGACGCCCATCTGGCGTTGTGAGATTGGGAAAAGAAGGGCGGCAACGTAAATGAACAGGGGTGTTTCAGCCAGACGAAATCTCAAGAGTTCGCGGCCAGGCTATATTCTCGAAGAGCAGATCGGCTTCATCCTGCGTCAGGTCTGGCAGCGCCATGCCACCATATTCGCCCGGGAAATCGGAAACAATCTGACCCCGACGCAATGGGCGGCGCTCTCCAAGCTTACCGAAACTGGCCCGTGCTCCCAAAACCAGCTCGGTCGCCTGACCGCAATGGATATCGCCACCATCAAAGGCGTGATTGACCGGCTCACCGCGCGCGGGCTGACCGAGACCAGCCCGGACCCAGAGGATGGCCGCCGCCTTCTCGTCAGCCTCACGCGCGCGGGTCAGCAGCTGGCCGAAAAGGCGGTGCCGAACGCGGTTGCCATCACCAAGGAGACACTTGCGCCTCTCGACGCCAAGGAGCGCGAGACGCTGATCGAACTGCTGAGCAAGCTGCGCTGATGTCCAGAGCTAGTGTCCGACGATCGTTGGCACCTTGGTTGCCGGCGGCGTATTGCGGCTTCGCTGCGTGCGCACAATACCGTCGATGATCGTCATCCCGACGCCGGGGAGGTCGCCGAGCTGCACGCTATCGAGGATGTTCTTGCCGGCGGAATGCTGCGCCTTGTCCATAATGACGAAATCGGCAGATCGCCCGACTTCGATGATGCCGCAGTCCAGCGCGCGCATTCTTGCGGTGTTGCCGGTGGCAAAGCAGAAGGCAATTTCGGCGGGCACCTCGCCTAGCGATGACAACAGCGAGACCATGCGCAAAATGCCCAAGGGCTGCACGCCAGAACCGGCCGGTGCATCGGTGCCAAGGATAACGCGATTAAGCTCGCCCATCTCGCGCGCAATCCGTAACGTGTAGAGCGCTGAACGCTCATTGCCATTGTGAACCAGTTCAAGGCCGCGCTTGCAACCTTCGCAGATACAGCGGATCTGGTCGTCGGGCAGGGCGGTGTGGCCGCCGTTGATATGCCCAATCACATCGGTGTCGGCCTCGAGAACCACGTCCTTGTCAATCAGCCCGGAGCCCGGGATCGAGGGGCCGCCGGTATGGATCGTGCTCTGGATGCCGTATTTGCGCGCCCAGCCGACCATCTTGCGCGCGGTCGGGCCGTCCTTGACGCCGCCCAGCCCGACCTCGCCGAGCAACTTGACGCCGGCTGCGGCAAGTTCCTTGAAATCCTCCTCGACCATCTCGGCTTCGATGACCGGCGCACCGGCATGGACCTTCACCCCGCCGGGGCGGAGCGTCCAGAACGCGCGTTGCGCAAAAATTGCCATCGCTTTCAGCCCAACGACGTCGCGCGGCCGGCCAGGCATATGAACCTCGCCTGCGGAAATCATCGTGGTGACGCCGCCGTGTAAAAAACTGTCGATCCAGCCAATCTGGTTTTGGCGAGGCGTCCAGTCACCGGCGACCGGATGAACATGGCTGTCGATCAGGCCAGGCGCGACAGTTGTGCCGCTGGCATCGACGATGGTGCTGGCGCCTTCGGCATCGACGTCCTTGGACCGGCCGATTGCCGTGATCGTTCCGTTTTCCGCAACAATGGTATCCGCATCGAGGATCGGCTTCTCCATCGCCCCGCTCAGCAGCAGCCCGATATTGCGGATAACCATCTTGCCCGAACCGGCAGCCTGGGCTTCATCGTGGGCCATAGGTTTTTCCTTTGTCTATCAATGCCTTCCGCGGCGGCTCGACACCATCTTGCCCGCGGCTTGACGTTTGGATCAAGGTGGATTATTCATTCGTACACGAATGAGTGTGTACGAATGAGTTTTCGGCCACAATTGATCCTCCGGATCCGGGAGCGTCGAGATGAGCAATTTCAGCCAGGAAAGCGTTTTGAGCGTCCATCACTGGACCGACACCTTGTTCA
>Ga0209474_10002200_pt1 | contig 18156 bp, 17 predicted proteins | sample GraSoiAngelo_145_FD_185902 | JGI IMG/M metagenome (GOLD analysis project Ga0209474, IMG submission 185902) | Grasslands soil microbial communities from the Angelo Coastal Reserve, California, USA - 14_1009_05_20cm (SPAdes) (version 2) | ecosystem: Environmental > Terrestrial > Soil > Grasslands... | reverse complement strand
CCGAGAGTGACGTGAGCCCCGTCGCAAGCAGCGCTTTCGTCAGGCGAATGTCGGCCGCCGCGTCGCCGCAGAGCGAGACCTCGACCCCGCGCGCTCGTCCAGCCTCAACCGCACGGGTGATGAGCGCCAGTACCGCAGGGTTGCCTGTATCATTGAGGTCGGCGACCATCCCATTGTCGCGCGCCGCGGCCATCGTATATTGCGTCAGGTCATTCGAACCGATTGAATAGAACCCGGCGTCGAAATCCTCGGCACGCAACGCTGCGGCCGGCACCTCGACCATGATACCGAGCAGCGGACGGGCGCAGGCGATCCCTTTTGCCCTCAGCGCCGCGATCTCGGCATCAAGAAGCTCGCGCGCGCGGTCGAGCTCCGAGGGAATGGTGACCATCGGCAGCATGACTTTAAGAGGTCCATGCACAGCCGCACGCGCCAGTGCCCTGAGCTGCAGACGGAACGCCTCCGGGCGCAAAAGCGATAGGCGGATGCCGCGTAGCCCCAGGAAGGGGTTGCTCTCACCATCGATCGTCAACCCGGCGATTGGCTTGTCGCCGCCGGCGTCGAGCGTGCGGATGGTAACCGGTCTACCTTGCGCCCAGTCGAGAATGCGCCGATAGACCGCAAATTGAGTTTCCTCATCCGGCAGCGCTTGAGACGCCTCGAACAAGAATTCGGTTCGCACGAGGCCAATGCCGTCGCAGATCGCGGGATCGAGATTCGTGAGCTCTTCAGGTGCTGCGATGTTGAGAAGAACCGTGATCCGCCGGCCATCTGCAGTAAGCGCGGGTTTGGCGCGGTCGGCGTCCGCGAGCGCATGTGCAGCATGGGCGGTCTTCATGCGCTGCTCGAACTGGCGTTTCGTTTCCGGCTCAGGGTCGAAGATCACGGTGCCAGCATCTCCATCGACGAGTGCCAAGGCCGGTGGTCGCCCGTCCCATGACAGCGGACCCACCCCTACTACCATGGGAGTCCCGCGCGCGCGCGCCAACATCGCAACATGTGAGGAAGATGAGCCCGCCGCAAGGACGATGGCGCCACCGCGTCTCCAGTCCGCAGCAAGGAAAGCGGAAGGCGAGATTTCGTCGCTTGCGACGATCGAGCCACCGCTGATCGCCGAGGAGTTTTCCGAGCCATTCAGGCGTTCGAGCACGCGATCTCGGATATCCATAAGATCGGCGACACGGGCGCGGAAATATTCATCTTCTGCCGAGCGATATCCCGCGATTTCTGCATTGAGCGCCGAACGCCATGCCTGGTCTGCAGGAATGCCTGTTGCGATGGCGTCGAATGCCCCCTCCGCCAGCGCATCGTCCCCGAGCATTGCGACCTGAAATTCAAGAATATCAGCCGCCTCGCCCTGCTCCGCTTTGATCAGTTTGGCGAGATCTGCTGCCGCGCCTTCGACCGCCGCCTTCAAGGCGACCGTTTCCTGCGCGGGATCGCCCGACACCCTGCGGCTTTCCACGATGCCCATCAGAACGGTGACGGGTCCAATTGCAAGACCGGGCGACGCGGCACGACCCGTGAGATGGATCTCAGTCACTGCTTGAGGCCTCGCCAAAACCGTCATGGACCAGCGCGAGGACGGCCGCGAGTGCCGCCTCGCCGTCGAGACCAGTGACGCGGAAATAAAGCATGGCGCCCTGCGGGGCCTTCACCCGCATTACCTTCACCGGGCTTTTGGCATCTGTCCATGGTCCATCGGCATCAAGCGCAATTTCGATCGTCGCCGCAAAGCTCTTCGCGCATTGCGTCAGCTTGACTGATGGCCGCGCATGCAGACCTACCGGATTGACGAGAACCGCCGAGGCCGTCAGCGTCGTAAAACTTTTGGACGCCCGGCTGGCGTTGGCGTCATGCATAAAATTCCTCCGCGCTACGTTGGACCGCGGACAGTGACGAGCCACCCGAGGACTCTGTCGCTGCGATCACCGCGCCCTCCACGACCGGCGCATTGCAGATAACGACACGTCCACGCCGGTCTTCCGCCAGCATCTCAACCGCCATCTCTGAATTCGTCTCGGCCCCGCCGAGATCGACAAGGATAGCCACGCCGGCAGAAGACCAGGCGATCTCGATCGCCTTGAGGATGCCCGCAACGTTGGTGCCAAGCCCGCCCTCGGGGTCGCCACCTGTCCAAGCGAGCGGCACGGCATTGCCGACCATCTGACGAACCATATCGGCCGCCCCCTCCGCGATTTTGGCGGAATGCGAAACGATAACGATTCCGACGTTGCCAGATTCTGAATTGCTCATAAACCTGCCTCGATGGTCAGTGTTGCAACGGCTGCGCCGATAAGGAGGGAGGCCGAGCGCGAACCAGGATCCATATGACCGATAGAACGTTCGCCGAGAAAGGACGCCCGGCCGCGTTTCGCGAGCATGGGCGTGGTGCGCACGGCCGCCTTGGCAGCTTCTGCGGCGATCGCTTCGGCATCAGCTCCCGCCGCAAATATCGCCTGCACCGGCACAAGGACATCGAGCAAGGTCTTCTGTCCGGCTTCCGACCGCCCGCGCGCCTTGACGGATTCGATTGCCTTACCGGTTGCCCCAACGAGATCGGAGCGCGTTGGCTGCTCCGGGACGGCTTTGCCGAGTTCTATGAAGAATGTACCGACGAGCGGCCCTGAGGCGCCTCCGACCTTCATCACAAGCGTCGTGCCGATCGTCCGCAGCATTTCTGGTAGTGATTTATCTGCAAGGCCCGGCAGCGTTGCGAGCACGGCCTCGAAGCCACGCTTCATGTTCAGCCCGTGATCGCCATCGCCGATCGCCTGGTCGAGGCTGGTCAATTCGTCCGCGTGCTCGATCACCGACACGGCGAGCGCCCGCACCAGGTTTTCTTTTGCAGCTCGATTGAGGCTCATGCCGCGATTCTCCTGCCGGTCGCATCAAAGAACAGTGGATTGTTGAGGCGGAGCGACACGACGTCTCCGGCACCAAGCCTCGCCTCCGGGTCCGATAGCGTCACGATTGGTTGGCCGCCCAGATCGAGGTGGAGATGGCTCTGGTCTCCCAGATGTTCGACACGCCTGACGGTTGCCGACACGTCTCCACGGCCGGCCGCAATCATCAGGTGCTCCGTCCTCGCGCCAATCGTCGTAGCGCCGGTTGGCGCGCCGGCAAATATCTCCGCCGGCAGAAGGTTTATCGCAGGCTGACCAAGCCGTGCCGCGACATGGGCGTTGATCGGGTTCTCATAGATCTCGCGCGGCGTGCCGATCTGCATCAGCCGTCCGGCCTCGATCACGCCGATACGGGAAGCCATGGTCATCGCTTCGGTCTGATCGTGGGTAACATAGAGGATGGTCGCCCCGAGATCGGTCTGGATGCGCTTAAGTTCAAGGCGCATTTCGCCGCGCAGTTTGGCGTCGAGCGACGAGAGCGGTTCGTCCATGAGATAGATTGACGGTGAGCGCACCAGAGCCCGGCCGATGGCGACGCGCTGCATTTGGCCACCGGACAATTGCGTGGCCTTGTTCTGAAGCTTGGTTTCAATGTGGAGGAGACGAGCAATCTCCTCGACTTTCCTACGTATATCCGCCTCCGGTACACGCCGGATCGGGGCACGCAGCGCGAAGGCCATGTTCTCGAACACTGTGAGATGCGGATATAAAGAATATTGCTGGAAAACAAAGGCGACGTCGCGGTCGGCCGGCGCATCGCCGGTCACGTCGCGTCCATTAATTCGGACCGAACCACTATCTGGTGCCTCCAGCCCCGCCACAAGACGCAAGGTCGTGGTCTTGCCTGCACCGGTCGGTCCGAGCAGCGCGACGAATTCGCCGTCTTCGACATTCAGCGACAGATCGCTGATAGCCGGCGTTCCCTTGAAAGCCTTCGAGACGGCTCTGATCTCGACTTCAGCCATGCTCGCCTCGCTCATGTAACGCGGTGCGGATAGCGCGCCCCGACGCTTTGTCAAAGATCGACAGTGTATCTGGTCGGAAGTCGAGGCCGACGCTCTCTCCGGTCCGAAAGCGCATGCTCGCGGGCGATCGCGCTTTCAGTGCGCCGTAACGGGTCGTCACGGTCACGATTTGTGTGGTGCCAAGGTATTCCGCGCCATAGACCTGACCTCGCACCATCCCACGATCGCTGAAACGTACATGTTCGGGCCTGACACCGAGGACGAGATCGCTTTCCATCAGGGTCTCGCGTGTCGCGGGAATAGCAATTTCGCCTTCGCCGAACCGGATTGCCTGTGCGCCGGTTCGAAGGCCGTCGCGAAATGGCAGGAAGTTCATCGGGGGCGAACCGATGAAATCCGCGACAAACAGGGAAGCCGGCCGATCATAGATGTCGCGCGGGCTGGCGACCTGCTCCACGACGCCATTGTTCATGACGGCGATAGTATCGGCCATTGCCATGGCCTCGAGCTGGTCATGCGTGACATAGACCGTCGTGGCGCCGAGCCGATCGTGCAGCGCCCGTAGTTCACGGATCATCGCCTCGCGCATTTCGGTGTCGAGCGCGCCCAATGGCTCATCCATCAGGAAACATTTCGGCTTGCGCACGATCGCCCGTCCAAGCGCGACACGCTGCCGGTCGCCGCCTGCAAGGCCCGAAACTGGCCGGTCGAGCAGATGGGAAATTCGCAGGATACGTGCAGCTTCGACAACGCGCCGGCCGATCTCCTCCCGCCCGATACCTTCGCATTTCAAGGGAAAGCCGATGTTTCGGCGCACGTTCATATGTGGGTACAACGCAAACAGCTGAAACACGAAGGCGATGTCGCGTGCAGAGGCGCGGTTCATCGTCACCTCCTCGCCGCCGAGCCGGATGGTGCCTGCCGTCGGCAGTTCTAACCCGGCGATCATGCGAAGCGTTGTCGTCTTGCCACACCCCGATGGGCCGAGCAGACAAAGGAACTGTCCATCCTCCACCGTGAAGCTTGCACCCTTCACCGCATGAAACGTTCCGAAAGATTTATCGAGCCCGTCGACCTTGATCTGCGCCATGGCCCCTTACTCCCTGACCCTCGAAACAATGATGAACATCACCGTGCCAAACAGCGTGGTCGCAAAGGACCACGAGTACAGCACAAGGGAAAAGGGCTGCATCAGCATGATGACGCCGACAGCTATAATCGTCGTCGCAACAGCTTCCAGCGGACCGCGCCGCAGAAGCTTGTCCATGAAGCCGCGCCGCGGCTTGCAAGAGGTCGCATCGATGCTCATTTGCGAACGGCTCCGAAGGTGATGCCGCGCAGGAGATGCTTGCGCAGAAGCACAGTGAATACGACGATCGGTACGAGAAACAACGTTGTGCCGGCAGCAACCGCAGGCCAATCCTGCCCGCCCTCGCCTATGATGATCGGGATGAATGGCGGTGCCGTCTGCGCGTTGCCGGACGTCAGAAGCACGGCGAATGCGTATTCATTCCAGGCGAAGATCAGGCAGAAGATCGCCGTTGCGGCGATTCCAGTCGTCGCTTGCGGCAACACCACCCTCACGAACGCCTGGAACCGGGTGTAGCCATCGATCATCGCCGCTTCCTCATATTCCCGCGGAATTTCGTCGATGAAGCCTTTCAGCAGCCAGACGGCGAGTGAGACGTTAACGGAGGTGTAGAGGAGAATCATTCCGAGCCGCGTATCCGACAAGCCGATAACGCGGTACATCAGGTAGATCGGGATCGCGACAGCGATAGGTGGCATCATTCTGGTCGAGAGGATGAAGAAAAGCAGATCCTCCTTCAGCGGCACGCGGAAGCGCGAGAAGCCGTAGGCTGACAGGGTGCCGAGAGCGACTGCAAGCACGGTCGAGCCGAACGCGATGATCAGCGAATTGATGAAGCGCGGCACGTAGTTCGACGGCCCCGCGACGACCATGTTGCGCTCGCGAGCGATGCCATCGCAAAGGCCCTGCGGCGGTCCCAGCGTTTGAATGAACTCCGGCGTCTGCCGCGAGCGGGTGGTGACAAGGTTGCAATAGCCTTCGAGCGAGGGCTGGAACACGAGCTTGGGCGGATAGGAGATTGCATCGTCCGGCGACTTGAACGAGGTAAGCACGATCCAGATCAGCGGAATCATAGTGACCACCGCATAAAGCATGACAAGCGAGCCCGCAAATCGCCTAGTGCCAGCAGTTGGTTCGACGATGGAATGGGCGGCGTTGGCGATGCTCATCGGCTTTTTACCCGGTTCAGTGCCTTCACATAAATGTTGGCCAGCCCGAATACCGTCACGAACAGGATTATCGCGAATGCTGAAGAGTAACCGGTCCGCCAGCTCTCAAAAGCTGCACGCTTAAGCGTGATTGAAGCGACCTCGGTGGTGGAGCCGGGGCCGCCGCCGGTAAGCAGGTTGACCATGTCGAACATCTTGAAGTTCTCGATGCCACGAAAAAGCACAGCCAGCATGATGAACGGCAGGGCCATCGGAAGCGTGATCGACCAGAACTGCCGCCATTTCGATGCGCGGTCGACCTCCGCCGCTTCGTAGATGAAATCCGGAATCGAACGCAGGCCGGCGATGCAGATCAGCATCACATAGGGCGTCCACATCCAGACATCGACGATGACTATGGCCCACGGACTGAGTGTCACGTCGCCCAGCATCTGGAATGACGAGGCTCCGCTGCCGGTAAAAAATGCAAGGACGTAATTGAAGAGACCGATCTGCGGCTGATAGAGGAAGGTCCAGAAATTGCCGACGACTGCGGGTGACAACATCATCGGAAGCAGGATGATCGTGGTCCACACGCCATGGCCGCGGAACTTTTTGTCGATCAGAAAGGCGAGACCGAATCCAAGCACGGTCTCAATGAGAACGGTCCAGATGACGAAATGTGCTGTCACCTGCATCGCGGCCCAGATGTCCGGATCGGTCAGGATGGTCTGGTACCAATCAATCCCCAGCCACCGCATCGGTACATTCGGCCGGTTGGCGCGGTAGTTGGTGAACGACAAATAAATCGTCCAAATCAGCGGAAAAATGTTGATCGCCAGCAGCAGCACGATCGTAGGCGTGATGAAGAGCCAGGCGAGCGCCTTGTCGGACAGACCGCGTATCCGATGCACCCGAGCTGGCTGCACCAGCGCGGCGCGATATGCGATCTGCGATGAGGCACTCAAGTCATTCATGGCGCTCGCGGCTCCTCGCAAAGGTGAGGTCGACGGTTGCAAGATTGGAAGCACATCGCCCGGAGCGCTGACGAACACGCTCCGGGCGCTTGTCGTTAGAACTTCTTGCCTTCCTCCTTGAAGATGGCTTTCCAGTCCTTCACCAAACCGTCAAGCGCTTCCTTTGCTGTGCCGCGATCCGCCACCACAAAGTCATGCACGCGCTTTTGCTCGGCCTGCAGAAGCTGCGCATAGGAGGGCTCGGCCCAGAAATCGACGACCATGCCCATGGATTGCAGGAACTCCTTGGCGAATGGCGCGCTGCCCGGGAAGCTCGGATCGTTCAATACGACCTTGGCGCAGGAATAACCGCCAAGCGACCACCATTTTTTCTGTACATCGCCGCCGGAAAACCACTTGATGTATTGCAGCGCCTCACCCTGGTTCTTCGAATAAGACACGACGGAGATGCCTTGCCCGCCGAGCTGCGTCGCCTGCGCCGTCGCTGCAGGATTGACGAAGAAACCGATCTTCTCGCCGCCAACATTCGGGTCCTTATAGAGACCCGGGAAGAAGGCGAAGAAGTTCATCTGCAAAGCGACCTGACCCGATTTGAAGGCATCGAGCCCCTCCGACATGTAGGCATTGGAATAACCCGGAGGCGTGCAGCACTTGTAGAGCTCTTTATAGGCTTCGAGCCCCTTCACCGCACCGGGCGAATTGACGAAGCCGTCCATCGCATACGGCTTGTTGGGGTCCTGATATTTGAAGCCGTAGTCGTAAAGATAGTTCGAGACACCCATGGTGATGCCTTCCGAACCGCGCTCGGTATAGATGGCGGCGCCATAAACCTTTTTGCCATCGATATCGCGACCCTGGAAGAACTGCGCGATGTCGCGGAGCTCATCGAGCGTTTTCGGCACACCGAGATCGCGACTATACTTGGCCTTGAAATCCCTCTGCACGTCAGGTCGCGCGAACCAGTCCTTGCGATAAGTCCAGCCCACCGCATCGCCCATCGCCGGCAGCGCCCAATAGTTGGGCGTGTTCTTCGGCCACTGTGAGTAGCCGACGACGGTTGCCGGCATGTAGTCGTCCATCTTGATTCCTTCCTTTTGGAAGAAATCATTGAGCTTGACGTACTGACCGTTCTCGGCGGCGCCGCCGATCCACTGGGAATCGCCGATAATGAGATCGCACAACGACCCGCGTGAATTGAGTTCGTTCAGGAAACGGTCGGCATAGTTCGGCCACGGCACGAATTCGAATTTCATGCCGATACCGGTTTTGGCGGTGAAGTCCTTTGATAGTTCGACCAGCGCAGTGGCGGGATCCCACGCAGCCCAGCACAGCGTAATGGTTTTGCCCTGCGCTTGCGCGGGCGTTGTTGCCGCTCCCATGCCGAGCGCGGCGGTAATAGCGCCGCCTGCCGCAAAAAGCGCCTTGAGTGTATTCTTCATGCGCATTCCTCCGTGTTGAACCGGCCATGGACATGGCGCGGCGTTCCTGCCCGCTCGAAGGGTTCGAGCGGTGCGACAAGGTCGTGACGGGCTGAATAAGTTGGCTAAGTTTCCTCGCGCTCGCCCGGATTCTTGGCGTCCGGTGAAGCTCGATTTGTTTAGTGAAACACTGTTTACTAAACATTGCAAGCGGGCTGATAAAAATTTTTGCAGAAAAGCAGTTTCTGCATTGGCGCGGACCGCCTGGACCGACACGCAGCTCTGCACCCGAAGCTTTTGCTCATCCGTCCTAGTGCACCGAGAAACAGATCAAGTGCGGGTCCTGATCTCAGCAAAACGGTTTTTTCTGACGATCTGCGTATCTAAAACGCGAGCCAACTGACGGTCGCATTTGGCTCATCGACTATGATCTCGGATACGTTCGTCTCTGGATTCTTCACGCTCATGAGCGTCCTGCGAGCATTCCATACTGCGGCGGACCTACCCGCCATTTCCTTTTGCCCACAGTTTCTCCCAGCCGCCTTTCCATGAGGACGGCACGATCGCATCCGGCAGCCGCGTGAACCAACCGAACAACTTGTTCTCCTCCGGCGGCGCCCGACTGGACTGCAGTCCACCGCCCAAGGCCCCCTGCGGTTCGCCGCGGACCTGGACGTATTTGGCATGCGCCACCCTGACGCGATCAGGGAGAGGCCTCAAAACACGCCGCGCATGACGATGATCGGCCGGACGCACCATCACCGCATGCTTCTCCTTTGCTTCGGCAGGCTTGCTCGCAGCAGGCCGAGCCGGCAACGGCGCCGATAGAGCAACGCTGGATTCGTTCTCGCCGGCCGTTGTTGCGACGGACATGACCGGCTGCATCGTCGGATCGTGGAGTTCGAGGCGGTCACCACGCGCCAACGATGGGGACGGCTCGTCTTCGGGAAAGTCCGCACGCAACAAGTCCAGGCCCCGTCGTCTTAGCCCTTCCATCCTGTCGGCCTGCGCTTCAACCTGAGGGACGACGGCCGGACTGGAAGAAGGATCTCCCCGACGTTCGGTCGCGCTTACCGCGCCTGCTCGAATTTCGCTCCAACCTACAACAAGCAGCGCAGCCAGCCCAGCGATGCCCACCATGACGCCGACCCAGGCAACCCTCAGACCCGCCGGCGTGAAAGATGCAGGCGTTGGGTGCGATCCGAAGAACTGGTCACGAATCCTGCCTACGATCCGGACTATTGTGCCCGCCATGCGGCGGCACCCATCCGAGAACTCAAAGAAAAATCCGGCCTCACAACAAGCTTCGGCTTCGTGATCCATTCGGAGATACGTCAGCCTACTCCGGTCTGCGAGATCTAACCTTTCAATCTGCTGTCGTCCCATCGAGAGGGTCCTTTCGAACAACCTCCCAGCCCATTTCACTAAATAAGGGAACACCGTCGAAACATGCGCGCAATAGCGTTGGGCTCCGTCGCGAGCTGCAAAATTCACTTTTTGTAACCGCTTGTGAGTGCGCTGGCCGACATAAGCGGCCATTGATAAGGAAACGCAGCGCGTCGATTATGGCCACGTGCTTGCGGATCAAAGAGCTATTTGTGTTAGCGGCGGCATCTTTCCTGACGATGCCTTGATGCCCGGGCATTTGATTTCCATACAAGCCGAGCTACCCCCCAAAAATGGCGCTCCACTGTTCATGCTGCGGCCTTGCTTTGGTCAAAAGAACATCGGGAGTGATCTCGATGATCGCATTCCTTCCGGGACATTGGAAAGATGGGAGAGCCAATGAAGTCCACGCTTGAGCCGAAATCCACTGATCCACAACAGTCCAGTCCGTCGCTGTCACCCCAAGATAACGAGCTGGTCGCGCGTGCAGATGAACGACTCGCGCACGCTTATGAACAGATCGCGAGTGCAGATGAACAGCTCGCGCGCATGAATGAGAAGCTTTTCGGACTTGCGCACGATGACGCGCGCCATGGGTCTAGCTCTGCTCGCGCCAGGCCCGCGCTGCGATGTGCGATCGGTTTACTGTTGGCAGGCTGCATCTTTGTCGCTGCCTTTGCGGCGCAGTCGTCCTACGGCGATGCAGCTAGGCTGATTATGCTTCGGTGGTACCCTCAACTCGCTTCAACTCCGTTCCTGCCGCAGGAAAAACTCGAGATCTCCACACAAGCGAGCCCATCTGCCGTTCAAGTTGTTAGAACGGGTGCACCTCCGGCTCAGCCGACATCACAGGATACGGTCCCACCAGCCGCTACCTTGCCAGAGCTGGCACAGATGCTCCAGTCCGTGTCGCATGACCTTGCCAACCTGCAGCAATCCACCGAGCAGATGAAGACCAGCCAAGAACAAAACGCCCACGACATTGCGCGCGTCTCCGAGCAGGTTGCAGCCGCCCAGGCACAAATGGCGCGTGAGAACGCGAATGCTGCCGAACAGCTTAGGATGATGCTTCAACAGCGAATGGCCCACCTCACCACTGCGCCTTCCGAGCAGAACCTACGGCCGAAGGCATCAACGCCGCCAACGCCGATTGCCCCCTCAAAACCTAAGCCGCTGCCGGCGCTTCCGTCGCCGCAAGCCAGAGCGCAGCCGCTGGCTCCAACAGAGTTGCGGCCCGGTCAACAGTAGTTGTTCTCGAGGTCCGAAGTTGACGCCTCACTGCTCGGTTTGAAAACGAAGAAGGCTGCCGGGATTGCAAGCGAAAAAAAGCGCGAAGATCATTGGCAAAATCTTTTTTTGCTCGAAATTGATTTGTTCGACGACACCCTGCAGGAGACCGGAGCCCCGGCGTTCAGACTCAGCGACGGCAGGTGCGGGCGCAATCCGCCCGGAACTTTCCGAATCGAAATTGTTCCCGCGGGCCCAATGAAAAAGCCCTGCGCCGGCAAGCCGTTATCATCGCACTCGCTCTGAGGCCCTTCAAATCTTGTTGTTCGGCGTGAACCTTCGAAAGCCGCGTTTATTTCCAACCGTAAGCAGTGATGCGAGTTCTAACCTTAAGAGAATTGAGCATGCGAGCGGATCGAGTTCTCATCAGCTTCGCGATATCAATTGCTTGCGGCATGGCTGTTGAAAATGCGGCCTTCTCCCAGGATTATCGAGGAACGTGGAAACAACAAATGGCCTGCACGCCCGATGTCTGGCGATTATGCAGCGCGCAGGTGCCCGATGTGAACAGGATTGTGGCTTGCTTGCAACGAAATAGTCAACAACTCAGCGGGCCATGTCGCGCGGCCATTGAGCCAACCGTCAACTCGCGTGGCTACGACCAGCCGCCATACGATCGGGATTATCGGCCGAGGCGTGATCGCGAATACGAGCAGCGGCCTTATCGCGACTATAGACTCGATCCTTATGACTATAGGCCCAATCCTTATCCTTACGACGACTAACGACCCACGGGCGCGATGATCCAAAGCTAGTGCGATAGGCTCGACAACGCAGTATCGCTGCGAACCCATGACTTAATAGTGGGCAAATGACCGATATGGTTCCCGAATTAACTCCTAACACGGCCATTCAGCTTAACAAGCGAGTTTCGTTGCAGACTTTCGCGGCAATGATATCGCTTGCCGATGACGCGAGAGCGGATTTGGAATTTTGTCTCTGCGGTCGCGTTGTTTGTCGGGGCTGCGGCTTGGTTGTGGTTTCTCGTTCGCTTTTATGACGAGCTAGTTTTCAGACACTGACAGTTCGTCAAGGATGAGCCTTCACCCACTCACCATCGCGGAAAGTCCGACGTATTTGAGGCGCAGGCAACGCTCGTCAGATGAGCATTGCCGCTGCGGACAAGGGCGCGCAGGCGTAAAACCCGCCGGGCGTGAACCGGTCAGCCTGGTTACTATTCGGTTTCCTCTCCAATGCCCGCGAGTATTTCCCAACCGTAACTCGCGAGGCGCGTTCCTATGATGCAAAGCAGGGCGGCGTAGGCCGAAGCGTGGCCAATGATCACCGTTAGGATCGGATCAATTGCGCGCATTTGTCGTTCTCCTTGCGCAAAAACCCAGGCTCAGCGCGGAGCCATGGGCAGCTCAAACGTGCTCGGCATTTATGTGGATTAGTGAGCGCGACGGCAGCACGGCCGGAAATCAGTAGCTCGGCAATTCTGCGGCCAGCAGAGGCACGGCGACAACCGATCAATTGCAGTTATCAACAGCAGAGACGTCATAGAATTGCGCGGTTCCGTCATCCGCGACCGTGTTTCAGGCTAGGCAAGCTCAAGCTCGTTGCGGCACACTAAGGCGTCAGCAAACAAGATCCTCAGCGCAAGCCGGCCAATGGCAATCCCATTGCGAGCTGCAATCCGAGGACGCGACTAGGCGCACGCTGGCGAGCGCAACAGGCATGGCCGCTGCATTATCCCTTGGTCATGATATTGTGGAAGTGAGCGGCTAAAGATAGGCGGTTAAATCGCGGTCGCGATTGGGAGCGCAGCAATGAGAAAAGCCGAGAGCAGTCGCAAGACTCTTAGAAGCATGCTCGAATCTGGAAAGACAATTGTGGTTCCCGGCGCCTATGACCCGATCAGCGCAATGCTGGTGGAACGTGCCGGTTTTCAGGCCGTCTACATCGGCAGTTACGCAACTGCGGCGGCAGGCTTCGGCATGCCGGATGTGGGATTGGTCACGATGGACGAAATGGCGGCATATGCCAAGACGATCGCCGACGCTGTAAATATCCCAGTTATTGCCGACGGCGAAAATGGATGGAACAATGCCGCGAATATCTGGCGTACGATCCGTTCATTCGAGCAAGCCGGCGTTTGCGGGATTCATATAGAGGATCACGAGTTTGGAAAACATGCGCCGGTACCGCAGGTTCTCGCGTCATCGGAACAGATGGTGCAGAAGATTCGGGCGTCGCTCGAGGCGCGCGAGGATGATAACTTCCTGATCATCGCTCGAACGGATGCGGCCTGGGCGTTTAACGACGTCGATGAGGCGGTTAGCCGTATGAATGCCTTTACCGATGCGGGCGCCGATATGGTGATGGCGGCGGGATTGGATCCGGCGGTGTTGGCCGGGCTCCGCTCACGCATCAAGGGCAAGATCATGATCACCGATACGCCGGGTCGGTCGGTAGCAACTGAGGAAAAAGCCGGCGCCGATGTAGTTCTTTATTATGGGTTTTCGCTTTACGCGGCGTATCATGGCGTGAAAGCCGCGCTCGATACATTCATGCGAACACGCAACGCCGAGGACGTCGTGGAAGTGCGCGGATGCATTACGGAATTCGAGAACTTCATCGGATATCAGGCATTCAGCGACCGCGCCAAAAAGTATGGCCTCGCCTGACCGGTAGTTTTCGCAAGCGGCTGTGCGCGGCAGCGAAATTGATCGGTGGTGTCGCCTCACGGTTGGTCCCCAAAACGGAACTCGCCAATTTTACGCGATCGCCTCTGCCCGCGGGATGCGGGGAATGAAACGGGAGAGTTCTAGGCATGATCGAGGGTATCAGCGCGGTCACACTGGGCACCCACGAAATGGCACGAGCAGTCCGATTCTACCGCGCGCTCGGGTTTGAGCTCGTGCATGGCGGTGAAGAATCGTCATTCACCAGCTTTCGAGCCGGGACGAGTTATCTTAACGTCATTGCCCAGCCTGCTGAGCGGCGCTGGTCCTGGTGGGGGCGAGCAATCTTCTATGTTGCCGATGTTGACGGTCTTTACCACCGCGCGTGCGCAGCGGGATACCAGCCGGCTAGCGAGCCCCGGGATGCCGAGTGGGGTGAGCGCTTCTTCCATCTGATTGACCCTGACGGACACGAGCTCAGTTTCGCCCGGCCTTTGCTCGCAGGGTCCTTGCAATAGCAACTCGTGGCGACCTGCCAATCCAAGCGACGCTAAATCGCATTTAATCCAAAAGGCGCAGATCATAAGGCGAAGTACCGACTCCGCGGGCCATGTTCTCATCCGCTCCACCCCACAAGCGGACCAACTTGTGATCAGGATGTGCGCGCGCCCCTCGCCTCGGCGGATACGGATCGAGCTGCCGAGGCGCGGGCGTATAGTTACCGCTGGCTGGCCACGCCCCATGGCCTGGCGTGCGACTTTATGGCTGGTCCGGCAGGGTGAGCGGCCAGTTTTTCCTCGGCAAAAAACTGCAGTGTACCGTAGCCTTCCATGTCAACGGCATATCGAAAGCTGCCGTCCAGTGTAGGGAACACGGCAACGACGATGCCGTCCTCATGGTGGTCTATCCGCTTTAATTGGGTGGTGGTGTTGGATAGTGAAGCTTTGGATTGAGCTGCTAATCAGCACTGGATTTCGTTATCGTCTTCCCAAGTGACCTCAGCGAGCTCGCTTGTTTGAGGATCAACTCACATTGTTTTCGCGCCTGCGTGCTCGATAGCTCGACAAATTCCGCCGCCGTTGTCGTGCCGGCCAACTCTCGCGCGTACTCCACGGTCGTTATCGCGTTCGCTTTCATCATTTCGAGTGCCTTGGCGCGAAACTCCGCCGCGGTTCCTTCGAGGACCTTTAGGAAATTGTTTTGAGGCATGGCACCGCCGTGGCCCTTCATCTCCCCTTCGCTTCCCACCCGCGTCTCTGCGAAGTGCTTCGCGTGGTCCAACGCCAAATCGAGGGCGTTTTTGATGTCTTCAAAAGCTCGTTTGTGACAGTCCTTGGCGATTGTCACGAGCATCTCGGCAGTGCTTTCAGAATCGACGAGTTTGCCGCTGCGCGCCGCCGCCTCATTCAGAGATTCAGGCACTGCAACAGGGGGTGGAGCCGTCACTTGCCCTGCAACCATTGTGCGGTCGTGCGTCGTCGCTGCCTGCGCTGATGGCGGCGAATCGTTCGCGGGCGCGGCTATCAAGCTGGTGGAGGCCACAAGCAAGCCATCATCAATGGCACGGCTCGCCGCGGCGGTAAGCTCCACCAGCGAGCGACGCGCGGGGCGTATATCGTTAGCAGGCCGCCTTATTTGCGTTTTGCTCATGATCAAACGACCCCTCAACGAGTTTTGTCAGCACCCAGCGCCACAGCTCACGGGTTTCCTGCGCGGCTCTTCCCTCTTGTGCAAACTCGGTCACGCCTAACCCTGCCCCGAGCGCGTCCTGATGGTCATTGCGCTGTCCGACATAGGGAAGCGCAAGAACGCCAAGCGAATTGAGCGAGGTCGCAGCTTCACTCAATCGGCAGCCCCGCGGTGGCGTTTGATTGAGGACGAAGGCAAATCGGCGCTTGAGCCCGCGAATAGCGATCAACGTTGGTATTGCAGCTTCGATATCCGCCGGGCTCGGACGTGCCGGGATCAGGCAAAGATCGGCCTTGGCGATGGCGCGCAGGGCCAGCACGTTGTTCGTGGCGGCGGTATCGATGATTGCGAGCCAGATCCCGTCAGCTTCGAGGCGCGATAGCGATCGCTCCAGTTCGGCGGGGTCGGCGACCCGATCGACGCGTGGATAGGGATTGTCGCGCCGCTCTTTCCATTTCGATATCGTGCCTTGTGGATCCGCATCGAGGAATGCGACGCGCTCTCCGTTCTCGATCGCCGCGACTGCAAGCCCCACGGCCAGCGTGCTCTTGCCGCTTCCGCCTTTTTGCGTGACCAGAGCAAGAACGTACAAAATTGGGCCCTACCAGATTCGGCTGCGTAACACTCCAGGTCGTGAGTCGCATCAAGCGCGAGCGTGGAACTCACAAGTAAATTCATTCCCTCTACGCTCGGTCGCGTTTCGCGGAGCTGCTTTAGGTGCAGCAGCCAGGCGAGGTGAGGCAATTACCATCAAATGGAATCGAGCAACTACCAAAGGCACCGTCGTTATGTCTTCGACTTGTGATCAATAAATATGGCGTCCAGCAGGAGCTGCTTGACGTCGGTCGCCGCGATATGGTCCCGCCTGAGCAATTGGGGTTGATCCGTGATTACTAGCGGGCCATCTTCGGCCTTGGCCGTGAGCCGGCCGTGCGAGCCCCGGACAAGAGATGCATCGAGCGGGATCACGTCCATCAGCGCCCGAAATCCCAGTTTGCGCAGAAGCAAGCGTTTGCCGATTGCGGCCTTCGGGGCCGCGATTGCCGGATCGAGAAACAGCTCGACCGGATCGTAGCCGGGCTTGCGATGGATCTCGACCGTACGCGCGAAATCGGGCGCTCGGCTGTCGTCAATCCAGTAGTAATAGGTAAACCAGGAGCGAGCATCCGCAACCGCGACCAACTCGCCAGAGCGGGCATGATCGAGGCCGATCGCGCGTCTTTCCTCACCGCCATAGACACGCTCTACGCCGGGCAGTCCTCCAATCAGACTTCGTACTTTCGGCAACGATTCCGGATCGGAGACGTAGACGTGTGCGATCTGGTGATCGGACAGCGCGAACGCGCGGGATGCGATCGGATCGAGCAGTTCACCGCCGTCTTCTTCCCGGACCATCAGCAGCCCTGCATCACGCAACGTCCTGTTGATGTGCACCGGGCGGTCGACAGGCGTTATGCCATATTCCGAGAGCACAATAACCGATCGCCCGGATGCGCGCGCGGCATTGGCAAGATCGCCAGCGACAGTGTCGATATCGATCAGCGACTGGCGGACCGCCGGTTGAGTCTCGTCAGGTCCGAAGCGTTGCAAATCGTAGTCGAGATGAGGAAGATAAGCGAGTGTCAGCGTTGGATCATGCTCGGTCATGACTATTTTGGTGGCTTCGGCAATCCAGCGTGTCGAGGCGATCGTAGTTGCCGGCCCCCAAAACTGAAACAACGGAAAAGGACCCAGACGCTCCGTCAGCCGCTCGCGCAATTGTCCCGGCACGGTATAGCAATCTGGAAGCTTGCGGCCGTCGGCCTTATAGATCGGCCGCGGCGTCGCGCCCCAGTCATGGCTCGACGCCATATTGTACCACCAGAACATGTTGGCACATGTGAAACTGGGATCGCGCTTCTTGCCCGCTTCCCAGATTTTCTCGCCACTCACAAGTCGATTGGACTGACGCCAAAGCAAGACTTCCATTAGGTCACGGAACAGCCAGCCATTTCCAACGACGCCGTGGTCGTGCGGCGGCGTTCCCGTCATGAAGGTGGCCTGGACGCTGCAGGTGACGGCAGGAGTTACCGTGTCCAGCGTTGCCATGCTGCCATGGCTGGCCAGCGCCGAAAGGCGCGGCGTCAGGGGTCCCAGGTGCCGCGGCGTCAATCCAACCACGATGATTGCCAGCACAGGTTTCAATGTATTTTCTTCCAGGCAGCTGTTGGCAATTTTCGCGCCAGCCTCACCGCAGCCGAGCGAAACGACTTGCCAAACTGGCAAGCAAAGTGGCACGCTGTCTAGTAAAATTGAAAGGCGCGTTACGATATGGGCCGATCAAATGATGGCCGATCGCTTCGCAGATTTCGCCGGCCCACTCAGAGCAGAAAAACAAGGGCGCCGGGCGAGGGAGCATGCCATGCTTGATACGCCTTCTCAAGCGGTCGAAGATGTTCGGCTGCAATCATTCAGCGTCACCTACGAATATCCAGTGGTGTTCACGCAAGATGCCTTCGCGCTTGGCAACCGTAGCCTGGTTGATGTGCTCTCGCGACGAGAACATCACAAGCGTCATAGATGTTTGATCTGTGTCGACCAAGGTGTTCTGACGTCACTTCCCGACCTCACATCGCAAATCGAGAACTACGCCTCGGCGCACGCAGGAAGTATGGAATTGGTAGCCC
>Ga0209474_10002198_pt1 | contig 18172 bp, 21 predicted proteins | sample GraSoiAngelo_145_FD_185902 | JGI IMG/M metagenome (GOLD analysis project Ga0209474, IMG submission 185902) | Grasslands soil microbial communities from the Angelo Coastal Reserve, California, USA - 14_1009_05_20cm (SPAdes) (version 2) | ecosystem: Environmental > Terrestrial > Soil > Grasslands... | reverse complement strand
ATGAGCCATCGCCCGAGCCGATTCAAGAGCGACCTGAATTTCGCCATCGAAGAAAAGCTCCGCGAAGCCGGCATCGAGATCCCCTTTCCGCAACGCGACCTGCACATCCGCAGCGGGGTTTTGAAAACGAAAGCCGAGGAGCTTCCATAGCGGCTGGCTGCTTCTTCTGTAGCCGCTTCGCTGTGCGAAGCGCGGGAGCAAACGAGGCCACATCTCGCGCTTCGCACAGCGAAGCGGCTACAGAAGATTGGACGTTCTACATCGAACATCCGACGTTCCGCCTTCCACGATGCCAAATCACAATACGATCCCCTTCAGCGGCGGCATCGCTCGCGTCCTCTCGCGCGCCGAACTTGAGCAATACGCCGCCTGGCAACGCGCCTTCTCAGGCAAGACGAAAGAACACCGCTTCTACGAGATCGTCGCTGACACGCTCGATTCGAAGTTCGAGCATCATTACCTGCTTCTGGAAGACAGCGCCGGAAAAGTGCGCGGCATTCAGCCGGTCTTCTTCGTGCAGCAAAATCTCGTGGAAGGAATCCCGGCCTTGCGCGCTGCTGTCGAAAAAATTCGGCAACACTTTCCCCGTTTCCTCACCATGCGTCTGCTCATGATCGGCAACGCGGCCGGCGAAGGTCATCTCTCCACCTGTGCGTCGGGAGATGAAGAATGGGTCGCGAACGCTCTTTACCAGGTCTTGGAAACTTATGGACGGACCTCGAAAGTTTCCCTGGTCGTTTTTAAGGATTTTCCCGCGAGCTATCGCGACGTTCTCTGGAAATTCGCGGCCAACGATTATGCGCGCGTCCCGAGCATGCCGATGACGGAACTGGCGCTCGATTACACAGACTTCGATCACTACCTGACCACGCTTGGCGCCTCGACGCGCAAAGATCTGCGGCGCAAATTTCGCAAAATAGCAGCCGCTTCACCGATCGACCTGGAGGTGGTGACCGATCTCACCCCGTACGTGGACGAGGTTTATCCGCTCTACCTCCAGGTGCACGAGCGTTCCCCGCTCAAGTTCGAAACGCTGACGAAGGAATACCTGTCGAACCTCGGCCGCCGCATGCCCGACCGCGCACGCTTCTTCATCTGGCGACAAGACGGAAAGGCGATTGCGTTCAGTATCGCCCTGGTGCATGACGGCACCATCTACGACGATTACCTCGGCCTCGATTACCGCGTGGCGCTCGATCTTCACCTCTACTTTTATACGTTCCGCGACGTCGTCAGCTGGTCGCTCGCTCAAGGACTGAAGCGTTACCGGAGCAGCCCGCTAAACTACCAACCGAAACTGCATCTCGGCTGCGATCTGTATCCGCTCGATCTCTACGTGCGGCATACGAACCCGTTCTTGAATAGAATCTTTCGTCCGATATTGAGGTTCCTCGAACCGACGCGGCACGATCCGATCTTGAAACGTTTCCGGAACGCCGACCAATTACTCGCCTAGACCCCATGGAGAATCGACCTTCGGGATGGCGCGATCCGCAGCTGCAACTGGCGCTCAGCGTTCTTTGCGTCCTCTTCTCCGAGCTGCTCCTGAAGCGCGGCGCTTCCGACACGGCGAGCGCGGCCTCCTGGTCATGGACTGGGATCAACAGCCTGGCTTCGCCGCTGGTGTGGTGGGGAATTCTCTTGGTGATCGCGAGCTTCCTGAGCTGGCTTTACGTTCTCAAATACATCCCGCTCACGATCGCGTTCCCGCTCTCGCGCGTGGTCGATGTGCTGGTGCCACTGAGCTGTTGGATTTTTCTGGGCGAAACAATCTCAGCCCGCCGCTGGTGCGGCATCGCGCTGGTGGTCATCGGCCTGGCTATCGTAGCCAAACCTGTCGCCAGATTGGAGGAACGGTTATGAATCTTCTGGCGTTCTTTTTCATCCTCACTTCTCTGGTCACATTCGTGGCGGGTCAGCTCTTTTTGAAGCGAGCGATGGAATCCACGATGAAAAGTGACCGCACCCGCGCGCGATTCATCGCGCTGTTGGGTGGCGGCATTTTCCTGATGACGATCTCATTTTTCCTCACGCTCGGATTACTCCAGCGCTTCGATCTCAGTTATCTCTACCCGTTTCAGGGTCTGAGCATCATCATCATCACGTTCGCGGCCGCCATCATGCTGCGCGAGAAACTGAGTTTCCAACTCGTCGCCGGCTCGGTTCTGATTACCGTCGGCGTCGTGTTGGTCTCACTGACTTAGGTGGATCCCGCGCTCCGGTTCTGGGGAGCGCACGCGCCTCGCGTGCTGGCGATGACGCCCTCGTCATCGCGAACTTTTCCGGAAAAGATCGTTTCGGCGAGGGCGCCGAAACCAGCACGCGAGGCGCGTGCGCTCCCCAGACTGCCGAGTGCGGCGCGTTACGCAGTCAGCACCGGCCACAGAACTTGGAACGCCCGGAGGTTAATCTCCCTCGCCGCGTCAAAATCCGTCGGCTGTAATTTCGGATGGTCCACTCCCGCGGCGAAACGTTGCTTCGCTCGCGCGTAGACGGGCGGGGAAAATGCGCCGCACATATCGCCAGCCACGATCCGCGCCCTCGAGGCGCGCAACTGGGCCAGCGCCCAGGCCACATCCTCGAGCGTGAACCGCCCACTCTCCCAGTTCGTGACAGCGTCCTCGGCGCGCAGGCAATCGAGATCGATCGTGACATACACATTCGACTCTCCCAGTTCGCCGGCGAATCGCGCGAAGTGCTCCCGCCAGTTCGAGCGCAAGATCGCGCCGCGCCGATCCTGATCCGAAGCCGAACGATTGTCCGCCCATGGACGAACGTCGAGCCGGCCTTCCCGTTCCGCGCGCCGGTTCCCGAAAATCTGATGCGGCCACCAGCACTCGAAATTGCCGCAGCCCCAGACGCTGACTTTCTTGATGTGCGGCAGTTCGAGCGCGCGATTCACCCAGCCACCGCAGCCCCAGCGCGGCGGGCGCACATCCCAGTCCGGATGGTTGTCGAAAGAAACGAGCACGAATGCCTCGCCGAGCCGCCGCACCCAGAGCGCGCTCAAGTGATGAAAATCGCCGGAGCCGTAAACCAGAAACGGCGCAACCTGCGCTTCATATTCGCGGTAAAATTCTTCGATCAATCGCGCGGGCGCCGAGAAGCGTAAGCGCGGTCCCCACGTCGTCGCATCGAGCGTGTCCACCGGCAGGGCACCGGCGGGCCAGGCGTTATCCAGATTGAGGTGCAAAAGATCGAAATCCCTATGCGCGCAGTTCGCCCCGCGCAAGCGAAGTTAAGGTGTTATGGCCAGGGAAACCCAGGAACAAAAACTAAAAGAGCAGGAAAGATCCCGCGATTTCTTTTGCATCGTCAGCGATGCCTTTCGCGTTTTCGCCCGCCGTTCCTCGGCGGTGCTCGGCAGCGCCTGGGTTTTCGCCCTCGCCATTCTCATCATCGTCGTTTGGGGCGTCACCGGCCCGACCTTCCATTTTTCGGACACCTGGCAGCTCATTATTAATACCGGCACGACCATCGTCACCTTTCTCATGGTGTTCCTCATCCAGAACACGCAGAACCGCGATGCCAAAGCGGTTCATTTGAAACTCGACGAAATTATTCGCGCGATCAAAGGGGCCCGTAACGAATTGGTCGATCTGGAAGACCTTTCCGATGAAGCCCTGACCAAACTCGAGCAGCAGTTTCAGCGACTGCGCAAAAAAGCCGAGCTGGATGGCAATCATCGCCATAAGGAGCCGCAGACCGCGGAGACGGATCGCCAATCAAGTTGACGCTTCGGCCGGACGCGCTTGACCGCTCCGCACAAAAACTTTGCCGCTCGGGCAGAGGCGAAATATTTCGCAGTGGTGGCAATCCGGTTTGCGGGCGAAACAGCGGCGACGTCCGTGCCAGATGAGCCAGTGGCTCCAGTTCGTCCAGTGTTTCCTCGGCACCAGTTTCATCAGGTCCTGCTCGATTTTCTCCGCCTCCGTCTGGCGCGTGATTCGGAACCGATGCGAGAGCCGAATGACATGGGTATCGACCACGATCCCCTCGTCTTTCCCGAAGGCATTTCCGAGCACCACGTTCGCCGTCTTCCGGCCGACGCCGGGAAGTCCATGCAATTTTTCCATCGTGTCCGGAACGCGGCCACCGTGTTCGGCCACGATCGCGGCCGCCGCGCCGCGGATACTCTTCGTTTTGCTCCGGAAAAATCCGGTGGAACGAATCATTTTTTCCATCGCCGCCGGCGGCGCTTTCGCGTAATCAGCGGCGCTGCGATACTTGGCAAAGAGCGCCGGGGTGACGGCGTTCACGCGCTTGTCCGTGCATTGCGCCGAGAGAATCGTCGCGACCAGAAGTTCGAGCGGGTTCCGGAAATCGAGTTCGCAATGCGCGTCCGGATAAACTTTCGGGAGCGCTTTCACCAACTCCTCGACTCGTTCGCGTGCGGTCATTTTGCGACGCTTTCGGGTTGGCGACCGCGGGCTCGAGCGACCATCGCGCGCGCCCGGGCGACAGCGCGTTGTGCCCAGGCAAACTCCGTTGCCAGAATGGCCAGACCGATCGGGATGACGATGAAAGCGGGGCCAGGCAAAACAATCAGCGCGATACCGATCAGGACCACCGTTCCGCCAATGACGGCAATGATGAGTTTGCGCAATGGCGCGGCGACAGCCTTAAACGCCGCCCAGATCGCAGCAAGCCATGTCATTACGCGTTACGTCGCCGCGCTCAAGGAAAGCGTCAATGCTTCTTCTGTAGCCGTCGCCCTGAGGGCGACGTGGGAATGCGGTCGTCGTTCGCTCTCGCGTCGCCCGCAGGGCGACGGCTACAGAAGAGCACACTCCTACACGGCAAACATCGCCAGCTTTTGCTGAAGCTCCGGGGGCGTGTGCGCCACAATTACGGCGAATTCGCCTTCGTAACGCAGTTCCAGCACGTGTCCAACCCGATGGATCTCCGCGATCAATCCTCCTTCGCTGAGCGGGACACGAAAACGCGATCGCAGCCGCCACGCTCCCAATTCATCCTGGAGCGCCTGCACCAGTCCGGAAACACCGGTGCCTTTGCGCGCGGAAATGGCGACGCTGCCCGGAAAGCGACTGGTGTAAACGCCGATCAATTCGTCGTTCGCGAGCATGTCGATTTTGTTGAACACCATCAGCGTCTGTTTTCCAAAAGCGCCCAGCTCCTTAACCACCGTGTCGACCGCTTCGATGTGCTCATCGACCCGCGGATGGCTGAGATCGACCACGTGAATGAGCAAGTCTGCTTCGACGACTTCCTCGAGCGTCGCCTTGAACGACTCGATCAGGGTGTGCGGCAATTTGCGCAGAAAACCGACGGTGTCCGTGAGGAGGAGCCGCTGCTTGTTTGGCAGGGTCAGACTGCGGGTCGTGGGATCGAGCGTCGCGAAAAGTTTGTCCTCCGCGACCAGGTCGGCGCCGGTGAGCAAATTTAGAAGCGTCGATTTCCCGGCGTTGGTGTAACCGACGACGGCCGCGACCGGCCACTGATGGCGCTTGCGGCCCTGGCGTTGGACGTTGCGAACTCTCCGCACGCCTTCGAGTTCCCGCTCGAGCCGGGCGATGCGTTCTTGAACGCGGCGGCGATCCACTTCGAGCTGCGTTTCTCCCGGGCCCCGCGTGCCGATTCCGCCGGTCTGGCGCGAGAGGTGGGTCCACATCCGCGTCAAACGCGGTAACAAATATTGTAACTGCGCCAGCTCGATCTGGAGACGGCCTTCGCGGCTCCGCGCCCGCTGCGCGAAAATATCGAGAATGAGCTGGGTGCGATCGAGCACTTTACGCGAAAGCAAATTCTCCAGGTTGCGTCCCTGGGCCGGCGAGAGTTCGTCGTCGAAAATAACCGAGGTGACGTGCTGGTCCTTGAACGATTCCTTGATCAGCTCGGCTTTGCCTTTGCCGATGTAATACGGTGCGGTCGGTTTCTGGAGCTTTTGGGTGACGGTATTGACCACCTCGGCGCCGGCGGAGTTCGCCAGCTCGGCCAGCTCTGCCATCGAGTCGCGCAGGTCCCACTTCGAGACGCCTTCCTGCTCGAGGCCGATCAAGAGCGCGCGCTCCTGGTTTTTCTTGGGACGAACTTCAATCATCCACGGGCGAGAACACGCGACGCGCTTTGCGAGATGAACTCGACGGCTTCAGAGTTGCGGTGCGCGGAAAGGTTCAGCGGTGCAAAATTAGTTTGGCGCCGGAACCAGGTCAACTGTCTTTTGGCGTAACGGCGAGTCAATTGCTGGATCTTTGCGATGCATTCGGCCTGCGAAATCTTGCCGGCAAGCAGCGCCCGGATTTCACGAAGGCCGAGGGTCTTCTCCGCCGTCGGACCCAAATTTTTTTTCGCGCGAACTTCTTCGATAACGCCCGCCGCGAACATTTCTTCCACGCGCTGATTGATCCGTGCGTAGAGTTCGATTCGTTCGCGGGAAAGAAGCAGGCCATTCTCCGGGAGCGATTGGTTCCATTCGATCCGTTGCGAGGAAAATGGCTTGCCGGTCAGCAGGCAGACTTCGACGGCGCGGATCAATCGCCGCCGGTTCTGCCCGTCGATTTTTTCAGCGCCAGCCGGATCGAGAGCGCACAAGCTCCGCCACAATTCTTCGTTCGTCGCACGCTCCAGTTTCTCGCGCAGCTTTGCGTCCGCACCCGGGAGTTTCGCCAGGCCGTGCGTGAGCGCCTTCACATAAAGACCCGTGCCGCCAACGACGATCACTGGTTTATCACCCGCGATAATTCTCCCCGCCATCGCGCGATATTTTTCCGCGTTCATCTCTTCGCTCAGGGGAACGGCATCGATCAAATGATGCGGCGCTTTCGCCAGGGTGGCCCGATCTGGTTTCGCCGTGAGCAGATCCAGGCCGCGATAAATCTGGAACGCATCGGCGCTGACAACTTCGGCGCCGAGGCGCTGCGCGACTTCAGCCGCCAGTTCGGATTTTCCAACCGCCGTCGGCCCGACGATGAAGAAGCAGTTCATCAGGTAGGGACGTTTTTCCGAAACGTCCGACTTATCGCCTTTCACCTTCACAACAGAAAGATAGTCGGACGCTTCGGAAAAGCGTCCCTACCTGAAAACCAAAAACCGGGAGGCCGGTGGCAACCACCTTGTCTCCCGGTTTCGCAAAGCAACAACTCGTTAGTTCGCCGAATGATGCTCGCTCGATTTCGCCCCGCTCACGACCAGCTTCCGGCCGAGGAATTCCTTGTCGTGCAATTCCTCCACGGCGCGTTTCGCTTCGTCGACGGTATTCATCTGGACGAAAGCGAACCCTTTCGAGCGCTGGTTGTGCCGGTAGGTGACGACCTCGGCGTTCTGGACCGCGCCGACGCCGTTGAAGAGCTCGAACAGGTCGCTCTCCGTCGCGTCGAACGACAGGTTCCCGACGTAAAGCCGGGGCGTGGTCACTTCGACTGCTTCCGGTTTACGCGCAGACCGCGACGGCTGCGAACCATTGCTCCGCGCCGGCTGTGATTGCTGCACCGGTCTCGCCGCGGGTTTTCCGCCGCCGGTGAAAAGGTCCATGATTCGCTGCAGGAGCGATTTCTTCGCCGGTGCGCGCGAGGGCGCGTTCTGGTGGCGCGGGCGATTGTCGCCCCTTCTGCGGGAGCCGCCGCGCGAACGCCGGCCGTTTCTCCCCGATGAATGAGATGCCATATTGATCCTCAGGTTTTACCCAATTGTTAAATGGGCGGAGCGCATCGGAAGATGCACAGTCCGTGGCGCGCGAACCCGAAATGCTCCGTAAGAGGAGCAGGAACCGGTAAACAATCAGCCGCGCCGACGGAAACTCCGCCTCGTAGACGCGGGAACCCAATCGCAAGCAACGGCGGTCCGCATCATCAATTAGCCGGCGAAACAGGACCGATCGAACTCGGCTCTGGCAAACTCTGTTTCGTCGTGAAAAGCGAACGCCCGGGTTAACGAAGAACATTCCCGACATCTGCGGGAATTATGGAGGGTGGAGAGGCGAATTGCAAGAGCGGAGGCTGAAGCGGAACATAAGCCTGTGGCCTGTGCGCCCAGCGGACATTCTGTCCGTTGTCTGTCCCATTCAAGGCAGCGGAGTGAAACTCCGCTGGGCGCACAGGCCGCAGGCCTATGTTCCCTTTGGAAGCCCTGCGCTCGCGAGAAACCAATCCACGAACTTCGGCAATCCCACGCTCAACGGCGTTGTCGGATTGTAATTGAGAAGCTTCCTCGCCTTCGAAATATCCGCGCAGGTCAGCGGCACATCGCCCGGCTGCTCTGGCAACTGGTTGATCTTCGCTTTTTTTTCCAGCGTTTTCTCGATCGCCGCGATCAGGTCCTTCAACTGGATCGTTTCGCTTTCGCCGAGATTGAAGAGGTCGAAGAGCGGGCCGTTGTAATCGAACGCAGCCATCACGCCCTGGATGATGTCGTCGATGTAGGTGTAGTCCCGCCGGGTCGTGCCGTCGCCGAATTGATCGATCGGCTGACCGGCATTAATTTTCCGGGTGAACTGGTGGATCGCCAGGTCGGGCCGCTGCCGCGCACCGTAGACGGTGAAGAAGCGCAAGGCCACGATCCGCATTTTGTAGAGGTGCGAGTAGGTCGAGCAAAGAAATTCGCCCGCGACCTTGGTAGCGGCGTACGGACTGATCGTTTGGGTGAGATGAAAATCTTCCGAGAACGGCACGGTCTTGCAGATGCCGTAAACCGACGAGCTGGACGCAAAGATGAACCGCTCGATGCCCGTCAGGCGCGCCGCGTCCAGCAAATGCAAGGTCCCGCTGACATTCGTATCGTAATAAAGCTGCGGCTGCTGAATCGATGGCCGCACTCCGGCGCGCGCGGCAAGATGTGCGATCGCGTCGAATTTTTCGCGGTGAAACAGCAGGTTCACCGCGGCGCTGTCGCGCAGATCGATCCGATGGATCGCGACCTCGCCCGCGACGGGCTCGACGTTCGCCCGTTTGATTTGCGGGTCGTAAAAATCGTTGAAGTCGTCGAGAATCGAGACTTCGTGGCCGGTCGCGAGTAATTTCTCGACAAGGTGCGAGCCGATGAAGCCCGCTCCGCCCGTGACCAGAATGCGCATCGCGCGAGCGTAAAGATGAAGCCAAGGACGAGCAAGGGAAGAACAGCGGGGCGCTGGGTGTTTCTCGTTTTGATCTTTCTGATCGCGCTCGGGGCCAGCCTCTTCTTTCGTCTCGCGCCGGAACTTCGGCGGCCGCGGAAAATCTCGCCCGCATTTCAAATCGCGTCGCCGATCTTACTCGCCGGATTACCGATCGCCGCGCGTTTCGATTTCCCGATCGGGAGCGAGAACGGCGCGTTCGCCTACAACGCCCAACCCTTCACCCAGAATCGCCATCTCGGCGACGACCTGAATGGAATCGGCGGCGAAAACAGCGACCTGGGGGATCCGATCTTCGCGGTAGCGAATGGCGAGGTGCTGTTTGCGGGAGAAGCGGGGCCTGGCTGGGGCAATGTCATCATCGTCCTTCACGCTTACGAGGAAAACGGGGCGCGGAAATTCGTGCAATCGTACTATGGCCACGTCGAAACGATCATGGTGGAGCGAAAGCAAAAGGTGCATCGCGGCGAACAGATCGCGACGATCGGGACCGCCGGCGGAATCTACTGGGCACATCTTCATTTCGAGATGCGCGAGTTCACGACGCCGTTCATTGGGCCGGGTTATCGGGATGATCCTCGCGGCTGGATCGATCCGAGCGCGTTCATCGCCGCCCATCGCGGCGCACCGGACGACGACGTCGGAAGGCAGGCGTTGCAAGTGAACCCGACACGGTGAGGGACTAAAAGCTCCAAGCACCAAGCTCCAAGCACCAAAGAAGCTCCAAATCCCAAGCTCCAAATAACCCGCAAGCGCGGGTTCTGGTCTTGGTGCTTGATGTTTGGTGCTGCTCTGGAGCTTGATGTTTGGAGCTTCGCGGAGCATCGGGTCAGTACTGCGCTCGGTGCGCGACCAGATACGCCCAGTTCACCGCAATCAGCGCAACTACCGCGATGCGGACCACATTTTTTTCCGCGCGGGTCCATTCGATCACGCGTAGTCGCGGACAACGAGTAAGCAAAACAATCACCGCGTAAAGATCGAACAACATCACGCCGCAGAGCGCGAGGAAGGCCAGTGGGTTCCAGGACCAGGCCAGGGACAAATTCCCATGGAAAAATGCGATCGCGCAGCGGGTGGCGCCGCAGGTCAGGCACGGATAACCGGTGACGGCGCGGAAAGGGCAGCCGAGCCAGGGCAAACCGAGCCCGAGAAAAACCGCGCCGGCTACCAAGACCGCCGTTGAAACTCCCAGCCACAGCAGTTCATGGTTGAGTTCCTTCGGTAGAATCCGGCGGCAGACCAAACGCATCGTCTCGTTCTGATCGCGTCGCGCGGCTCAGTGGTGCCGGCTGAAGTATTCGGCGAACGCGCCGAACCCTCCGGCCATGATCACGAGAAGCAGGGCAAAGCCGCAGCAAACGATGATCGGCAGCAGCACCGCCAGGACCGCTTTGCCCGTCGTCGTCTGGTGGGCGTGGCTCACGCCGATGCAATAAAGAACGATGGTGTAGATCGGCGCGATCAGTCCACCGCAGATCGGGATGATGTAAAACAAACTGGCGGCGCCCCGGGCGAAACAGACCGCACGAAAAGTCGTTTCGTACGACCGGTTCGCCCCACCCACCAGCATCAGGCAGAGATGTAAAATCGCGCTTCCAACAAAAAGAGTGATGCCGATAAAGACCGGGCTAAGCACCGTATAGATCACGACAAAAGTCCAGGGAGCGAGGCCCACCAAATCAAAAATATTGCCGCGACCGGCGAACCCCGGGACCGAGTGAAGCAGAGCCTGAAATACGATGGAAATAATCGCTCCGACGCAACCGCCGATCAGGCCGAAAATAAGCGGATCAACCAGACCTCCTTCGGGCCGCATCATCGTGAAGGCTGCGGTCGGCTTGGTAATGACGAGGCTGACCGTGTCGAAAAATGCCTTGAAAAGACCGAGCTGTCCGCGGTGTTCCCAAGGGAGGCCGGCTCCCGGCGCCGCAGCGGCCGCGAGCGGAAGTGTCGGCGGCGCATCCCCGGCCGCAGGCGCGGCGACTCCGGCGAATTCGCCCAGTGGCCGCCAATCAGGCATGCCGGATTGCCAACCCAAATCGGTGGGCCGGAATTGTCCCGTGCCGAGTCCGGCGCGGATTTGCTCGAGCGTGAACTCGCCGAGCTTCGCCCCGTCGCGCGCCACATGGATCAACGGCATGGTTCGTTGTTACGGAAGCGTCTGAGGCAAGTCAATCTTCTGTAGCCGCCGCCCTGTGGGCGGCGTGACGGAAGGCACCGCTCGCTCTCACGCTTCGCACAGCCAAGCGGCTACAGTGGGGAGCTAATCGAACCGGCTCTTCGTTTTCGTTTCGGTGGCCGGCGCGTCGAGGGCGCGCCAGAAATACCACGCGGCTATCGAACGATACGGCCGCCATTTCTCGCCGATCTTCTGGAATTGTTTCGGCGTCGGCAGTTTTCTTCGACCAAAGGTTTTCGCGAAACCTTTCTGCACTCCATAGTCGGCCACCGGCCAGACATCGAGCCGGCCCAGCTCGAACAGGAGCAGCATCTCGACGGTCCACCGCCCGATGCCGCGCACTTTCGTGAGCCGCTCGATGATCTCCTCGTCCGTCATCCGCACCAATTCCCGGCGCGTCGGCACGGTGCCGTCGATCGTTTTGGCGGCGAGATCTTTGAGGGCTGCGGTCTTGCTTCCCGAAAGCCCGCAGGCGCGCAGGGTTTCGTCCGGTGTTTTCAAGACCAGGGCCGGGTCGAGCCATTTCCGTTTCGGGTAAAGCGCGCGGACGCGGCCCCAGATCGTGGCGGCAGCTTTGCCGCTGAGCTGCTGATAAGCGATCGATTCCGCCAGGGCGTCGAACGGCCTAACGAGTTCGTTCGCGATGACGTCGAACCGTCTTGATCGCCCAATCAAGGCCGCGAAGCGCGGGTCGGTCCTGGCGAGATGATTGATTGCCTTCTTCATCAGAACAGGGATTTCCCATAATTCGCTCAAACCGCAAGTCCACGGCCGAGGCCGCATGCGAAGGCAACGAAAGGATGCCGACTCAAAAAAATGGGAATGGACTGACGCTGTTGCAGCGCTTTATTCCGGACGGTTTCTCCCATGCGGCCACTTCGTTCGTCGAATCTCTAAAGATCAATTCGGTCTCGGAAAAGCGGCGGCGAAATCGCGCGGTCGTAACAAAGCGCCGCAATGTCTACGGAGGACGCGCGGCCGATCTTATTAATTTCTATTTGCGCCTCGCCGGCATCCCGATCCGGTTTTTGAGCGACGTGCGAAAATGGCGCCGCTGGGAAGTGAGTTGTTTCCAGATGCTGAATGGCGACCGGTTTCGCGCTTCGGTCACGGACCCGCGAACGATCTCGCTCGATAAACTGCCTGGCCAAAGCCTTTGGGACCACATGAAGGCGGGCACATTGAATCGCCGGATGTTGCGAGCCGCGGCGCGCGAATTCCGACACGCCCACGCCCAGCAGCCTAACGGGTCCAAAACGCCCTGGTCCCACGCGGATGCCTCAATGACGAATGTGATTTACAACCAGAAGAGCGGGCGCGCGCGCCTGATCGATTTCGAAATCGTGCACGAAGAATCGCTGCCAGTGCTGGCCCGGCACGCTGACGATCTGCGAGTGTTCCTACTCGACATGGTCGGCACAGTTCCCGCCAGCAACTGGTTGCCCTTTGCGGTTTCTTTTTTAAAAGCCTACGGCAATCGCGAGGTAGTGGCAGAGCTAAGAAAACAGCTCGTTATTCCAGGCGGCCTCGCTCTGATCTGGTGGAACGTCCGAACGAATTTCGTGAAGACCGCGCAGGTGAAGCGACGCCTGAAAGAGTTGCGCGCGGCGATCACGAGCTTGCAAACTCATTCCGCCAATTCCTCCAACCGAGCGCGCCAGAGGCGACGGCCTTCGATGACTTGCCAGGCCAAAAGAGCCGGAATGCCGATCGCCAAATCGCGGACCCGCGCGATCAGGGAAATGGCGAAGGCCGTTTCGCCGGGAATGCCGAGAAGATTGCCGACGAAAAGGTAACCGCTTTCCTGGACGCCGAGCGCGCCGGGAACCGGGAAGGCGGCCGAGCGAATCGTCATCGCCATGCTTTGAAGAATGAGCGCGTTCACGAACGTCGCCGGCATCCCGAGCGCGCGGAGCGCAATCCAGATTTCGCCTGAGCTGCCAATGAGCGAAACAATTGTCCAGGCGCAACAGGCCGCGAGGCCACGGCGGCGCGTGTAAAGTTTGCGCACCGTGAAGTCGAGAGTTTCGCCGTGTTGGACGAGCGATTGCCATTCCGGCGATTTGATCAGCCGAGTGACGATGACTCCGATGAAGCGGAAGATTCCGAGTCGTTGCGCGAAGTAAAAACCGACGGCGGCGCCGACCCCGAGGAGCGCGCCGAGCAGCGTCGGCCCGACGAAACTTGTCCGGCCCGTTGCGCCCACCAGAAGGACCAGCCCCAGGATGGTGAACGCGACCTGGGTGAAAATGCCGAGGGTGATATCGACGATCACGCTGGCAGCGGCTGTGGCCATGGGCGCGCCGTGAATCGCAGCCAACCGCGCCCGGACGATATCGCCACCGACCGCAGCCGACGGAACGAGATTGCTGATTGCCTCGCCGATCCAGCGCATCCAAAGAAGACTTTGCCAGCGAGGTCGCTCAGCTCTGGGGAAAAGGACCCACCACGCGATCGCATCGAGAAAGATCGGGATCAGATGAAAAGCGGCGACGGCGGCGATCCCCCAGCCCGCAGTCGCGACCGCGCTTCCCACCGAGGCAGCGCCCTGGCGAATGAGCAACAGCGTGAAGAGTGCCGCGCCAGCGAAACCAAGAAGGTAGATCGCGATCCGGGTTTTTCCGCGCGCTTTCATGCTCTATCCACGCACAATCGCGGATAGGCTGTGGTGTAAAACCAAAAATGCAAACGCGCGCGCGGCTCTGCGCTTCCGTGATTAACGCGAGAGAATCGGAGCCGGCTCGCTGGGCTCGATAACCGGAACCGGAATCAATACAAGGGCGACGTCCTCCACCAGAAGTCCATCGGAGGTATTCTTGCTACGGGCGCGATGGAGCGGCTTGAGGCCGAAGAAACAAAACGTCAGCCAGAGCGTGCCGAAAAACATCGCGGCGAGGACATCCGTAAAATAATGCGCGCCCAAGGCGATTCGAGCGAAGCCAACCAAAACAACCACCGTGACCGCGGCGAGAATGCTCACCTTTCGCCACGCGCGGGATTTCACGAAAGGCAGGACGAAAATAAGAAGCTGGCCAAAGAGCAAGGTGGCTCCGATCGTGTGCCCGCTGGCAAAACTGTAACCCGACCAATCGACAAACGGGCCCGCCACAAAGGGGCGCTGCCGTTGCACGAGAAGCTTGATCAGCTCGTTGAGCAACATCCCGCCGGGAACGGCGATGATGAGACTGGCGAGCGATGGCCACCATCGTTTCCAGATGAAAAATGCAGCCGCGAAAAACAGGGCGACGCCGACGAATTCACTGGAGCCGGGTTCGCACAAAGCGCGCAAGACCGCCACGAAAAGAGGCGTCAAGTGAAGATGAAACCAGGTCGCGAGACCCTGGTCGGTTCCGGCGAGAGGGTTGACCAGAGCGAGGGCTGTGGAGAAATGGGAGAGAGGGAAAGGCGTCACAAAAAGGGGTCGTGCAGGTTATTCATTCTTCAGCGCAGGTCAAGGGGTGGAATGCATTTTTTTAAGTAAAAATAAGCTGATCTCATGCCGGTTTTGTCAGGGCATTTCGCGAATCGATTCGCGGGCGTAATGATTGCTTGCTTAAAAAGATATATCCAGATACGGCAGGGTTGATCAGTTGCTCCGATTCCCAATGAACTCCAACCGGTGATTAATATGCGCAAACTGCCACTCTTCTTTCTGGTCGCTTTTCTGATGGTGCGCGCGGGAGTCTGGGCCGGGGAGCCGTTCACCCAGCGGCAGGCGCCGGCCAAGTCCGAGGAAGATGAGAATTCGCGCGATCTATTTAACCTCGAATCCACTTACACATTTGAGAGCGATTTCCATAGTTCGAGACTGGGCCAGGGGAGTTCGCTCTACGACGATTTCAGCTACGACCATCGTTTCCTGATCAAAGGGAAATGGTTTTTCCGGGCGGGAGTTGAATATGAGCGCTACGATTTCGGCGGCTCGGCCAACGGCCTGCCGGATCATCTCCAGGCCGTCTACGGCCATCTCGCGATTGAGTACGTGGTCCACGATCACGCCGGCGCGGGGTTCGAGCTCGATCCAGGCGCTTATTATCAAAGTCACCTTAACCGCGGCTCGCTCGATGTTCCTTGGAAGCTCTTCGTGAGCTTTCCTCTTAAGAAAGACAAGGTTTTCGCCGTCGTCGGCGTGGGTGGCAGCATGAATCAGAGCCCGATCGTGGCTCCGGGCGGCGGAATTATCTGGCTCATCAGCGACAAAATGCGGCTGGAAGGGGTGTTTCCGAGGCCGGCCCTGGTCTATCAGCCGACTGATAGTTTGCAGCTCCGCCTTCTCGGCGAAATCCTTTTCGACAGTTTCCGGACCGATGACGTCTTCACAACCGATCCGAAGATCCAACTGCACCACGCGATCGTGCAATACAGTGAATATCGGTTCGGGTTACAGGCGAAATATGCGGTGTGCAAACAAGTAAAGCTTTTCGCGGGCGCGGGCTACACGTTGCGGCGGGAATTCGATTTTTTCCGGGCCGACCACCGGGCCATTGTTGATCCGGCTCCGTACGTAAAAATCGGGCTCGAAGCGAAATTCTAAGGGAAAATCTCGCCGAGCTTTTTGGCCAGGCCGCGATCGCCGCGGATTTTTAATCGGCCACTCAGAAAGGCCCAGGTCCCGCCGAGATCGCCGTTGGAAAGGGCCACCCAGTCCTTGTCGCTGGTGACAAAAGTCACGTTCGGATTGTCGATCCGGCCGCGGGCCATTTTGAATTTGCCGTCGTTCACGTCGATAAACCAGGCGCCGCCGGTGGGGCCGCTCAATTCGAACTGATAGCGGACGTTCACGCCCTTCGCCTTGTCCGCGCGGAAGCTCTTGCGCATCCCGTCGAAGACATCCTGGGGGGTGGAACTGCGCGCCTCGTTGGTGGCGCCGTTGATCGTCCCGAGTCCCAGCCCAAGGGCCATCATCGCGCTCGCCAGGAAAGAAACCGGCCTGCTTATTTTCATTCTATCATGCTTTCCAGAAACAGGATCGTTCCCGAGCGGTCAATCGGCTGTCGAATTATTCCGATTCCCGGTACGAAAGCCACGCGCCCGGCGGTGGCGACAGTTTATTGCTCCCATCCTTGGCCGGAATCCGCGGCTCTAACAAAGTTTCCCCAATTTTGCCGAGATTCCACGACTGAGCCCTCCGATCGCCCGGACACGTTTGGACTTAGAGAGCCGAGAAAAAGTCTCGACATGAGATAGGCACCGGCGTTTTTCTAAGGCCACTAAAAACAAGCAGCAACTCTCTTCGTCCCCCAGGCCCAGCCGAATTACTTGCCTCGACCCCGGACCTCCGTGACGCGGATGGCAAAGGAGGTTCCCATGCAATTTCCCATGCGCTTTTTCGGGCTGGTCTCGGCGACCGGCGTTTTCTTTTCCCTGGCTGAGACACGCATTGCGCATGCACTGCCCCTGCCGACGCCCACTCCCACGGTTTCGCCTCCGGCGCTTTCACCCACGCCGGCACCGGCTCCGAGTTCGCTCGAGATGATCGCGAACGATGGAGGGGGAACAGAAAGACATTTGGGTAGCCACCAGGGCGTAGTCGAGCAGCTCTGTGTCAACGCGAATCAAACGGTAGCCGTCACCCTTCAGTTCCCCAGTGACAAAGTCGGGGCGCGGCTCACGGTAAGTTGCCTCGACGGCGGCGAGGTCGTGGGAGGAAATCTCGTCGTGCTGCCTAATGGCACTGCTCTTTTCACTTTTCACGTGGGCGCGGCGCCCGGGCTTTATCGAGTGCCCGTCTACGTGAGCGGGGACCAATACCGGCTCGAGTTTTATGTGATCGATCCGGCCCACCCCAGAAATCCACGGCTCCGATCCCACAACTAACCCTTCCCCAGGGATGAAGTCGGGTTATCGTTATTTTCTCGCGGCCGCGCTTGGTTGCCTTCTTGCGCCGCACTCTTTCGCTCAGGCCGGCAATAATAATCCCACCGGGGTAACCGGAGAGTTCAACGGCAGCATCACCACGGCCGGGCACTATGACCCGTTCACCGGCAACGCCAAAAGAATCATCGACGACATCGTCGTGCCGGGAAGCATCGGCGCTTATCCGCTTAAGTGGAGCCGCATCTTGAATACCCGCGGTGTGTCATCCAGCTTTGGCGACGGCGGCGGCTGGAGCCATTCCTACGCCTGGGGTTTGTGGGTCAGGTCCTCCAATCCTCCGCCGCTAGGTGGAGAAAATCAGTATGACGGGCCCTTGGGCGGCGTCTCCTACCCCGATGGCCGGCGCCTCGATCTGTGGTCGGACGGTCCGCCGTGGACGCTCACCGAGGCCGAGGGGCCCCAAGGGGTAAGCCACAAACTATTCGACCGAGGTGGCGGCAATTATGATCTTCTCCTCGGCGACGGTGGCACAGTCCGATTCCAGACCGTGTCCGGCGGTCTGAGGCCTTACGTGATCGTCGATCCCTATGGCCAAACGACGACCCTGGAGTACGACGCTAATGGCCTTTCACGAGTCACTGAGCCGGGCGGGCGCTACCTGCAAATCAATTACACCACTTTCTCCTACCAGGTTACTCTAAGCAACACCACCTACACCGTGTATGAAAACCTCGTTTCCAGCGTCCAGGCCTGGGATGGGCGCGGCAATCTCCTCGAGACAGTCCATTATCATTATGTCCGGGAAGATGTCAGGGCAATTGTCAATGTAACTTTCTTTAACCTGACCCAGGCGGATTACGATGATGGGACCCATGGCTTCTACACCTATTTCCCAGGCGGTCAGGCCACGAACAGCGCTTGGAGCACATCTCCCGGCAGGACGAAGACATGCGATGACGTGCGTTATGCCGGCCCGATGAAGCAAATTGAATACGAATATGTGCAACGGGGCGACGTCGCGGACCACTATCTCGCCTGGGGCCAGATCAAGGGCGAAAAAAACTTTAACACCCACCAGTTTGTTTCCCAGACCAGCTATCCGGCCT
>Ga0209474_10002196_pt1 | contig 18184 bp, 19 predicted proteins | sample GraSoiAngelo_145_FD_185902 | JGI IMG/M metagenome (GOLD analysis project Ga0209474, IMG submission 185902) | Grasslands soil microbial communities from the Angelo Coastal Reserve, California, USA - 14_1009_05_20cm (SPAdes) (version 2) | ecosystem: Environmental > Terrestrial > Soil > Grasslands... | reverse complement strand
TCGATCACTTGAAGCAGGGCATTGGCTTGGTCGGTTACGGGCAGAAGGATCCGCTGGTCGAATACAAGAAAGAGAGCTTCGATATGTTCCAGGCGATGCTCGATCGCATCGATACGACGACGATTCGGTCGCTCTTTAATCTCCAGGTCGTCGCCGAAGAATCGCCGGAAGAAATTCGGCGTCGCCGACTCGCTGCTCGACGTCGTGGTGGAATGCAATTCACGGGACCAAACCAGGGAGCCGCTGCCGCGGGCGAAGAAGCCGGCAAAGTGAAGACCGTCGTACGCGATCAGCCCAAAGTCGGCCGCAACGATCCTTGTCCGTGCGGCTCAGGCAAGAAATATAAGAAGTGCCACGGTGCTGCGATGTAAATCTTTAAGTCCGCGCGCTTTATTACGATGATATTCTCCCGACTCATTTTCAAGACTCTTGGGCTCAACATACTGCTACTTTTCTGCGCTTTAAGTTCGCCGAACGCTTTGGCAGTAATTCAAAACCAAACTGGCAATGATGCGGATAAACAAGGAGGTATAGAACTCTATGGCAACAACCGCTATAGCGAGGCCGCCGACATTCTGAAACAAGTAGTCAAGACCAACAAAGAAGATTACGAAGCATGGCATTACCTTGGTCTTTCGCTGATACTGAAGCAAGAGCTGAAAGATGCTACCAAGTGCTTCGAAACCGTTTTAAGACTTCAACCTCAATATGCTGCCGGGCATGCAGGATTGGCGTACGTTCTTTTGTTGAGGAACAAACAAGCTAACGCCATGGTTGAGGCGGAGATGGCGCTCAAAATTGATCCGCAGATTGCCGACGCTTATTACATCATTAGCGTTATTCGCTTGCGCGCCGGGGCCAGAGACGACGCATTGAAGAATGCAGAAAACGCGATCAAGCTTCGACCGCAACTTGCTCCGCCCTATCTTCTGAAGAGCGAAGCTCTCGTTAGTTTTCTGGGTGATGTGCCCCTTTCAACCGAGAACGAGAGTGCCGAGTCTCGCAATAACAGATATCGCGAAGCTGCTGAGGCTTTGGAAAAATACCTGCAGCTGAATCCTAAAGCCCCAAACAAAGATGTGTGGATGCAGCAACTTGATAGTTTGCGATTCTTTGTCAGTGATCGTAATGCGGACGATCGTGACAAAACGGTTTCGGGCAAAGAGGTAACTACTAAAGTTCGTGTCCTCAGCAAGCCCGAACCAAGGTATACAGCCGCGGCCCGCAATAACCAGGTAACTGGGACGACCATCTTGCGAGCCGTATTTGCCTCGGACGGATCGGTCCGACACATCCTTATCATTAAGGCCCTACCGGACGGACTGACTGAGGCGTCCATTCAAGCCGCGCGAAAGATAAAGTTTACTCCCGCAACTCTCAACGGCCACCCCGTTTCCATGTGGATGGAGCTGCAATACAACTTCAATCTCTTCTGAGCCTTCGCCGATGGCCTCTAACCCCGTTGTTCAATCAATAATGTCCGGTAACGCGCCAAAGTCGGCGCGTTCGGCGGCGGCGCGCGGCCTGTTGCCGTTGTCGCAATCCGATCTGCTGGAAGCTCTGGTTCACCTCTCAGCCGACAACGATCCCGGCATAGCCAGCGCGGCGCAGGAAACGCTTGCCTCTCAACAGCCGAACGAGCTGCTGGACGTAGCCCGCACCGATACTGTGGCGCCGACAGTGCTCGGGTATTTTGCTTCTTTGACCAATGCCGCGCCCGAATTGCATGAAGCGGTTGTGACTAATGCCGCGACACCTGACGAAGCGATCGCTTTGCTGGCGCAAACAAGCTCAAACGCTTCCCTGCTGGAACTGATCACGATCAATCAGCAGAGATTGATTCGCGCGCCGGCAATCATGGACGCGGTGCTGGTCAATCCCGCGCGCACCGCGGAAGCTGAACGCCGGGCAAAGGAAGTTCGGCGTGAGTTCTTTGAAAAGGAACGCGGCGCGCGGCAGATCGCGCAGGAGTTGCGCGCGCGAGGAAACGAAGCGGCCGCAGAGTTCTTCGAATCGGCGGAACTCTCAACCGCGGACGGTGAGCTGTCGATCGACGATGCGTGGTTCATCGCCCAGCACATTGAAGTCTCCGATGTCGAGATTGATGATTCATGGCTCGCACGGGAATACATCGCGGACCTGCTGGTCGAATCGCCTGAGAAGATGGCGGCAAATGCTCAGGCGGTGATCAACGCAGAACGGCTTGAAGGTGATGTCTCGCCTGAACGTATCTCGATGATTCGGCGCATTATGTTCATGACGGTGAAGGATCGCGTGAAGTTGGCGATGAAGGGAGACCGCGAGGCGCGCGGCATTTTGGTTCGCGATTCGAACAAGATTGTGGCGACGGGAGTAATTCACAATCCGCGCATAACAGGTCAGGAGATCGAAAGCATTTCGGCGATGCGCCAAATCTCAGATGAAGTGCTGCGCCTAATTGGGAACAATCGGGCGTGGGCGCGTTCTTATCCGATTATTCATAATCTAGCTCGCAACCCGCGAACTCCTATGGCGACCGCAGTCCAGATTCTGACACGAATCCGCAGTAAGGATTTAAAAGCTATCTCGCTCAACCGAAACGTGTCTGAGGCCGTGCGTCGTCAAGCGTATCGTCTCTCAGAGATGCGGGGCCAAAACAGTTGATGCCGAGTCTCGTCTGTCACAGACCTGTTACAATTTTCTGGTTTTTAGCTTGACGCATGAGCAGCGTGGGTGTACGTTTCACGCATTCAGGTATTTGACAATGGGTTGGCGGGGGGACGCCTTCAAAGACGGGACAGGATCATTCGAAGCGAGCGGCAGCTTTTATCTGAAGCCGCAGACTTATTACCACCGTCAAAAAGCACCACCTTTGAAGTACAGGATCGGCCGTATGTGACGATTCTCAAGTCTGTACCTAGCCACCCTAAAGACCCGAACCTACCCTGAAGTTTTCGCCTCGCCGACCGCAAAGTTGGCGGGGCGTATCTCTGTCCGAATAAGTTCCAAGTCTAAGGTTTCAAGTTTCAAGTTAAGTTCAGGGGAACTTGAAACGTGAAACTTGGAACCTGAAACCAAACCTTCACATCGCCAATCCGCCATCAACCTGGATCACTTGTCCGGTGATGTAGCGCGCGTCATTCGACAATAGGAAGGCTGCGATGCGCGCGACCTCATCAGCTTCGGCGAATCGCCCGAGTGGAATCTGCGCGAGAATCTTCGCCTGATAACTTTCGTCGAGACCGCCGGACATGTCTGTAGCAACCATCCCGAGCGCCAAAGCGTTGACGGTGATTTTGCGACTGGCTACTTCGCGCGCGAGCGCTTTTGTCAATCCGATCATGCCGGCTTTAGAAGCTGAGTAATTTGATTGACCCGCCATGCCGACGACGCCGCTGATCGATGTGATGTTGAGAATCGAGCCGCCTTCTTCCTGACGTAGCATCACACGCAAAGCTGCCTTCGCAAAGTTCCAGGCGCCCTTTAAGTTCGTATCGATCACCGCATCCCAATCATCTTCTTTCATGCGAAGGATCAGCGTGTCGCGCACGATGCCGGCATTGTTGACGAGAAAATCGATCCGGCCGAATGCGTCTTTAGTTTGCTTTACCATCTCGGCCGCGGCGTCGGTGTTCGCGACGTCACACTGCATCGCGAGTGCGCGCACGCCCAGCGCTTCAATGTCCGCCTTCAGCGTGTCGGCCGCTGCGGCGCTCTTCGCGTAGTTAAAAGCTACATCAGTACCGCGGTGGGCCAACTCTAGAGCGATCGCGCGCCCGATTCCGCGCGTTGCGCCTGTGATGATCGCCGAGCGACTCTTGAACTCCTGGTTTGTCAAGCTCACTACTCCTTTACGGCTCGAGATAGCGAAACATCAGCACAACGATCAGCACACCTAATCCGCAATAGTAAACGACACACCGTATTAGGTAGTTATTCAGGTAGGACTTTGGCAGTTGCAGCTTTTTCAGCTGCCTCCACGCCACTATCGTATTCACCACCTGAACAATTGCGACAACTGCGAAGAATGCCAGACTTAGCGCAAACTTCCAGGATGGCATAACTTGCACCGCGACAACGAAGGCGACCATCAGCACAAGCAGGACCATCAAGTTGTAGGTTCGATGTGGTGAGAACGAGTCAATGAGGTGAACCTTCTCTTCCGCTGTGAGCCGGCGCAATGCTTTCTCACCGAACAAACGATTAATCATCAGCGCAAAAACAAAGGCGACAAAACCGAAGAGAAGATCGTTGTGGAACATTCGTTCGCAATATATCAGAACCTGCTGAAGCGCAAGAAATCATTTGATACGCCGCATTTGCTCGGCGTCAGCTTTTTTGCCAAGATGCAGATTCATTCTCAGCATTATCTGGAGACCGGCGTTGATGTCGGCGCTACACCTGGAGGAAGTGTGAAGTTAATTGTTCTGGGCGCGGGCTATGCAACGCGCCTCTATCCGTTGACATTGAACCTGCCCAAACCGCTCTTGCCTGTCGCGGGCAAGCCGATGATGGAGCATGTGTTGGACAACTTGATGCCAATCGATGAGATCGACGAAATTTTCATCGTCACAAACGCAAAATTCGTCGAGCACTTTCAGAATTGGGCCCAAGCGTACAAGACTGGAGACAAAGTTCGACCGATTAGCATCGTCAATGACGCATCCACGGACGATTCCAATAAGCTCGGCGCGATTGGCGATATGCACCTGGTCATCAATGAAGCGAAGATTGAAGACGACGTCGTCGTAGTCGGCGGAGACAATCTCTTCAGTCAAAGCCTGGAAGGCTTCGGCGACTACTGTCGGGAAAAGAACGCGCCGGTATTGGGTGTTTACGATGTGGGTAATCTCGAAGAGATCAAGAAGTACAATTCGATTGAGATTGACGAAAACGCCCGCATCGTCTACTTCGAAGAGAAGCCCTTCGCACCCAAATCCACATTGACCGGGATCGCGCTCTATTACTATCCTCGCTGGACCTTGCCGATGATCCATCAGTACATTGCGGAAGATAACAATCCCGACCAGCCGGGGCGGCTCGTGCAATGGATGTACACGCGCACGTCTTTCTTTGTTTGGCGCGTGCCAGGCATTTGGTTTGATGTCGGAGCTAAAGAAACTCTGGAAGAAGCCAGCCGAATTTTTTCATAGCTGAACATTCGGGAAATAACGCGAGAAGAGCTCAATGCTTGATCTTAATTTTGTAAGAGAAAACCTGGACGCCGTGCGGGCTGCGCTTGAGAAGCGCGGAGCGACTGCCGACGCGCTGGACGAGTTCGCGACAGCCGACGCCGAACGCCGGAGTGTGATTGCTGAATCTGATCGCCTGAATGCGGAACGCAACACGGCGAGTCGCGAGATCGGCGCGTTGATGAAAGACGGCCAGCGCGAAGAAGCTGATGCGCGGCGCAAAGCCGTAAACGAATTGAAAGATCGCATAGGCGAGTTGGATAAGAAACGCGAAGTGGCTGAAGCGCGCATGCGTGAACTTCTCTCGACGCTGCCAAACCTTCCGCATGAAAGCGTTCCTATCGGGAAAGACGAATCTGCGAACGTTGAGACTCATCGCTGGGGGACGAAACCTGAATTCGATTTCGAGCCGAAGGATCACGTCGATCTCGGAACGTCACTGGAGATCCTCGATCTCGAACGCGCGACGAAGATTACGGGAGCGCGTTTCGCGATTCTGAACGGCGCGGGCGCGAGACTCGAGCGGGCTCTGATCGATTTCATGCTCGATTTACACACGCGCGAACACGGTTATCGCGAAACGCTTCCACCGTTCATCGTGAATCGCGATTCATTGTTCGGCACAGGTCAACTTCCAAAGTTCGAAGAGGATCTTTTCAAGCTGGAAGATGAACGCGGTTTCTATCTGGTGCCCACGGCGGAAGTGCCGGTCACGAACTACTACCGCGAAGAAATCCTCGACGCCTCGCAACTGCCGATGAAGTTTGTTGCCTATACGCCGTGTTTTCGATCAGAGGCAGGCAGCTATGGCAAAGACACGCGGGGCGTGATTCGGCAGCACCAGTTCGAGAAGGTCGAGCTGGTGAAGTATTCGCTGCCTGAGAATTCTTACGATGAATTGGAAGCGTTGACGCAGAATGCCGAACGTGTCCTGCAACTGCTCGGCATTCATTATCGGTTGGTGGCGTTGTCGACCGGCGACTTAGGCTTCAGCAATGCCAAGACTTACGACATTGAAGTCTGGCTACCATCGCAGAATGCTTTCCGCGAGATCTCATCCTGCTCGAACTACGAAGCATTCCAGGCGCGACGCGCGAACATTCGCTTTCGGCGCGCCGGCGGTGCGAAGCCGGAGTTCGTGCACACTCTGAATGGCTCTGGGTTAGCGGTCGGTCGTACGTGGATCGCCGTGCTCGAGAATTTCCAACAACCTGATGGCTCGATAATTGTGCCGGAAGTGCTGCGGCCTTATATGAGCGGTCGCGATGTGATTGACAAAAGATGATTTAGCCGCCCTCGCAAAAAATTTCTGTTGACAGTAGCCACCAAAAGCTATTAGAGTGCGCCTCGTCCCAATCCCCCTTGTAGCAACTCTGAGCTCTTGAACCTAATTTGAGGTGGCAACAGATATGGCAACCAAAGCAACCACAATTAAGGTCGCTGATCTCGCGAAAGCAATCGAAGCGGCCGTCAAAGAACAAACCGGCACAAAGATCCCAGGAGGCATCATCATGGGAATTATCCTGCGGCCGGGGACAAAGATTGACGTGAATGCCGTCGCTAAAAATATTACGAAGCAAGTCGGCAGGTCAGTGCCCGGCGTTAAGTTGACCCCGAAGGTCGTCATCGACGGCGGTATCACGACGATGGGCTTCATCTTTAGGCCGGTAGAATTCGAGCAATAAGCGAAGTCATGAGCGAGACGGCAAGTCCGTGCGCTGACCAGAAACGGTTGATGTGCCCTAGCGCCCAGCCGGAGATGGATGACAGCGTCGTGCTGGGCGTGTTGCAGGACACGCCCGAAGGGCGGCGGCTTGCCTGGGTCGAGAAGGCCCAGCCAGTCACTCCGGAACTACTTTCGATCACGCGCGAAGTCGATCCGCGAAACGTCTTGCGGTTTGCTGCTCGGTGCGAAGAGAAGAAGTGTGTTCACTTTGATGGTAAGGACTGCCAACTAGCAACGCGCATCGTGCAGATTTTGCCGCGGGCCGTTGAGGTCTTACCGCCTTGCAGCATTCGTCCTGAATGCCGTTGGTATCAACAGGAAGGAAAGGCAGCGTGCTATCGTTGCCCTGAAGTGATCACACACCTGGAAAATCCGTCCGCGCAAATGCTCGAAGCCGCTACGCCGGCCTAGTCGCACGCTCGTACAATACTACGAAATTCGGATCCCGCCGTTTCAGCGTCTCGTGCGCGAGGCGGCCACTGCGCGTCATCAGTGAATAAGCAAGTTCGATTGGCGTGAGGCGCATGTAACTGCGGGCATTCTCAAACCAGAGCATGCTTTCGTAAGCCACGGCCTGATAGTCCTCGATGACCGGCCTGCGTACCTCTTCGAATTGCGCCAGCGCCGCGCTGACATTCGAAGCTCGATCGAAACAATGCCTCAAAGCAATCGCATCTTCCATCGCCAGCTTCGTTCCAGAGCCAATCGAGAAATGCGCGGTATGCAAAGCGTCGCCCAGCAGCACTACGTTTTCGAATTGCCACTGCGCGTTCTTCACCAGCACAAAGTTGATCCACTTTGAGTTATTCGAGAGTAGTTCCTCTCCATGTAAATCCTGAGCGAACACCTTCTTTAGATACGCACGCGTGTCGCCATCCGACATCTCCGCGAACCCGGCGCGCGACCAGGTTTCCTGATCGCATTCGATGATGAACGTGCTGGTTGTGTGATTGAATTTGTATGAGTGCGCGGCAAAGACACCCGCGTCGTTCTTGCGAAACGTCAGCGTCAAGCCATGAAATAACTGGTTCGTTCCATACCAGATGTACATGTTCGGCCGAGTACTGAGATTCGGTTGAAAGTGGTCGGCATATCTCTGCCGGACCCTGCTGTTTACGCCATCAGCGCCAATCAGCAGATCACTCTCCTGTTTCAGAGCGTCGATGTCGCTGACTTCATTTCGAAAATGAATGCGAATCCCCAGTTGGTCGCAGCGTGCTTGAAGGATCTTGAGCAGCCTGATTCGCGCGATCCCGGAAAAGCTGTTGCCGTGAATCGAAATCTTATCCTGGCCATGCACCACATCGACATTGTCCCAGGCTTCGAACTCACGTGTGATCTCGGCATGTGAGATCGCGTCAGCGTCGCGCAGATTGGCAAGCGTCTTTCCCGAGAAAACTACGCCCCAACCAAATGTGTCGTCCGGGCCGTTGCGTTCGCAGATGGTGATGTCATGCGCGGCGTCGGCTTGCTTCATCAGAATGGCGAAGTACATACCCGCCGGCCCGCCGCCAATAATGTTGATTTCCATGCGGAATCTAATCGATGTCGGTCAACGCTCGCTCAAGTAGATCCAAAACACCGATGCGTGCAGCCCACGACCGCAAATAATCGAAGTCTAATCGTGCTCCCTGCGTCCCCAGGATTCCCTTAACATCGCGCCATTGCAATTCCGACACTTCATTACCGCGACGATACCAATCGAGCTTGGCGAGTATCGTATCTTCAGCCGAAGCGATCCATACTTCATGACCGCTAACTTGGTGACGCTGTCGCCTCTCAAGCTGTTGTCGACCAAATTCGGTTGCAATGATGAACACATCAATTTTGAATATTGCTTCTGAGTGGATGACATTAAAAGAGCCGCCGCGGTCGACAGCTCTGGTTACTGACAAATCATCTATGTAAAACTCGTCTCGCAAAGCCTCGACTAAGGGTCCAATCTGTTGCGTTACGATTCTGGCCACCACGTCAACGTCCGCGCTAGCGCGGTACTCGCCATGCAATGAACTGGCAATGGACCCCACCACAACATACTCGACACCAGCGTTCTCAAAACCATCGATTAGACGGAATAAAGCGATTAAGGGACGTTCCATGGATGGTGGTTAGCGGAGTTCTGCGGGATCGAATCCGTATGCTTTGATTACTGCAGAACGAGGCAAAAGACTGGAAATGAGGCGACGCTTGAGTTCGTCGTTCTTGGCTGTGGGAAATCGTTGACGTAGGCCAGCAAGCAACAACAGCCTTGCGGTTTGAGTCAACTCAAATGTCAATTCAATTTTCTTGCTGGCAGGCGCGTTGCGCAGCAGCTCGTACATCACTTGTTGAGCTTCAGGCGAAGTATCGTTAGACAACGGCTTCATTGCTGCCAGATTACTCCTTCTTCATAGTTCGTCCAACGCAGCCCCTAAACGCTTTATGCCTTCGCTAAGAAACTCCGGTTCGGCACACATGCCGATGCGGAAGTGTCGAGGGGACGCGAAAAAGCGGCCGGGCACGATCGCGGTGTCATATTTTGCGTGAAGTAGATCGGAGAGATCGTCAACGCGCCCTTTCATCAAACGAGGGAAGCAGGTTGTTCCCTGGGGCGGTCGGACCGTCCTCAGATCTTCACGGGAGTCCAGAAAATCGTTTAGCACTGCGCGATTGGCTTCTAGAATATGCTGCGCGCGCGCAATGAACTTCGGTAGCTTTTGCAACGCGACGACACTCAATCGCTCGGCAGGATGAGGCGCGAGGGCGCCAAAGATGTCATGCAGCAGTCGCATGCGCTCGGCCAAACCAGGTTCGGCGAGAATCCAACCGCAGCGCAGACCACTCAAGCCGTAGCCTTTCGTCAAGCTGCTCGTCGAGACGAACTGAGGGCCGAGGTGAACCGAGGAACGCGGCGCATTCTCGAACATCGCTTCGAGATAGACTTCGTCTACCAGCACGCGCGCGCCAACGTTGGCGGCGATCTCGCCGATGCGGCACAGCGTTGGTTCATCGGTCAGAGTGCTACTCGGGTTGTGCAGGTTCGTCAGCACAATCAACTTCGTTGCTGAATTTACTTCTCGCTCAAGCTCCTCCAAGTCAATTCGAAAGCCGTTTTCGGCTGAGCGAGAAAATCGTTTGACTCGCGCACCAAAATATTCTGCGAGCGCCAACAGAGGCTCGTACGTCGGCTCTTCAACTAGAACTTCATCGCCATGCTCAATCGCCGCCGCCATCGCCAGATGGTTCGCCATCGATGTACCACCCGAGATCGTGACAACTTGCTCGGCCGGCACGTCGCAATGTTCCGCCAGAGCATCAACCAGCGGCGCATAGCCGTACGAGTTGTCGCCATTCAAATCGATATCTTCGATCTGTGCCTCAAGCTCGGGAAACGGAAGATTCAGAATCCCGCTCAAGGCGAGATCGTATTTGACCTTCGGGCGCTTCTTCGCCCACTGCATGTAAGTAGATTGAGTGTTCATTGATTGTCAGAACCGGGAGTGGTAGCGACCGGATCAAGAGTTATCTTCAAAGCAAGAAGAGGCATTTCGTTTTCGTTAACGAACCCTAGATCCGGTCGCTACCGCTCCCGGTTCTGACACGAAGCGCCCAAATAAAGTACGCAGGCACGCCGAGCAGCATGATTCCGAGACTAATGGCGCTGTTCAGCGGGAACTTGTAAAGCAAGCTGAAAGTTATCACAGCGCAGGCAGCGATGAAGAACAGAGTCGTGAAAGGATGCGCGGGAATTCTAAATGCGTCGCTGGCGGCCGCGCGCTGCTTGCGAAACAGAAACACACATGCGGCGGATAAAGCGAAGAACACGACGTCAACCGAGACAACGTAATTCAAAATCTGTTCGAACTTGCTCGCTACCAAGGCAATCACGATCGCCAGTGCTCCCTGCAAACCAATCGCAAACGCCGGCACGCGCGCGCGATTCAGCAACGCGAGCTGCTTAAAGAACAATCCGTCATCGGCCATCGCGAAATAAACTCGTGGGGCAGTCAACATGCTCTGACTGAGAAAGCCAATTGTCGAGATCGCGATGCCTGCGGCGATCAATCTGCCGCCTTTTTCGCCGAGCGCCAGACGCATGATCGCGGACGCGGGAGTCTTTGTGTGCGCCAATCCGTCCGCACCAAGCACGTGGAGGCAAACATAATTAACGGAAAGATAGACGACGATTACTCCGAGCACTCCTAACAACAAACCACGCGGGAGTGTCTTCCGCGGTTCACGCACTTCACCAGCGACGAAGCACGCAGTCTGCCATCCGCCGTAAGCGAACTGCGCCGGGATTAGGGCCGCGCCAAAGGCAATCAACATCTGCCATGTCGTCGTCGCAGCGACGAACTGTGCGGGTGCAGCATTAGTTGGGTGTCTGACCGTCAGGCCGAAAATCACCAAAGCAGCGATGGCGACCAGTTTGAGAATCATGAACAGATTTTGCGTAGCGGTTCCCGCGCGCACTCCAACGCAATTGATTGCAGTCAACACCGCCAGCGCCGCCGAACCGAGCAGCGCCGCGTTGAACTCGCTCGTAGCAATTCCCATTAATTCAAAGAAATGGTTCGCGAAGATCAATGCCACGGCAGCCATGCCTCCGGTCTGAATCACGAACAGCAAACTCCACCCATACACAAAGCCGACGAGCGGATGCATCGCTTCGCGCAGATAGACGTATTGGCCGCCTGATTCGGTCACCTGCGAAGACAGCTCCGCATAGATGAATGCGCCGGCCAGCGCAATCAATCCGCCCACCGTCCAGGCGCCGAGAATCAATAGCGGAGTGTGAACCTGTTGAGCTACGACGTAGGGATTTGTGAAGATGCCGGCGCCAATAATGCCGCCCATCACGATCATCGTCGCGTCGAACAGACCAAGTCTTCGCGCGAGATGCGATTCGGCGCACATGTGATTTGAAACTTGTGGGTTCAATCTTTCAAGAGTTGATTAGCAATGATCAGCTTCTGAATTTCCGACGTGCCTTCATAGATTCGTAGGGCGCGAACTTCGCGGTAGAGACGTTCCACAACCGTGCCGCGCATGAGACCAGCGCCACCATGAATTTGCACGGCTTGATCGATGATGCGACTGGCGGCCTCGGTGGCGAAGAGCTTTGCTTCACTGGCTTCGCGGGTCGAATGCTCGGCGCCGTGATCCTTGAGGTAAGCCGCCCGATATGCCAGCAGGCGCGCGGCATCGAGCTCAGTCGCCATGTCCGCGAGCTTCGCCTGAATCAACTGGTGGCCTGCCAACGGTTTCCCGAATTGTTCGCGTGTCTTTGCGTGAAGCAAACTTTCATCGAGCGCGCGCCGGGCCATCCCGCAAGCAGCGGCCCCGACACTTGCCCGAAACATGTCGAGCGTCTGCAACGCCAGTCGCAAACCATCGCCTTGCTTGCCAATCATGTCTTCCGCCGGCACACGACAGTCTTTGAATTCGAGTTCCCCAATTGGATGTGGCGCGAGCATTTCTGTTCGTTCGACAACGCTGAATCCCGGCATGCGCGCGCTGACGATGAATGCCGAGAGTTCGGCTCGCCCATCTTCGCGAGTTCCCGTGCGCGCAAAGACAGTGTAGAAATCAGCGACACCTGCGTTCGAGATAAATCGCTTCCGACCGTTGATAACAAACGCGTCGTCTTCGCGATGGGCGGTAGTCTTAATCGAGCCAACATCAGAACCCGCCTCAGGTTCAGTCAAAGCAAACGCCGCGATCGCTTGTCCGTTTCGGGCGCGTGCCAGCCAGAAGTCTCGAACATGTTCGGTGGCGGCGAGACTGATCGCATGGGTGCCAAGTCCCTGCATCACGCACGCGAGGTCTGCCAAGGACGAAGAGTAGGAAAGCGTTTCGCGAATGAGGCAGAAGCTCCTTAGATCAAACGGGCTGACAGGTTCGGCGACTGCATATCGAAGAAAGTCATTTTCCGCCAGCAGCAGAACATATGATCGCAGCGCCTCCTCGACATCGGTTTCATCGTCAGCAGCCCGCACCTCAACTTCGCGTTCTGCAAACGCAGCGATGCGCTCTGCTAACGCGCGATGCTCAGCAGTAAAGAACGGCGTCGAGGCGATGAAGATGTCCATCTCAGTAGTAAGAGGAGATTATGATCATATCGCTTCAGCGGCAATTACATTTTCTGCGACGAGGACGACAAGCTCAGCGCGAGATTTGACGGATTGCTTCGTAAAGAGCGACGGCGACAGAGTTTGCCAGGTTCAAGCTGCGAACTTTTGGATTAGACATCGGTATCTTCAGACAGCGTTCCCAATTCTCTTTCAGCAGAGCCTCCGGCAATCCGCGTGTCTCAGGTCCAAAGATTAGACTGTCATCGTCTTTGAACTGCCAGTCCCAAAATGCGCGCTCTGCTTTAGTCGAGAAGTAGAGAAATCTGGCACCGGGTAAGGACTGGTAAAGATCTTCCAAATCGCGATGGCGATTGATTGTCACCGCATCCCAATAGTCCAATCCGGCACGGCGCACCGCGCGGTCATCCATTCGGAATCCAGTCACACCGACGATGTGCAGCGGCACTGCCACAGCAGCACATAGACGGGCAATGTTGCCGGTGTTCTGAGGAATCTCTGGCTCGACGAGAACAACCTGAAGCATGATGATGCCGTCCGGATAAAACAATAAGGAACGGCGCGCTTCATAAAAGCATCGCCGTTCCTTTTTCAAGGGCCTTCAAGGCCTCAGAGGATGTGCGCCACTTGAACGTGGTCGTTGTTTCCTGCGTGAACGAGCTATCTCTTCTTTGCGGACTTCTTGGCCGCTTTTTTCTTGCCGCCCTTTTTCGCGGCTTTCTTCTTAGTTGCCATATTGGTCGTTCTCCTTCTTAAGTTTCAGAGTGATGACCACAAGATGCTGGGTTGCTTTGTCTCTTGTGGTCTAGAGAAAACGGCGCACAACATCTTGCTATATAAACTCAATTCGCACACTTGTCAACAATTTAATTCGAAAAACTTCACGCTCGCTCCGCCGATCGACGACCGATGTGCAGCGATGCGGTGATCAAGATCGAACGCTGTTGAGCGATCATTTACGATCTGAATGCGAGCCTTGATTCACCCTCAAGCATGAGAAGTTGCGCGCGCGCTCCTCGGAACTTGAACTGATACCAAGCGAGGATGAGTTACTTAAAGAGAGGTGTGAAGATCCATTGATCGTGACGATCAATTCCGTAGTAAGTGATCACGGAATTGCGTTGACTGCGACTCGCGACACCAAGGAATGGTCCTGAGCTGTTTGCTGAATCGTCTTCGCCCCCCGGTGCGGTGCTAGTCGATTCTGTATTGAGTACGTTGGCCATCTGCGGAATTACCGTCGCTAGCCGCGCCATATCACCACGGGGCACCGGCGGTGTTCCGCCGGAGTAAACTGTCAACGCTTTGACGAAGTCAGTGACGTCTCCCGAGGTCGGACTAATAAGTTTCCATTCGCCGGAGCTTGAAAGCGGATCGCGCGATGCTGATACGCGCAGGATTTGAAGTTTTTTCGTGCCTTTTGGAATTCCTTCAAGCAATTGATCCATTGAAGTTGGCAGCGAATTTACCCCTTGCCCACCGCGATATGTGTAGTACCTCCGAATGGCATCAGAGACCTGTTCCCCGCGAAAAATGGCCTCTTTTTCGCGTTCCCGCTGGGACTGCTGCCGTACATTTTCGGCGGCCGCCAACGCAAAAAGGGCAAGCAGACTCATCACCAACAGCAGCGCCACAAGTGTGAAACCACGTTCTGATTGCGAATTGCGAATTGCGAATCGCGAAATGGGGTTCATCGTATTCCCACCCTCATGGCTCGTCGATGACGCGCGGCGTTGTTCTGAATGGCGCGCCCGAATTTGGATCCTGGGTAAACGGGAGTGTATGCCTGATTTTTAATGCCGTATCTATTAGCACAACTTCCTTCTCAGAAATGCTGACGACGCGAAAGCGTCCGCCGACCGGATCACCGCGCTGCACGTTGTTCAGATCCTTGCTGCTCTTATCCTGAAGCACAGCAATGTCATTAAAGCGCGGCTTACCAATCAAGCCAACGAAATTAAAGTTCGGCACCGGCGGTTGAGACACGTTCAGTGAAACAGTGTTCGAATAAAGATGACCATCGCTCGTGCGTGCCATGACTGTTCGAACACCAGGATTCGAAACCATTGAAGCAGGCACGGTCGTGAACAACTGTTGCGGCCCGATGAAGCGAGTAGGCAACTCGCGACCGTCCATGACGATGCGCACTGCGGGTGTGAATTTGTCGCCAGTCAGTTGCAAACTGAAATCAGTTGGTGTGCGCGCGTACACAGAAGATGGAGACACGCCTGACGCGACCAGAGGTGGAGTTGGCGTCGGCGATGGTGTCTGAATAATAACTGGTTTCGGTGTGGGCGGTGGCGGTTCGTAGTAAGAAAAGATATTTCGATCAGCCTCTGAAGCCGAGGCTACGGTTCCTGTGTAGGAAACGGGTTGATAGATCGAGAGATCCTCAGGCGGCGGTGGAGTTTCCCTGGCATTCGGTCCTCGCGTCGGTGTCGGCGACGAGCGAATGTTCGTAGTCGTTTGTGGTTTTGATGATCCGCCTCCGAAGAACACATAGCCAAGCACCAGGATCGCCACCAGCGCCAGAGCTGCCGCCGCAATCATTTTCTTCTTCTCGTTCGGATTATTCGGATCAAAAAACCGCATAACACAAATACCTATTTCTGATTAAGGTTCGAATCGGTGCGCTCAAAATAGGTCGCCATATCCATGCGCAGACTCACCAGGGTTCCGCGCCCTCCGACTGTCGGCTTAATTCCCGTCGGTCCGAGGGTGCGCGCCGGCACTTCAACTGGCGGCGCCTCGGCCGTTCCGGACTGCGTTACCCGCTCCAACTCGACGGCATTAATAATAAGGAACTGCCGGCTGGCTTCGATGTCATGCACGAAATGCCTGACGTTCTGATAATGACCTTCCACAGTGACGCTGACCACGATGCCCGGATAAATTGATTGCCACTTTGCCTGGCTCTGTTTTTCAGCAGTCACGGTTGGCTGAACCTGAGTCTTGGTACCAACAGCCGCAAGTGGCGAGTACGCAGGCCCGGCGGTGTTACGCAGGCCGTTACTCTTGATGAGTTTGTTGAGCACCGTGTATAGCGACATGCGTCCTGAACTTTTCGAAGGAAGCCAATTCCCTTCGAAGTCCTCGAGGCTCGCTTTGATCTGGTTGACGCGCGTCTGCGTGTCGATGTCCTTCTGCAATTCAGAGCCAGAGGCCGCCCGCATACTGATGAGACGTTGTTTTTCTGATTGCGCAGATGTCAAACGCGAATTCGCGGGCAGATAAAAGTAGAACCACGCAAACACAGTCAGCAAGGCGAGCAGCGCCGCTCCCGCCAGCCCGATCAATTCAGGTAGCCCGATCATGTTGAACGCCGGCGCGCGCTTCATTCGGTTGACACGAACCGCAATCTGTTGCTGCGCGGAGATCGCGTTCTGAGGCATCGGCTGTTCCTGGCTCATTTCGGCTTGCCTCTCGTGTCCGCGGTATCGACGGGCCGCTTCGTATTTGTTTCGACCGGCATCCCGGCCCGCGGCACGTAATGCACCGCCAATTCATATTCCGATCCACTCTCGCCTTTGCCACGCTGAGGATTCTGCGCGACGAGTTCAGCATGAAAGACGCCGTCAGCTTCCATGTTTTGAATCATCTCCGTCACGACCGTGGAAGTCTTACTCGCGACCACCAGATCGAGATCGGCCACGGGTCGATCATCCTGCACCGTCACTTCCTTAACGGCGATGCGCGTAACGCGAACGCCTCCGGGCAAGGAATTCTCCAGATCGGCAAACAGTCGCGTCCACGAGAACCGCTTCCGATCAACCAGCGCATGCGCGTACTTCAATTCGCGACGCTCGTCCGGCGTCAGGGCTATCTCGACATCTTTAGCGCGCTTGTTCAGTGTGTCTGTTTCTTTTCTGAGATCAGCGACTTCGCGTTGCGCCACCAGTGTTTTCGCGTTGATGCTCATCGTCGCTTGAGCCAGATAAAGCAGCAGGACAATCGAGATCAGGCTGACGAGAGCCGTCACCATCCACGGCAGGAGGCGATTGCGAAAAGGATTACTCGAGAGATTTGGTTGAGCTGACATTCCGTATAGCTTTCAAGAAAAGCATAACCCGTGCGCGAAAGTGGCGCAAACCAGTCTTTCGAGCGCGGGTGCCGCAGGACATTACACGTCTATAGATGAGCGAGGTTGCGGAAAGAGGTTGCTTCGCCTTAGGCGCTGGCGGTCATTTCCAGGCGATCGAGCTTTAAATAGAGGCCGCGGCGGGTCAGGCCCAACTCGCGGGCGGCCCGGGAGATGTTGCCATTATGCTTGCGTAGAGCGGCTGAGATCATGCGCCGCTCTACTTCGGCCAACGCTTCCGCCAACGTGACGTTCTGTAAGGGAACCGAGATAGAGCTTCCGGTTCCGGTAATCGACATTACCGATCCGGCCGGAGCCGAGGGCGCGCCCATGCGTCTAAACTCAGATGATAATTCTTCGGGAGTTATCACGGTACCGTCCTCAGAACGCGCAATGACCCTTTGCACTTCATTACAGAGCTGGCGAACATTGCCAGGCCAATCAGCAACCATCAGCAGGTCGATCGCTTGCGGCGTCATCTGAATGTCGTGTCGTCCGAACTTCGCCGAGTAGTGATTGACGTAGTAGTTGACGATCGTCGGAATCTCAGAGCGACGCTCGCGCAACGGCGGCACGCGCAAACGAATCACGTTGAGGCGATAGTAGAGGTCCTCGCGAAACTTTCCCTGCTCGACCATCTCTTCAAGGTCTGTGTTCGTCGCCGCGATGATGCGGACATCGACTTTGCTGGGACGCTGATCGCCGAGCGGCTGAATCTCGCCCTCCTGAAGAAAGCGCAGAATCTTCGGCTGCACATCAATCGGCAGATCGCCGATCTCATCCAGAAAGAGTGTTCCACCACCCGCCGCGCGAATCACACCTCCCGAGTCCTTTACGGCGCCGGTGAAGGCGCCTCGTCGATAGCCGAAAAGATATCCTTCCGTCAGTTCCTTGGGCACAGCCGTGCAGTTGAACGGCACAAAAACTTTGTCGCGTCGCGACGACAGCGCGTGAATCGCCCGCGCCACCAACTCTTTGCCAGTGCCGGATTCGCCGGTAACGAGCACCGTCACGTTCGACGAGCGAATCTTGTGGACCTCTTCCACTAATTTGGTCATTGCCGGACTCGAATGAATAAAGCCCGGCATTAAGCTCGCGCCAGCCGACGCAGCTTCGTCATCCGTGGCGCGCGCGGTTC
>Ga0209474_10002195_pt1 | contig 18187 bp, 11 predicted proteins | sample GraSoiAngelo_145_FD_185902 | JGI IMG/M metagenome (GOLD analysis project Ga0209474, IMG submission 185902) | Grasslands soil microbial communities from the Angelo Coastal Reserve, California, USA - 14_1009_05_20cm (SPAdes) (version 2) | ecosystem: Environmental > Terrestrial > Soil > Grasslands... | reverse complement strand
GGCCGCGACGATCGTGAACGTCGTGATGAAGTGCGACGCGAACCAGTCGTCCTGCTGTCCCTTGTCGAGCACGACCTCCAGCGACGCCAGGCCGATCGCGATGAGCCCAAGGCCGACGAAGTCGATCGACCCAGCGCGTTTCTTCATCTCGACCAGGTGCGGTGGATCGTTCACGACGCGCCCGGAGATGAGCAGCGACACGATCCCGACGGGAATGTTGATGAAAAAGACCCAGCGCCACGAGTAGTGGTCGGTGATGAAGCCCCCCAGCGTCGGTCCGATCGCGGGCGCGAGCACCACGGCCATGGCGTAGACGGCGAACGCCATGCCGCGCTTCGCCGGCGGGAACGTGTCCGCGAGGATCGCCTGCTCGCTGGGTCCGAGACCGCCGCCGCCCAGTCCCTGCAGGACGCGGAAGAAGATGAGCGACGCGAGGTTCGGCGCGATGCCGCATAGAAACGAGCTGACGGTGAAGAGGCCGACGCACGTCATGTAGAAGCGCTTGCGGCCGAAGCGCGTCGCGAGCCAGCCACTGACGGGCAGGATGATCGCGTTCGCCACCAGGTAGGACGTGAGCACCCAGGTGCTCTCGTCCTGCCCGACCGAGAGGTTGCCGGCGATATGTGGAAGCGAGACGTTCGCAATGGCGGTGTCGAGCACCTCCATGAACGTCGCCATCGTGACCGTCAGCGCGATCACCCACGGGTTGAACCCGGCTGTGAAGCCCTCCTCGTGAGTGCGCCGCTCCGATTCCTCGGCGGACCACGCGGTCCAGTCGTTCACCGCACTCTCACCTTCGGCTCGACGCTCATGCCGGGGCGCAGGCGCGAAAGATCGGGCTGATTGGGATCGAGACGGATCCGGACGGGAATGCGCTGCACGACCTTGACGTAATTGCCGGTCGCGTTTTCAGGCGGCAGCAGGCTGTAGCGGGAGCCGGTCGCTCCGGCAAAGCTCTCCACCTCGCCGGTGTAGCCGCGGTCGATGGCGTCGACATGGACCGTCACCTTCTGGCCGATGCGCATCTCGTCGAGCTGGGTCTCGCGGAAGTTCGCGGTGACCCACAGGTTCCCGGTCTGGGTCAGGGCCATGAGCTGCTGACCTGGCTGCACGCGCTCGCCGATGTTGACCGACTTCTTGCCGATGACTCCCGCGGCCGGCGCGGTGATCTTCGCGTAGCTCAGGTTCAGCTGCGTCTGCCTGAGCTGCGCCTGCGCCAGATCGAGATTCGCCTTGCGCGCCTGCAGATTCGCCTCGCGCGAGACGAGCTGGCGCGGCGCGTTCTGCTGTGTCTCGCGCAGCCGCGTCTGCGCCGTCTCGAGCTTCGCCTTCTTCTGCGCGATGCGCTGTTGCGCGGCGGCCACGTTGGCGCGCGCGACGTCGGCGCCGCTCACGCGCTGGTCATAGTCGTTCTGGCTGATGGTGTTCGTCGACAGGAGCTGCTTACCACGCTGGAGCTGCAGCTGCGCCCACCGGTTCTGCGCCTCGGCTTGGTCGAGCTCGTGCTGCGCCGCAAGCAGCTCCGCGCGAGCGTTGTCGACGTCGTCTTGGCCGCTCGACACGGATGCGCGGTTCGAAGTCTGCGTGATCGCGACGGACGGATTTTCCGCCTGGTACGCTGCCTCCGCCTGCGCGACCGCCGCGCGCGCCTGCGCCAGCGCCACTTCGAGATCAGTCGGATCCAGCTCGACGAGGAGATCGCCTTCCTTCACCTGCTGGTTATCGACGACGCGCACGGCGACGACCGTGCCGGGAACACGCGCGCTGATCGCGGTGATGTCGCCGTCGATCTGCGCGTCGTCGGTATCCTCGAAGTGGCGCGCGTGCAGCCACCACGCCACGACGACGACCAAAGCAATCGCGACGCCCACGATGATGGGAACGCGAAGCGATCGCTTTGCGGGCGGCCGCCCAGCTTCCGCAGCCGTTGCGGGCGACTGGCTGCCGTCCTGCTGTTTGGGCTCGCCGCGGGCGCGGCGCTCTTCCCGCAAGTCGAGCGACTCTCCCATCCTTCACGGACCTCCGCGGCGTACCGATGCCTGAAAGCGCCCGGAGGTGCGCTCAAAACGCCGGTGCCAGGTGCATTCTATTCACACGGGCGCACGTCGTGGGCGCTGGCGACGCGTTTGCCCGGAACCGCTCCCCACGATAGACGACCGCAATGCTGCTCGCCTTCCTGGCGCTGCTCGCGGCCGGCACGCCGCGCACGTTCCGTGTCGACTACGTCCACGTAGGTACCGCTTCCGAGGAGCGCTTCGCCCTCGACGGGCTCGTTCTCGAGCCACTGGCGTGGCCCGGGAACCCGGACCATCCGATCGACGATACCAACTCGGGCAAATACCTGTTCGAGGTGCGCGACGCCCGCTCTAGGGGCGTCCTCTACTCGCGCGGGTTCTCTTCGATCTTCGGCGAATGGGAGACGACGGCCGAGGCGAAATCGATCTCGCGCGCCTTCTCCGAGTCCCTCCGGTTTCCTGCTCCCGCGGCGCCGGTGGTCGTGGTGCTCAAGAAGCGCGATCCGCACAGCAACGCGTTCCGCGACGCGTGGACGCTGCTCGTCGATCCTCGCGACCCGTCGATCGACGATTCGCGCCCGACTCCCGCCGGTGAGCTGATCGCGCTGCAGCGCACCGGCGATTCCGCGCACAAGGTCGACCTGCTGCTCCTCGGCGACGGCTACACGGCGCGCGAACGAGGCAAGTTCGAAAAGGACGCGCGGCGGCTGATGGACGTGCTCTTCGCCACCTCGCCGTTCAAGGAACGGCGCAACGACTTCAACGTGTGGGGTCTCTGCCCGTCCGCGGCGCAGTCCGGCATCTCGCGCCCGTCGCTCGGAATCCACCGACGCTCCCCGGTGGGAGCGACATACGACGCGTTCGGGTCCGAACGGTACATCCTGACGTTCGACAATCGCGCGTTTCGGGATCTCGCCTCGCACGCCCCGTACGATCTCGTCGAGATCGTGGCGAACGCCTCGACGTACGGAGGCGGCGGCATCTTCAACCTGTACGGCACCGTCGCGGCCGACTCGCGGTGGGCACCGTACGTGTTCGTCCACGAGTTCGGCCATCACGTCGCGGGCCTCGCTGACGAGTACTTCACCTCGCCGGTTGCCTACGAAAAGAAGTCCGACCGGGTGGAACCATGGGAGCCGAACGTCACAGCCGATGCGCGCCGCCCGAAGTGGGCTTCGCTGCTCACGCCCGCGATCCCGCTGCCGACGCCGTGGGACGAAGCTGGATTCATCGAGTGGCAGAAGGGCGTGCAAGAGCGCCGGAAGCAGATCCGCGCGGAGCGCCGGCCCGAATCGGAGATGGACGCGCATTTCGCCATGGAGCAAGCCGAGGCAACGCAGCGATTGTCGCGCGAGCGCTACGCCGGTCAGGTGGGCGCCTTCGAAGGGGCGAACTACGAGGCGAAGGGGTACTTCCGCGCGCAGACGGACTGCATCATGTTCACGCGCGACGAGGTGCCGTTCTGCGCCGCGTGTCGCGCGGCGATCAATCGCATTCTCGATCTGTACGCGCCGAGATGAGCCACGGCCTGTGGCGATCCGAACCGGCGGTCCACGCGGGCCCGGATTCCCTCGCGGAATCCGGGTCCTTGTGGATTCGTATTCAGTTATCACGCCGGCGCGCCGGAGCGCCTCGGCAGCAGTTGCTACGCAATCGCGCGGACGAGTACGGGCGGACCGTCCACGACGGAAACGAGTTCGTAGAGTGGCGGCAGCCCGGGTCGGACGCCGATCTGCCACTGCAGCTTGTCCGGCGCCTCGCCCCAAACGCGGATCCATCCCATGTGCACCGCGTGGTGGTGCGCCGCGCACAGCGAGGTGAGGTTCTCGAGGCCGTTCCCGCCGCCGTGCGAACGAAAGACGATGTGGTGGACCGGCGCCGCGGCGCGGCTGCAGAACGGGACCTGGCACAGGCCGTGGTCGCGGTTGCGGGCTTTCCGCTGGACGGTGCTGCGGCGGCGCGGCGGTCTCCAGATTTCCATGAAGCGGCTGCACATCCGTCCGAAGCATTCGCCGCGTGAAAGCCACTCGCCGCACGCCGTCCGCAGCGCGCGGCAGGCTTCCTCGACGAGCAGCAGGACGCGCCGCGGGAGGAACGCACGGAAGGAGCCGCGCGCGCACATCTTCCTGTCCTCTTCGCCCTGAAGTAGCCGCCGCATGTCCGCGCAGGAGATGGCCGGGGCGATCGCGATCCACCGGTCGGCCGATTCGGGAGCAAAGCGGGCGATCATGCGCGCCTTCTCGTACGACACGACGCCTCGCCGCATTGCCTCGCGCAGGCCGGGAACGTGGAAGAGCTGCTGCTCGAGGGCGGCGCGCTGGCGGACCGTCTTCGGATGCATGCCGAGCCGCTCTACGCAGTAGTGCTCGAAGGAGACGAACCCGAGCCAGTGCCAGCCTTCGACGGAGCGGAAGATCATTGCGAGCTGGCCGAGCTGCTCGTCCCACTGATCGCGCATCGAGTAGAGGCGGCGCAGCTCGGCGTCGATCTGGCGCGCGTCCGCATCGAAGTCGACAAACGGCGCCGGCGCGGCGATCTTCTCGGGCTGCTCGAGAAACGCCCATTGATCGGTGGTTTCCTCGAGCCACTTCTCCATCGGGGCGACATCGATCGGGAGCGGCGGATCGTCGTCGGGGTCATCGGTGTGCGCCGCCAGCTCGCCCAGGATCTCCTGGCAGACGCCCTCGACGCGGTCGGCGCGCAACGTTGCCGCCGTGAACGGGCATTCGGCGAGGTTCATCACTTCGCCGACGGCTGCCTGGTGCTGCTGCGGGATCTCCGCGGAGAAGAGCTTCCAACCCTCATCTTCGTCTTCGAAGGAGGAATCGTTCACAGCCGCCTTTAGCGCGCGAACGGTGCCCGCGCGTGCGCGCGTGACCCAAAACGCCTCGTCGTCGCCGCGCGCAACGGGCAGCACGGCCTCCGCCTGGCGCCGCGTGACGTGGCCATAGCGGACGGCGGCGCTCAGCAGCGGCCGATCGCGCAGCGCGCGCGAAAAGCGGCACAATTTCTGCGCCGAGCTGGGCGATTCGCCGTGACGCTCGCGGACGTACTCGCCGTCCGTGGAGAAGCCGAGGCGAAGCGCGTGACCGCGGACGCGCATGGCGTCGAGTCGCTCGCCGATCGCGACGTCGAGCGCGCCGCGCCCGCGTGCGACGCGGACGAGTATCGCGTCGACGGAGCGCGCGAGCTCGGCGCGATCAGCGTTCGCGCGCGATCGCGGGAGCCGCAACACGGCCAGGGCGAGCGATGCGAGATATCCCGCGTGCGGCGTGAGCACCGTGTCGTCCACAGCCGATACGGTAGCAGCGCGGTCTGACATTGCTGCGACGTCCTTCGACATGCGCAGAGAGTAGCAGCGGGGTCTGACATTCCTGCGACGTCGGCACAGCGCATTACGTATGGTTTCCCAGTGGACTGCGGCGGTTCCCGATATGGACCCGAGCGCGCGGGTGAGATGATTTACGGCTGACCCGGATGCGGACCGGCGCGTTCTTCAAGCCGTTCGAGCAAGTCTCGTTGTGCGACGGCGAAGTCTCGTCCACGCGCGCGAATCGCCATCGCGAGCGCCCTCGGTAGGTCGAGCGCACGTCCTTCGTGCCGCGATTCCTGGTAGCGCGGCGCGAAGTCCGGCGGAATTCGCGGCGACCAGTTCTCCTCGGAGACGGTGCCTGGCCGGTTATAGACGTCGCGCATCCCGAGCAGGTCGGTGAAGAAGACCATCACGTTGCGCGCCGGGCCGACGAACAGCTCCGCGAATTTCGCGACGGCGAGCCGGTGCGGGTCCGACGCGACGGCGGCCTGCCACGGTTCGCGTTCCCGCTCTTCCGGAACGAGGCGGCGCGCGAGGTACGCCGCATGCGCGGCCGCGTTCCCGCTGGCGGTCCAGCGCTCCGCGACGCGCCAGATCGGCTCCGTGTCGTGCGTGCCCGGCATGATCCAGTCCTGCGGTGCAGCGTTCTCGCTGCGATAGACGTCAGCGGGATCGTCCAGCACGACCTTCTGCGTGACGCGGAACCGGCCGAGCCCGTGGCGCGCAAGGACGCGGCCGACTGGATACGGCTGCGTACTGAGCACCTCGCACAACACGTCCCCGACGTCGCGCCCGTGCTCGCGCGCGGCGTCGATGACGAAGTCGAACAGCGCGGCGTAGCGGGCCACCTGCTCTTCCGACAGCTCGCGCACCCAGCCATCCGCGTACCTCGGCACAGGCCGATCGAGCTGGTCCAACCTCGCCACTGCGAATGCCGCGAGCTCCGGCACGTCGGGCGACGAGAACAGTCTCGCGCCGTGCTGCACCGCGACCTGCGGGTCGGGCTGCGCCGCACGGTACACCCACGGGTCGATGAGCCCGTGGGGGTGATCGATCCGCACGCCGTCGAACTCTTCGAGCATCTTGCCCATGCGCCGTCGGACGAGCTCGCGTACGGCGCCGAAGGACTGCGTCGGGTCGAGGACCGCGTAACTCCATGGCTGACCTTCCGGATTCGTCCTGCTTGGAGGCGCGCCCATGCGAAACGCGGAGAGGAACAGCGCGCTCCAGCACCAGACGTCCTGGTGCGCGACTCCGATCTGGAGGTCGCCGTAGAGCAGGACGCCGAACGCCCGCGCTTCGGCATGGAACGCCGCGTGCTGCTCGTGCGCGAGCAGCTGGGCAAAGGCGTAGCGTTCGATCACGCGCTGGTGCTTGCGCGCGATCTCCTCCCGGCGTCGCGCTTGCGAAGTCTCCGCGCCTGGCACGCGTTCCCACAGCCGTCGATCGTCCTCGGGCCAGCGCAGCCAATCCGCGTCGCCGTGCTCCGCGCAGAACGCCGCGTACAATGCGTCCCGTTCCAGCCAGAAGGCGTTCCGCATAGTGAACCCCGCCAGCCGCTCCGCCAACTGGCGCGGTCGCTTCGCCTCGAAATGCGCGAATGCTTTGTCGACGACGCGCCTCGCGACCGCGTGCGCGTAGCGGTGCGCAGCTGGGTTTTCCGAACCGCCGGGGCGCTGCTCCACGGCTTCGCGCAGAGTTTCGCTCGAGGCGATTCCGCTCTCGACCAGCGGCGCCAGCGCGAGCGACGTGGTGCTGCGCGAAAAGATCGTGGCGTCGTACGGCGACTGGTCGTGCTCGGTCGTCTCTCCTTGCGGGCCTAGCTGCAGAGCGTGAAACCCGAGGTCCGCCGCGAAGCGCAAGAATGCCCGGCCACCCGCCGAGAGCGGCGCGCCCCGTCCGATGTCGTCTCCCGAATCGCCTGGTAGCGCCGCGTCGTGAACGGCAAGCGCCAGGCGGCGGATCCCGAGCGCGTCGAGCGCCGCGCGGACGAGATCGCGATTGGCGGTCACTTCGGTGCGAGCCACACCACCCCGAGCGGCGGGAGTGTCAGCGTGGCGGAGGCGGGTTGCCCGTCGTGCGGAACCGCTTCCGCCCGGACGCTGCCGTAACTGCCCACGCCCGAACCGCCATACACGGCAGCATCGGTGTTGAGGAGCTCCTTGTACTCACCGGCGCGCGGCAGACCGACGCGGTAATCGTGGCGAGGCACGGGTGACAGATTGGCGATGCACGCGACGTGGCGTTCGCCCGTCCAGCGCAGGAACGCGTAGACGTTCAAGTCCCCGGCGTCGACCTGCAGCCACTGGAAGCCGCGCGAGTCGCCGTCCAGCTCGAAGAGCGCGGGCTCGTCCCGGTACAGCCGGTTCAGGTCGCGCACCAGCCGCTGAACTCCCGCATGCGCGTGCGCGTCGATCAGGTGCCAGTCGAGGCTGCGGTCGTGGTTCCACTCCGCGCGCTGCGCGAGCTCGCCTCCCATGAAGAGGAGCTTCTTGCCCGGATGCGCCCACATCCAGCCGTACAGCGCGCGCAGGTTGGCGAACTTCTGCCAGTCGTCACCGGGCATCCGGCCGAGCAGCGACCCTTTCCCGTGCACCACCTCGTCATGCGAGAGCGGCAGCAGGAACTGCTCGGTGAAGATGTACATGAGCCCGAACGTGAGCTGGTTGTGGTGCCACTTCCGGTAGATCGGATCGGTGGCGAAGTAGTCGAGCGTGTCGTGCATCCACCCGAGGCTCCACTTGAAGTGGAAGCTCAACCCGCCATCCGCGGCGCGCGCGGTCACTTTCGGGAACGCCGTCGACTCTTCCGCGATCATCAGCGCACCTGGATGCAAGTCGCGGACGCGCTCGTTCACTTCCTTGAGGAACGCGATCGCTTCCTCATTCTCGCGGCCGCCATACCGATTGGGGATCCACTCTCCGGGTTTGCGGCTGTAGTCGCGGTAGAGCATCGAGGCGACGGCGTCCACGCGCAAGCCGTCGACGTGGTACTCCTCGAGCCAGAAGAGCGCGCTGGCCAGCAGGAAGTTCCGCACCTCGTTGCGACCGTAGTTGAAGACCAGCGTCCCCCAGTCGGGGTGCGCGCCCTGCCGCGGATCCTCGTGCTCGTACAGCGCCGTCCCGTCGAAGCGCGCCAGCGCGTGCGGGTCGGTCGGGAAGTGCGCCGGTACCCAATCGAGAATCACGCCGATGCCGCGCGCGTGCAGCGCCTCGACGAACGCGCGGAACTCGTCCGGGTGGCCGTGCCGCGCCGTGGGCGCGAAGTACCCCGTGACCTGGTACCCCCACGAGCCGCCGAAGGGATGTTCCGCGACCGGCAGCAGCTCGACATGCGTGAAGCCCATGTCCGCCGCGTAATCCGCGAGCTGCGCGCCCGCTTCGGCCCACGTCAGCGCGCGATCTCCCTCCTCGACGACGCGTCGCCAGGAACCGACGTGCACTTCGTAGATCGACACCGGCTGCGTGAGCGGGTGGCTCGCCGTCGCCGCGCGCTTCCGCAGGAACTCGCCATCGCGCCACTGGTACCTCGTGAGATCGTGCACGACGGACGCCGTCTGCGGCGGAGCCTCGGTGCGAAAAGCGAGCGGGTCGGCCTTCAGCAGCCGCGGCCCGCCGCTACCCGGCCGGATCTCGAACTTGTAGCGCGTGCCCGGGCCCACCTCGGGAACGAAGAGCTCCCAGATACCGGTGGAGCCGATCGATCGCATCGGATGCAGCCGCCCGTCCCAGGAATTGAAGTCCCCGACGAGGGATACGGAGCGCGCGGTCGGCGCCCACACCGCGAACGAGGTCCCGTAGATCCCGTGGTGGTGCGTCGGGTGGGCTCCGAGGCGCTCCCAGAGCCGCTCGTGCCGGCCCTCGGCGGCGAGGTGGCTGTCGAGCTCGCCCAGCGTCGGCGAGAAGCTGTACGGGTCGCGCAGCGTGAAGGTCGCGCCGCCCGGATAGCGGACCTCGATCAGATAGCCGAACAGGTCCTTGCGGTTGTTGAGCCGCGCCTCGAAGACGCCGCCGCGCCGGTGCACCGCCGGGACGCGTCCGCCGAAGTCCGGCAGAATCGTCACCCGCTCCGCGTCGGGCCGATACGCGCGGATGACCACGCCGTCGCCGTCGGGATGGATGCCGAGCACCGAGTGCGGGTCGGGGTGATTCAGATCGAGCAGGCGCTGGATCTGCTCGTGGACATGCGCGAGCGCAGCCGGGCGCCTCATGAGTCCTCCAGCAGCTCGCGCGCCGGAATCGAGACCCAATCCGGGCGGTGGCCGATCTCGTAGCGCAACTCGTAGAGGAGCTTCTCCAGCTCGAGCGAGTCTAGCAGCACGGACGCGCTGCGCTGGTCGCGCGGCAACAGGTCGCGCGCTTTCGAGCGCCAGCCGTCGAGAAAGGCATCGCGCAGCGGCGCGGCAGCCTGCGGACGGTTCGCCGTCGCCGCCGCGTACGCGAACGAGCGAAGCATTCCGGCGACGTCCCTCAGCGGAGAGTGCTTCGCGCGCCGTTCGGACAGAGGGCGCGCGGGTTCTCCCTCGAAGTCGAACACCAGCCACTCTCCCGCGCTGCGCAGCACCTGCCCGAGATGCAAATCGCCGTGCTGCCGGATGCGCACACCCGACGGCTCGATCTCGCCGAGTCGCTCGATGCGCGCCGCGAGCGCCGCGCGGCGGCTCTGCATCCGCGGTACGGCCGTCCGCGCCACCTCGATGGTCCGATCGAGCTCGGCGAGCAGCGTCTGCATCCAATGCCGCAAGTCCTCGCGGCGCATGGGTTCCGGCGCGAAATCCCGATCGGCCTCGTCCGACGCGAGCGTGGCATGCAGCGCGCCGATCCGCTCACCCAGCGCGCGCACCTCTTCGACAGGCGGGGCAGCCTGTCGCAGACGCTCCAGCACGTAGGACCAGCCGTCGCTCTCGACGGGTACGAACGCGTGCGCGACAGCCACCGTCGCGTTGACCGCCCCGGTGACGGAAATCGCACCGAGGAGAGGCGGCACACCGGGGAAATCCTTTCGTACGAGAAATGCCCCGACTTCCAGCTCCGGGTTCACTCCCGCTTCGAGCTTCCGGATCAGCTTGAGGATGACTCGGTCGTCGAACGCGAGCGATGTGTTGCTCTGCTCCGCTCCAAGTCTCCGCACGACGGGAACGCGCGAGAGTTGATCGAGCGGCGACCCGGGCTTGTCGAATCGCTCGCCCTGCAATGCCCCAGCGGCGGTCGCGACGCGCAGCCGTCCACGGAGGATGCCCAGCAACGCTCGCGCCGCGTCGTCATCGAGACCCTCCACGACGCCGTTTGCCCCCGTCCACGGCTTGAGCGCCAGCGCATATCGCTCCGCCGGGCGCGAGCCGTACTCGACTTCGATGGCCGCGAGCACGAGGCCGGGCGCGATCTGCGCGCGATCGAGGTCACGCAGCCCCGCGATCGCCGCGCCTTTTCCGCCGAACCAGCGCTGCTGCGAAAGCCAGGCCGTCAGCGACGACATGTCGACGGGAAGCATCGGAACGGCTCCCTAGAAGTAGTAATCGAATCCTTGCTCGCTGCGGCGGAAGCGCAACACCGACCAGATCGCGGCCGGTTTTTCCAACGTGAGCCGCACCTGCGCGGTGGGCCCTTGCCAGAGTGCGCGCTCGTCGGAGAGCAGCTCATGTACCTGGTACACCTCGTCCGGCTGGATACGCAGTTCGGACAGCGGCACGTCGAGGATCGTCTCCTGCGGCGCGAACGGATCGAGGCTCACCGCGACGAGGATGAGATTGCTCCGGTCTTCGGTCAGCTTCGAGTAGAAGATGACACGGTCGTTATCGGCCCGGTGGAAGCGCAGATTGCGATACTGCTGCAGGGCGGGGTTGTCGTTGCGGATGCGATTGAGTGCGGCGATCCACGGCCGGATGTTGCCGGGCTTGTCGAAGTCGCGCTGGACGAGCTGGTATTTCTCGGAATCGGCGTACTCCTCTTTCGCGGGCAGCGCGCGGTTCTCGCACAGCTCGTACCCGGAGTAGATCCCCCACGACGTCGACAGCGTCGCCGCGAGCGCCGAGCGAAAGAGAAAAGCGGGCCGGCCGCCCTGCTGCAAGTGCTCGGGCAGGATGTCCGGCGTATTCGGCCACAGGTTTCCCATCATGAAGTCGGCCGTCGGCGGCTGCGTCAGCTCCTTCAGGTACTCCTCCATCTCGTGCTTGAAGTTGCGCCACGTGAAGTAGGTGTACGACTGATCGAATCCGACCTTGGCGAGCGCTTTCATCATCTTCGGCCGCGTGAACGCCTCCGCGAGGAAGATCGCGTCCGGATGGCGCGCCTTCACTTCGCCGATCACCCATTCCCAGAAGGGCAGCGGCTTGGTGTGCGGATTGTCGACGCGGAAGATGCGCACTCCCTGCTCGATCCAGTGGAAGAACACCGAGCGCAGCTCCGACCAGAGCGACTCCCGCGCAGGGCCCATCCAGTCGAAGTTGACGATGTCCTCGTACCGCTTGGGCGGGTTCTCCGCCGTCTTGATCGTCCCGTCCGGGCGCCGCTGGAACCATTCCGGATGCTCTTTGACGTACGGGTGGTCGGGCGAGCACTGGAACGCGATGTCCAGGGACACTTCGAGGCCGTGCTCGGCCGCCGTTTTCACGAACCGCCGGAAGTCGGCGAGCGTCCCGAGCTGCGGGTGTACGGCCTTGTAGCCCCCGTCGGGTCCACCGATCGCCCACGGGCTGCCGACGTCGTCCGGCGCGGCCTGGAGCGCGTTGTTCTTCCCCTTGCGAGCGGTGCGTCCGATGGGATGGACCGGCGGAAGGTAGACGATGTCGAAGCCCAATTCCCGCACGTACGGCAGCATGCGTTCCGCGTCGGCGAACGTGCCGTGGCGGCCGGGCTCTCGCGACGTGGACCGGGGAAAGAGCTCGTACCACGCGCCGAAGATGGCGCGCCTCCGCTCCGCGAAGACGCGCAGCTCGCGTTCCGACCGCGTCGCGATGGAGCGGTCCGGATATCTCGACGCCGTGTCTCCGAGGCGCGGGTCGAGCGCGCGCGAAATCGTGTTCGGCGACTGCCCGGCGAGCAGCGCCTTTTCGCCTTCGCGCAGGCGTTCGGCGTCGAATGCGCCGGCTGGTCCCGCCGCGGCGGCGCGCTCCGCTGCCGCTCGCAAGAACTGCGCTCCTTCGAGGAGCTCCGAGGACACGTCGCGGCCGGCTTCCACTTTGCGCGATAGCTCGTGCGCCCAGGTGCGGAACGAATCCGGCCACGCCTCGACGGTGAAGCCGTACAGCCCATTTTCGAAGAGCGGAAACTCTCCTTCCCACGCGTCGTTTCCCAGTGGCCGCATGGACACTTCACGCGGTTCCGTCGCCTTGGGCGTGAGCTGGCGCCACCGCAGGACGACGGCAAGGTCGTCGTGCCCTTCCTTGAACACGTCCGCGGTCACGCGGACCGTTTCGCCGGCCGCGCGCTTGACGGGGTAGCGGCCGCCGTCGACCTGCGGCTGCACGTTCTCGATGACGACGCTGCCCAGGCGTGCGGGCATCCGATCGCTCCTGGAAAAGGCGCGCCGGCGCGCCCGAGCGACAAGATGCGACGTCCGCGCGCCGCTGGCAGGAATCCGTTCCGATCCGGCCGCTCGGGAAGCGAGTGCGCCCTCCCGTGCTAGCCTCCGCAGATGCCCGACGGCGCGCCGGCACTCGCTCGCCGGATCGGTCCGTTCGACGCGACGATGATCGTGATGGGCGGGATCGTCGGATCCGGGATCTTCGTGACGCCCGCGATCGTCGCGCGAGCAGCGCACTCGCCGGTCCTGATCGTTGCCGCATGGCTCGTCGGAGGTACTGCGGCGCTGCTCGGCGCGTTCATCTACGCGGAGCTGTCCTCCGCGCGCCCGGAAGTCGGCGGACAATACGCATACCTGCGCGAGGCCATGCACCCGCTCGTCGCATTTCTCTACGGCTGGGCGCTGCTCCTGGTCATCGAGACGGGAGGGATGGCGGCGACGGCGATCACGTTCGCCCGCTATTTCCGCGAGCTGGTACCGCTCGCGCTGAGCGACGGCGCTCTCGCTGCCGTCGCGATGGCGCTGCTGACGGCGATCAACTGCTTCGGTGTTCGCGCCGGCAGCTCGGCGCAAAGCGCGCTCATGATCATCAAGATCTGTGCGCTCGCGGCCCTGATCGCGACCGGCCTGCTCTTTGGCGGCGGTGGCGCGACGTCGCGCGGCTCCGGCGGATCCATTGCGGGCCTGGGCGCCGCGCTCGTCCCCGTGCTGTTCGCGTACGGCGGTTGGCAGACCTCCTGCTTCGTCGCCGGCGAGATGCGCGATCCGCGCCGCGATCTTCCGCGCGCGCTGCTCGCGGGTGTCGCGGGGGTCATCGTGCTCTACACGCTCGTCGCGCTCGCTTGCCTTCACACGCTGGGCGCCGCGGACCTCGCGCGCACGGGCGTGCCGGCGCTGGACGTGATGACGCGTGTGCTGGGGAGACGTGGCGCGGTGGCCATCTCGGCGGGCATCGCCGTTTCGACTCTCGGCTTCCTCAGCCAGTCGATCCTCACGGCCCCGCGCGTCTACTTCGCCATGGCGGACGACCGCCTCTTCTTCCGCGCAGTGGCGCACGTGCACCCGCGCACGCGCGTCCCCGTGGTTGCCATCGTGCTCCAGGGAGTGCTCACGATCGTCATCGCGCTGTCGGGGACGTTCGAAGTCATCCTGAACTACGTCGTCTCCATCGACTTCGTCTTCTTCGCGCTCACCGCCGCGTGCATCTTCGTCTTCCGCCGCCGCGGAGCTCGCGGATCCTTCTCCATGCCGGGCTACCCGATCACGACCATCGCATTCATCTGCGTCTGCGCGGCGGTTGTCGTCTCGACGTTCCGCGCCGACCCCGCGCATTCCATCGCGGGCCTGGCGATCACGCTCGCGGGTATTCCCGTGTACCTCCTGTGGCGAGCGCGCGCAGCTCGAGACGCTACTTCGACTCCGCGCGAGCAGTCAGCTCCGCCGTGATGAAGCGCTTCACGACTTCGCGATCCGCGGCGGGCGCGCTGCGGAGGCGCGTCATGAGCTTGGGCAGGCGTTGGTCGGACATCTTTGCCGACCAGTCCGGGTCATGCAGGTCGTACACGGCAAGCGCATTCGCATGTTCCGTCGAGACGGCGCTGTCGTGGCAAGAGCCGCACCCGCGCGCCTTCAGCACCTCGCGCGCTGCATCGCGCGGAGCAGGCGTGGGACGCGCGGCAGCCAGCGCCGCCACGCCCGCCAGGCCGATTGCGATGAACGCCGCGAAGCGCATCTCTGGCGCGGATTTTCGACCCGCTGCTGCGGAATCGCAACCGACGCTTCAACCGCCGCTGACGGCGGCGAGGAGCGAGATCTCGGCGCCGTCGCGCAGCGCCGTCGCGAGGCCGTTCAGGTCGCGGATGCTCTGCGACCCGACGAAGACGTTCACGTGGCGACGGACCACGCCCTGCTCGTCGAGGACGCGCGCGGACACGCCCGGGTGGCGCTCGGCGAGCACCCGGAGCGCATCACCCACCGTTCCGCCCGGCACCTCGAGGCGAACGTCACCGGCACCGCCCGCGTACGCGCGCAAGAACCCCGTCAGATGGAACGTGACCGTCACGCCCGCGCCGCGCGCACGGAAACGATGGGCGGCAGCCCTTGGGCCAGCGCCGTCCACGATTCGCCGTCGTCACGAGAGGCGAACAGCTTCCCGCTGCGGGTGCCGAAGTAGATGCCCGCGCGCTGCTCCTGGTCCGTTCCCATCGCATCGCGTACGACGGTCTCGAACGCGTCGCGCTGGGGCAGCCCTTCGCTGAGCGGCTGCCACGATCCCCCGCCGTCGCGCGTCCGGTACACGCGCAGCTTTCCTTCCGGCGTGCAGCGGAACCCGTCCGACTCGAGCGGCACGATGTAGGCAGTCTCGGAGTCGTGCGGGTGCACGGCCATGCAGAAGCCGAAATCGGAGGGCACGCCGTGCGCGATGTCCTGCCACGAGTCGCCGCCGTCGTCGCTCCGGTAGAGACCCCAGTGGTTCTGCAGGTAGAGGCGATCCGGGCGAGACGGATGCCGCGCGATCTTGTGCACGCACTGCCCGAACTCGGGATACGGGTCGGGAAGGAACTGCGCGCGCACGCCTTTGTTTCTCGCCGTCCAGGTGCGGCCGCCGTCGTCCGTGCGGTAGACGCCGCCCGTCGAGATCGCCACCGTGATGCCTCCCTTCCTCGCGGGATCGACGACCACGGTGTGCAGGCAGAGACCGCCGCCGCCGGGCTGCCACTTCTCGCGGTGCGGATGCTGCCAGAGTCCCTCGACGAGGGCGAAGGACTTCCCGTTGTCACGCGACTCGAACAGCGCCGCCGGCTCCACGCCGCAATACAAGACGTCCGGCTCTTCGGCGCGGCCGGGAGCGATCTGCCAGATGTTCTGCAGCGCTTTCGTTCCCTCCGGGAAGCGGACCGTCGGGACTTCGGGTGTCGTCCACGTCGCACCAAAGTCGTCGGTGTGGTTGAGGAGAGCTCCCCAATGCATGCTGGTCGCGGCGGCCCAGATCCTCTGCCGGTCGCCACGCCTGTCGTACGCCGCTGCATAGACCGCATGGCCGGGGAAGTACGGTCCGCCCCTCTCGAACCGGGCCCGGTCCGGCCCCGAGCGGAAGACGAACAGCCCCTTCATCGTCCCTACCAGAACGAGCACGTCGCCTCGGCGCACCTGGACATTCTGTGTGGTCGGCATGCCGCGAACTACTACTCGCGCGCGGCGGCCGCTTCAAGTCGAGTACGCTGCGCGACCCATGAGAAACGGAACGCTGGTGGCGCTCCTGCTCTGCGCCGCGGCCGCTCGCGCGGAGGACACGTTTCGCGAGCTGCGCTGGCGCTCGATCGGGCCGTATCGCGGCGGACGAACGAAAGCAGCGGCGGGCGTTCCGCAGCGGCCGGGGCTGTTCTACGTCGGCGCGGTGAACGGCGGCGTTTGGCGCACGGACGATTACGGTCGCACCTGGACGCCGATCTTCGACGATCAGCCGACAGGCTCGATCGGGGCGATCGCGGTGGCGCCGTCGAATCCGGATGTCATGTACGTGGGCAGCGGCGAGGGATTGCAGCGGCCCGACCTTTCGACCGGCGACGGCATCTACAAGTCGGTCGACGGTGGCAAGACGTGGCGTCACCTCGGCCTGCGCGACGGACAGCAGATTCCGCAGATCGCCGTCGATCGCCGTAACCCCGACCGGCTGTTCGTCGCCGTCCTCGGGCATCCCTACGGACGGAACGAGGAGCGCGGCGTCTTTCGCTCGCTTGACGGCGGAGCGACGTTCGAGAGGGTCCTCTACCGCGACGCCGATACGGGCGCGGCCGACGTCGTGCTCGATCCGTCTGATTCGCGCATCGTCTTCGCGGCGCTGTGGGAATCGCGCGAAGGCCCGTGGGAGAACGGGCACTTCCAAGGTCCGGGCAGCGGCCTGTACAAGTCGACGGACGGCGGAAACACATGGCGCCCCATCACGAAGGGGTTGCCCGACTTCGAGCACGATGGCCTCGGCCGTATCGGCATCGCCATCGCGCCGTCCGCGCCGCGGCGCATGTTCGCGACGGTCGCGACGAAACAGACCGGTCGGCTGTTCCGCTCCGACGACGCCGGAGAGAGCTGGTACCAGGTCACCGACGACGAGCGCGTTGCCGAGAGACCCGATGACTTCGCCGAAGTGAAAGTCCACCCGAAAAACCCGGACATCGTCTTCACCGCCAGCATCGCCGCGTGGAAGTCCACGGACGGTGGAAAGACGTTCACGGCCTTCCGCGGCGCACCGGGAGGCGACGATCACCACCGGCTTTGGATCGATCCGAACGACCCCGACGTGATCCTGCTCGCGGGCGATCAGGGCGCGATCATCACGGTGAACGGCGGCGCGACGTGGAGCTCCTGGTACAACCAGATGACGGCGCAGATGTTCCACGTCACCGCGGACAATTCGTTTCCATACCGCCTGTGCGGCGGCCAGCAAGAGAGCGGCTCGGCGTGCGCCTCGAGCCGCGGCTCCGACGGGGAGATCACGTTTCGCGAATGGCATCCCGTCGCCGTGGAGGAATACGGCTACGCGGCGCCCGACCCGCTCGATCCCGACATCGTCTACGGCGGAAAGCTGACTCGGTACGACCGCAAGCTTGGCCAGGCGCAGGACGTCTCGCCAGTGGCTGCACCGCGGCCGGAGTACCGCACCATTCGCACGCAGCCCGTCGTCTTTGCCCCGACCGATCCGCGCACGTTGTATTTCGCGTCGAACGTCGTGTGGAAGACGCGCGACGGCGGGCAGCACTGGGAACAGATCAGCCCCGATCTGACGCGGGCGACGTGGGATGTGCCTCCGAACGTCGGCAAGTACAGGGGATCGGAGGAGGCCGAGCCGGTGCGCCGCGGCGTCGTCTACGCTCTCGCGCCTTCTTCGGTCGACGGACGGACCATCTGGGCGGGAACGGACGATGGTCTCGTGCACCTGACGCGAGACGGCGGCAAGTCGTGGCACAACGTCACTCCAGCCGAGCTGAGGCCGTGGGCCAAGGTGTCCATCCTCGAGGCGGGACACTTCGACTCCGCCACTGCGTATGCGGCGATCAACACGTTTCGCCTGGACGATCTGCGCCCGCACATCTTCCGCACGCATGACGGGGGCCGCTCATGGCAGGCGATCACCGCCGGTCTGCCGAACGGCGGGATCGTCAACGTCGTGCGCGAGGACCCGCGCCGCAAGGGCCTCCTCTACTGCGGGACCGAACAGGCGGTGTACGTCTCGTTCGACGACGGCGATCACTGGCAGCCGCTGCGGCTCAACATGCCCGCTACTTCCGTCCGCGACCTGATCGTGAAGGGCGACGATCTGGCGGTCGCCACGCATGGGCGC
>Ga0209474_10002194_pt1 | contig 18187 bp, 13 predicted proteins | sample GraSoiAngelo_145_FD_185902 | JGI IMG/M metagenome (GOLD analysis project Ga0209474, IMG submission 185902) | Grasslands soil microbial communities from the Angelo Coastal Reserve, California, USA - 14_1009_05_20cm (SPAdes) (version 2) | ecosystem: Environmental > Terrestrial > Soil > Grasslands... | reverse complement strand
ACACGGCCACGCGCGTGGACGTTGCCCGTGATTTTGCCGAAGGCCACCACGTCGCCGGCGTGAATTTCGGAAGTGAGCTGGGCGGCGGAGCCGACGGTGAGTTCGTGACCTTTAAGGCTGATGGGGCCGTCGACAATGCCGTCAATCTGCAAGTCTTCGGTGCCGGTGACCTGACCCTTGATTTGGATGCTGGCGCCGAGGCGTGCACCACCGCGGGCCGGGACGCTGCCGAGTTTTCCTGACGAAGGCTGATTAAACGACGCGACTGGAGATGGTGGAGCTGGCGAAGGCGAAACCGCGGGCGGCTCTGCCACCGCGCCTTGTTGCTTGGACCACATTATAAGGACCTCCCTTTATTGGAATCCTGAAAATAAAATTTGCTCCGGGTGGGAGGGAGCAGTGTGGAGTCCATGTTGTTCCCCGTTGCGCGACGGAGCAACAGAGAAACAAAGCGGATTTGCGCAGTTGGAAACTGACCAAAGGGACAGGTGGGGAGCGGAGAGCGGAGAGCGAAGAACGGAGATCAGAGAACAGAAGAAGGCAAACGAGATGTGAGCCAGGCCCACGGTGTTAATTGGCTGGAGTTCCGGGGCTAGCGTACTCGCCGGGGATTCATCTGCCGTGTGGCGCGGAGACAAAACAGCGTTGTATGATACGCCCGTACTCAGGTTGCCCCCGCTTGCGGGTGGAGTTGCCCATGTTCCAGTGTGTCACGAAGCATCTTCTTCTTTTCATCGGAGCTTTTTTCCTCACATGTTTACTTTCCGGCGCGGCTTTCGCCCAGCGTCCGGCCCCTGGCGGGGCAAACCGAGGACCCGGCAGCGCGTCGCCACTGGAGGGCGGCGATCCGACGGTCGAGATGGACATTTACGTCAAAGGGGCGGACGGCGGTCCTATTGAAGTAACGGCCATGGTTACTTTGGTTGCTCCAACGGGCCAAGTTGTCGCGCAAGGAACCACCCTAGGGGGAAACATACAATTCAGGGGTATTGCGGCGACCGAGTACACCATCCAGGTGGTCGCGGCCGGTTATGAAAATGCCGTGAAGGAATTCGACGGCTACAATGCAGGCGCGTCGAGAGTTGTCATTGACATGCGGCCGGCGTCAGACCGCCACGCGGGTGCGGGCTCTCCACAAGTGCTTCTTGCTCCAAAAGCGCAGAAAGAGCTAGGCAAGGCGCTGGAAGCGTTGCGCGCGAACAAGCCAGGGGATGCGCGGAGCCATCTGGAGGCGGCCTATCGAATGGCGCCGAATCATCCCGCGGTGAATTATTTGTATGGCGTTTATTTCCTGCAGATGAAGGATCAGGAGAAAGCGAAGTCCTATTGGACAAAGGCGCTGGAATTCAACCCAAAGCACGTTTCCGCGCTACTTTCGCTGAGCGAAGCCCTGATGCGGGAGCAAAAACTACCCGACGCGGAATCGTACGTGAAGCGCGCCGTAGAGGCCGATCCCAATTCGTGGCGTGCCCATGCCATCCTTGCGGATGTTTTTCTGAAGGAAGACCAGCTCAGCGAGGCCGTCAAAGAAGCGGATCGCGCTGTGGAGCTGGGCAAAGGGCAAGCGGCGATGGTGCAGCCGTTGCTGGCGCGGGCACTGACGGAGAGTGGAAACAAGGAACGCGCCGAAAGAGTCTTGAAAGACTACATTCAGGACCATCCGAATGACGCTGGGGCGCGCAAACAGATGGACAGTCTGTTGTCTCCCCTGCCGGCGCTATCCTCCAATACGGGAGCTGTCGCCGAGGCCAAGCCGGCGCCAGCGACTGCGACGGAGGTGGCGATCTTGTTGCCGCTCCCTTCGAATTGGCTGCCGCCGGATGTGGATGAAAAGGTGCCCCCTGTGGAGCCGGGAGTCGCGTGCGCACTGGACGAGGTAGTTCAAAAAGCAGGGAAACGTGTCGAGGAGTTCATCAAGAATGTGGACCGTTTCACGGCCACGGAATTCCTGAATCATGAGTCCATCAATAAATGGGGGATCGCGGAGTCGCCGGAAAAACGGAAGTTCGATTATGTGGTCAGCATCGAGCAATACAGGCCGGGGTATTTCAGCGTGACGGAATACCGAGGCAACCGATATTCGCCGGCGCAATTTCCAGGCGGCATAGAGACGCACGGGCTGCCGGCGCTATCGCTGATTTTTCATCCCCAAAATGCGGGAAATTTTGCAATGAGTTGTGAGGGCCTTGCCAAGTGGAATGGAAGACCGGCGTGGCAAATGCATTTCCGCCAAAGGCCGGACAAGCCGAATACCATCCGGGCGTACAAGCTCGGCGAAAACGGGCCTTCCCATGCTGTGGCGCTGCGCGGGCGCGCGTGGATTGCGGCGGACAGCTATCAAATCGTGCGGATGGAGACAGACCTGGTGGCAAAGCTGCCGGAAATCAAGCTCCTGGCCGACCACACGATTGTGGATTATGGCCCGGTGCGTTTCAAAAACCGCAATGTGGAGATGTGGCTGCCGCAGGTTGCCGAGGTGTATTTCGATTGGAGAGGACAGCGCGTGCACCGGCGCCATAGCTTCGACAATTACATGCTCTTTTCCGTGGATGAGAAGCAGAAGATCGCCGAGCCAAAGCAGGAAACGCAAGGCCAGCCGGAGAATTGAGTCCGCGCGATTCAGGCAAGGAAGCGAAAGCCGGCCTGACAGACGCTCTTCAGGCAAGGTCGAGGACGCGGTTGAGGAATCCCACGAAATATTTCCAGGCGAAGTAATAAACGATCAGCGCTACCGGTGCGAGGACTGGAAACGCGTGCGCGGCGAAGACCGGAATCGAAAAATTCAGAAGAGCGGAAGCTACCAGACCCAGCGGCCCGAGCAGAACCGGCAATAGAGCACCGTGCAAGCCGAGAGATAGCGGGACGCGGCGGCGCCAGGCTACAAAGAGAACGTTCCAGAGGCCCCAAGCGTTTGGGACGACGGCCATGGGAAAAACGATGAAGCGCTCCACGGGAACGGGATAGTTGTAAACGTAGCGGAACACAGTGTAGGCGGTCATGACGACCAAGAGGACCGCCGTAGGCACCGCGATGCCCGCCATGTAGGCCCGAAGATAAGCGTGCTTGTTCATAAAAGCCTCCTGCTCACAATTGATAGAGCAAAGCCGGAATCGCATTAGGGAAAAGTAAAAGGATGGCGGCGACCGCGGCGGCCAGCGCCCAATCGAACCAGGGGACACGAAGCGGCTGGGCGTCGAGCCGGAGGAGCATCTGCGGCCAGAGGTCGCGCGGAAGTTCGGTGCTTAGCAGGGGAGGGAACTCCCGCTGGAGAAGCGCGCGGAGTTCGCTTTCGTCTTTGTGTTTCAGATGTTTTTGCTCGTTGCTCATTTTGCGGTGGCCTCCAAACCAAAAGAGCCGAGTTTCTTGCGGAGCATGCGGACAGCGCGAAAGACGCGCACCTTGACGAGCGCGACGGAAATGCCTGCGGCTTCGGCGATTTGGTCGTAGGGTTCGCCTTCGATCAGCGCCAGGGTGGCCACGAGCCGGTATTTTGCGGGAAGCTCCAGAAACGCCCGCCGGAGTTGCCTCCGGACCTCGCGGCCCACAGCGGGATCTCCCCGCGGAGTGGCCGGGTAATCCTCAGAAAGTTCCGTTTCCTTGCGCGCGTGGCGGAGGTGGTCCAAAGCGGCGTTGGTGGCGATCCGGCGGGCCCAGGCGCGGAAACTTCCGGCGGCAGGGTCGAACCGCTCGCGGGCCCGATAAATGCGCCAAAACGTCTCCACGGTCAAATCCTCAGCGGCGCCGGTGTCTCGAACGATGCGGACGGTCCAACGGTAGACTTCGCTTTGGTGCTGGCGAAAAAGAGCCTCGAAGGCTTCAAGGTCGCCCGCCACAAATCGTTCGAGCAGCTCCATGCACCACTCTCTATACCTACTTACTGGATTTTGTAGGGATTGGTTACAGAAATCTTGTTTTGGGCGCAGAGTGAAGAAGGCAACGAAAGAACGGGTCTAAAAGACCCGCCACTACATGCCGCGCAAGCGAAATCGCGATGAGGAAGAGAGCTAAAAAGAGAAAAGCGGGAGACAAGTTACGGCGGAAGCTGGGGCGGCCAAAAGCAAGGATAATTAAAGATCCGATCTTGGGCTGCCCGTTCTCAGTGCGGGGAAAAACGCTCCGAAACTAACGAGCGAGCAAGCCTTGCTCGCAGACTTGCCGTGAAATATCTGTTGGATGTGAAGAAACGCCCGGGCGGATGATTTGCCCGGGCGTTTCGCTTTCAAGGTGACGGAATGCTGTGTCAGTAGATGTCGTATTGCTCCCAGTGGAGGGTGGCGTCGGACTGGATGATGACGTGTTTGTGCGAGTTCTGTTCGAGCTCGTCGATGAGCATGGACTCGCGGGTCTTAAGCGCTTTGGCAATCTCCGGATGCACGCGAAGAGTAAGGCTGGGGTTCTCGGGATCGGCGGCGGCCATCTTGCGCGCTTCGGACTGGATTTCGTAACAGAGCGTGGGAGTGGATTTAACCATGCCGGAGCCGGTGCAATACGGGCAAGGCTGGCAGAGCACGCGCTCGAGGGCCTGCTTGGTGCGTTTGCGGGTAATGCAGACGAGGCCAAATTCGTTGAAGGAAAGCGCTTTTGAAGGAGCTTTGTCCTGCTCCAACGCCTGCTGCAGCGCGGACAAAACTTTTTCACGATTGCGGCGCTCTTCCATGTCAATGAAGTCGACGACAATAATGCCCCCAAGGTCGCGGAGGCGAATCTGGCGAACGACTTCCTTGACGGCTTCGAGGTTGGTCTTGACGATGGTGTCCTCGAGCCGCGTGGAGCCCTTGCCGACGAACTTGCCAGTGTTGACGTCAATGGCGACAAGCGCTTCGGTGTGGTTGATGACGATATAGCCGCCGGATTTGAGCCACACTTTGGCGCGGAGAGCCTTGTCGAGTTCATGCTGGATGCCGAACTCCTCGAAGATGGGCGTCTCCTTGGTGTAGAGCTTGACCTTGCTGACGAGCTTGGGCTGGAAGCGGTTGACGAAATCGACCACCTTGCCGTATTCCTCTTCGTTATCGATCCAGATGGCGGTGAAATCGTCGCTGACGTAATCCCGCAGCATCCGCTCGACGAGATCGAGATCGCGATGGAGCAGGGCCGGAGCCTTGCGTTCCTCACTACGCTGCTTGATTTCGAGCCAGGTCTTGCCGAGGAAATCGATGTCGGTGCGAATTTCGTCGTCGGTGGCGCCACCGGCCGCTGTTCGAACGATGAAGCCGCCGGGATAATTGGCGCTGCCTTCGCTGACCAGACGGCGGAGGCGGGAACGATTCTCGGCGGAAATGATTTTGCGCGAGACGCCGGTGTGATGAACCGTGGGCATGTAAACCAGAAAACGGCCGGGCAAGGCGACGTGACTTGTAATGCGCGCGCCCTTCTTGCCGAGAGGTTCTTTGGCGATCTGGATGACGATTTCCTCGCCGGGCTTCAGCATTTCGGAGATGAGCTGGGGGCGGCGCGGCGCGGAATGGCCGCGGTCGTGATGACGTCCGCCGGGTCCGCGGCGTTCGAATCGCCCGCGGCCACGATCGCCGCCGCGGTGGTCCGGGCGTCCGCCACGATCGCGTCCGCGGAATGGCCGCTGGAAGCGTGAGCGGGGATTGCCGCCAATGCGCGCGGAATCCCGCGGATAGTCTTCGCGAGGACCCGAGGGGGCCCGGCCCGAGCGGGGCGAGCGAGTCTCGCCAGGGAGCAAAAGTTCGGCCTCCCCGGAAACTGACGCTGCGACGATTCCTTCTCCGGTGGACGCGGCGATTGCTTCGGCTTCGGAATGAGCCGGATCGACTTCAAAGTGTTCTTCTGAAGACTGCGTTTCAGACGCGGGATCTTCTTCTTCGGATTCGGCGTGATCGAGTTCGGCTCCGTGAACTTCTTCCTGTAATTCCGGATGCTCGCTCAGGGAGACGATATGCTCGGCACTTTCGTGAGCGACGTCTGCGGCGAATTCGGCACGACCGGCAGCGCGGTGCGCCTCGACTTCAGCGACATCTTCGGGGCTGAGACCCGAGGCGGCTTCCGCCTGAGCTTCTTCCGGAGGTTCAGCTTCAGCTTCCTCTTCTGCCTCATCTTCTTCTTCGAAGACGGCGCCACCGACAACGGCGTCAGCGTCCGCCTCCGCGGCGGCTTCTTCGTGCTTGGCTTCCGCGAGGTCGGCGGCCAGGGCTGCGACTTCGTCGTCGTTTAGATCCGCGCCATTAGTTGCCGGCTCACATTCCTGAGCGGCAGGAGAAGACGAAGATGCGGTTTCCGCAGGAGAAGCTTGCGAAGCGGCTTCCGTGCCAGCCTCGGCCGCACCATCAGCCAGGAGCCAGCTCGGCAGGCCGCCCGAAAAGCGGCGAGAAACGCCGGTGGAGCCGGAGGCGGCAACCGGGAGAGTATTTGCCGGGCGTGGAGATGTTTCTTCGCCGACTGCAGAATCGTTGCGAGACTCTGGTTCGAAAATGGGAGCCGCTGCGGGAGAGGCTACAGGCTTGTCGCGATACTTCGCCAGCGATTCGCCGGGCAGAAGAACTTCTTCGGAGCTATCGGCAGGCGAGGAACCCGAGGTGCGCGGACCTTCCTGACGACGGTTGTCATAGCCTCGCTGCTGGCCACGATCGCGATTGTCGTAGTTACGAAATTCACTGCCCTGCGGCGAAGCATACTTGGATGGCGGAAGGTTCCGCCCGCCGGGACCGCCCTGTGGACGGCCACCGCGATTACGCCCGCCACGACGGCCCCAACGTCCGCCCCGACCGCGATCACCTCCGCGTCCGTAATGCTTCTGGCCTTGGCGGTCATTGCCACGGTCATTTCCGAGATCATGGCCGGAACGCCTGGAGTAATTCTGAGTTGGGTTGAAGTGTGGCGAGAAGTTCTGCGGCGCAGAAGCATTGGATTCCGGCTGGCGCTCTTCTCCTGAATCTGCATGGGTGCTTCCCGCGGCAGCGCGAGGTTCGCCAACGGGTTGTTCCCCGGCCTGGGAAGCTTCCTGGGTCACGGGAGCGGAAGCTTCTTCCGACGACCGAGCTTCCTGTTCGGCAGGAGGCTGAGGATGAAACTCCTCGGAGCGCGGCTCGTCACGCTGTTCCGTGGCGCGAGCCAGGGATTCCCCCGGAAGCAAGTCGACGGTTGAACCGTTGCCTACTGCAATGGCGGGCACGGGAGCATGCTGCGACTGTGACTGATGTTCGTGGGGCTCGTAGTCCTCGAGGTTTTCAAAAACGTCGCTGACGTAGAGGAATGCGTCGCCATCCAGGCCGATGTCCACGAAAGCAGACTGCATGCCGGGGAGGACGCGTGTGACTTTTCCTTTATAGATGCTGCCGACGAGAGCGAATTCTTTTTCCCGCTCGATGTAAATTTCGACTAGCTGACCTTCTTCCAAAATCGCGACCCGCCGTTCGTGGGAGGACGCGGAGATAACCAATTCTTTTGACATGAAAACTCCTTGGAGGTGACGCCGGAGTGGCCGGAGTTCACCGCAGGACGCATCGCCGCGAGCTTCTGCCCGTCGCGGACCCAGAAAACCGTGCCCGATCCCGGCACCGCCGGGAAGGACGCTGGGCGCACATGTAGGGAGATGGCTTGGCGTTCGAAGCCAGAGGGAAAAGATGTCCTCAGTCTATCGAGGTTAATCCGTTGCCTGAAACTGGCTGGGCGAACGGCGGACGATGCTGTCCTCACTCTAAAAATCCTTTTGTGCGTGACCCCAGCATGGCCGGGGCCAACAATTCCAAATACTTTAGCTAACTTCCCCGGTGCATTCCGACGAAGCCGGAATGTCTCGCGGCACTGGCGGCCGGATCAGTTGACGAAGCGGCGAAGCCGCACGTTCATCACCAGACCAATCGCCAGGAAAACAAACAGCGTGGCGGAGCCTCCGTAGCTCATCAAAGGCAACGGAATGCCGGTGACGGGCATCGCGCCAATCACCATCGCCACGTTCACCAACACATGGAAACCCAGCGCCGCTGCAACGCCCATGACGAGAAACATTCCCGCGCGATCTTTCGCGCGTTGAGCATTCTGCACTAAACGAAGCAGAAGCGCCATATACAACCCGAGAGCCAGTAGCACGCCCTTGAATCCCTGCTCTTCCGCCCAGGCCGACATGATGAAATCCGAATAGCGGACCGGGATGTAGCCCAGTTGATTCTGCGTGCCATTGCCGAACCCTTTTCCCCAGAAGCCGCCGGAGCCCACGGCAATCCTGGACTGCAAAAGCTGATAGCCGGAACCTTTGGCGTCTTCTTCCGGGTGCAGGAAAGAGGTAATTCTCTCCCGCTGGTACGGCTTGAGGATGTGCCTGCTGACGGGGGGATAAAAAACCGCCCCGACGAGGAGAATCCCCGCTAGGGAAAAAACCGCTGCGTGTTGCCACTTCAAGCCCGCCAAGAAGGCGCCTACCGCCACCATGGGCATCAGCACCAAGGCGGTGCCGAGGTCGGGCTGCTTCAAAATCAGAACCAGCGGAACCCCCACTAACAATCCTGCCTTGATAACGTCCCGAAGTTCAAGCTCATCCGTGCGCACTTCCGCAAAGAAGCGCGCTAACACAATGATTATAACCAATTTGACCAATTCTGACACCTGAATCAGTTCCCCCACGGCGGGGATCTGGATCCAGCGCTTGGCGCCAAAATGGGTGTGCCCAACGGCAAGGACCGCGATGAGGGCCGCGAGACTCAAGAGGTACAGGAGGGGGGCCTGGTCCAGAATCAGGTGATAGTCGAGGCGCGAGAGCGCAAACATCAAGACGACGCCGATGGCGATCCAGCGCACTTGCTTCCAATGCATGCCCGCGAGCGAACTGCCGTGGGTGGCGGAATAAATTTCAATCACGCCGAGCGCGCAGATGGTGGCGAGGATGGCGAGAAGCCACCAGTCGTAGTCGCGTGTTCCGGGTGCGTCTTTCATGGAAGAAGTCCACGGTTTATAGTTAACAGTTCAAAGTCAGAGAAGAGGTTCGACGCGATACCCGGCGTTCGAGCCGCGGATTTGTGATTTGGGCGCAGGGACGGCATTGTCGTTCAACGCTCTCGTTCCGAGACGGGCCGAGCGATTGCGGCGGAGGCCGTGTCTTCTGATTTGAGGGCTGCGCGGGGCACGGTCACCTTCGCGGAAATAGGTTTGGTTTGGGGCGCAGGCGGCTTGGTTTCGGCCGTGTATTGTCCTTGCGTCTTCTTGTTCTTCTTGTCGTAGTACGCCTTGATGACGTCGCGCACGACGGGGCCAGCCGCTTCGCCACCGTGCTTTCCGCTTTCCTGGACCAGCACGGAGACAACAATCTCCGGATTGCGGCGCGGCGCGTAGCCTACGAACCATGCATTGTCTTCGAATTTTTTCTGTTTGCCGACGCGTGCGCGAGTGTCGTAACCAATCACCTGCGCCGTTCCGGATTTTCCGCTGAATTCGATGCCCGTAAGTTTGAGTTGGCCGCCGGTGCCGTGGGGTTCGTTGACGACGCCGTACATGGCGTCGGTGATCTCTTCGATGGTGTGCTCTGAAATAGGAAAGCGCTCTTCCTTCACATTGGGGGCATCCTTCAGCATGTGCGGCTGCATGAATACGCCGCCGGAGGCGATGCCGCCGATCATGCGCGCGAGTTGCAAGGGAGTGGTTGTGACGGCGCCTTGACCGGTGGCCACAGAAATCACCTCGCCTTGATACCACTTGCGGTGCAGGGCGCGTTCGACCCATTCAGGAGAGGGCATCAGGCCAGTTTCCTCGCCAGGAAGGTCAATCCCCGTTTTGTGTCCGATGCCGAAGTGGCTGCCGTAATAAGCGAGACGGTCGATTCCCAGACGCAAGCCCACGTTGTAGAAGAACACATCGCAGGATTGCAGGATGGCTTCATGAAGGTTCGTGACGCCGTGGGACTTTGGGCCTTTCTTGGCATAGTAGACCCAGCAGTGATACTGCCGGCCAAAAAAGCTGGCGTAACCAGGACAAAACGTCGTAAAGCTTTGCGACGGAACGTGGTCTTCGAGCATCGCCGTGGCGGTCACAATCTTGAAGACGGAACCCGGCGCGAGCTGCGCTTGAATGGCGCGATTCAGCAGGGGCTTGTGAGGATCTTCGTTCAGTTTCTTCCAGTTTTCTGTGGAGACGCGCACGGCAAAATCATTCGGGTCCAAAGTAGGATGGCTGGCCATGGCCAAGACCTCGCCGTTGCGCGGATCGAGCGCAACGACGGCCCCGGGACGGTCGCCGAGAGACTGCTCGGCCACTTGCTGCAGGTCGTAGTCAATGCTGAGCTGAATCTGTTTGCCGGGGATGGCTTCCTGAGTGGGGAGGTGCGAGACTTCCTTGCCGACGCTATTTACGATGACGCGACGCTTGCCGTCGGTGCCTTGCAGAACGTCGTTGTATTGTTGCTCGAGGCCGAATTTGCCGGCAAAGTCGCCTGGCCGAAGCCTGCCGTTGCTTGCGTCGATTTGTTGCTCACTGACCTCACCTACGTAACCCACCGCGTGCGAAAGGAAGCCTCCGGGCAGATAACGCCGCCGGGAAACGGAAATCATTTCGAGGACCGGGATGTCCGATTTGTGTGATTCGATGAAAGCAATATCCGCGGGCGAAGCATCAGACTTGATAACTATAGGCTGGAATTTTGCAAGGTTTTTCGTGCTGTTGAGTTGGTCCCTCAGATCAGCCATCGGAATACCGAGGCCATCGGATATGGCCGCGAGATGTTTTTCGACTTGAGTCATGTCTTCGCGCAGCAGCAGGACGCTGAAGGAGGGGCGGTTGTCTACGAGCACGCGGCCATCGCGGTCCAGCATGCGGCCGCGTGGGGCAATGACGGGGATTTCGCGGACGCGGTTGCGTTCGGCGAGAGTGGCGTACTTATCGGAGTCAATGACCTGAAGCTTCCAGAAGCCCAGCAACAACACGGCGATCATGCCCACGATGACGTAAGAGGCCATCGCGAGACGCGCCTGCGGCAAACGATTGTCGTTCCGAAACCAGTAAGACACGAAAACCCCGCGCGCGAGGAGTCCTCTCAGGACTGCATGTTTCGTCCAGATACGCCGGAAAACGCTCGCGTCACGAAAAGTCTACAGCGTGGGTTTCGAGTTGGCCCCAAGTTTAAACAGGGTCAGGCTCAAAATCGTCCTTCGAAAATTTCCTCGAATCTGCCCGAGAGAGGCAGCGTCTGGGTTACGAAAAAATCTTCGGGAGCTCCCGAAAAACCGCCGGACTGAAGCTGCAAAAAGCAGCAGAGTCAAGTCCAACGTACCACCTTGCGTAGAGATGCCGCAAGCCGTCCGCGAGGACAGGTTCCAGGTTTGCACTCAGGTTGCCTGGAGAATGCGGTCTAGACCGGGTTGCTCCAGGGGCGGTCACACGCTATTGTAGAAAATTCTCTTATGTCCCGCGAAACAACCATAGGAAACCCCCTGCGACTGGCGCTCATCGGCATGTCCGGTTCCGGGAAGACGTTCTGGGCAAAGAAGTTAGCGGAAAAGGGGGCGCGGGCCATCTTTTGCGACGACGAGATTGAGCAACGCCTGGCGCCACGGCTTGGACCTGGCCGGTATTCGGGAATCAACGGCGTGGCTGCGTGGATGGGCTGGCCGGACAGCCCGACCTACGCGGAGCGGGAAGCCGAGTATTTGGCCGAAGAGATTCACGCCCTTGACGAAGTCTTGCAGGAGCTTGAAGAGAAGCGGGACTCCTCCCTGGTGCTGGATACCACCGGCAGCGTGATTTACGCGGGGAATCATTTGCTGATGCGCTTGCGGCGGCAAATGACGATTGTGTATTTGGCGGCGACGGAGCAGGAGCGCCAACTGCTGATCGAAAGATATTTGAACGACCCGAAGCCGGTGCTGTGGCGCGGCGCGTTTCAGCCGAAGAACGGAGAGACCCCGCGCGAGACCGTCGCGCGGTGTTACCCGGCGTTGATGGAGGGGCGGCGGCGGAGCTACGAAGCGCTGGCGCATTGCACGCTGCAAGTGGCGGCATTGCGCGATGGAACTATGGATGCCGATGGCTTTCTGAAAATGATTCATAGCAAGGACGCGCGAGCCCGTTGAAAATTTGCGGAGAGAAGTTCGTTGAGATACCGAAGCACATCACGAAAAGCGCCGTTGACCTCGTTGCGAGGCGCGGTGTTGCGGGGGCTGGCGCCGGACGGCGGGCTGTACATGCCCGTGGAAATTGCGCGTCACTCGCCGGAAGAACTCGAGGAATTCCGAAAATTGCCGTTCACCGAAGTTTGTTTTCGCGTGGTGAAACCGTTTGCCACGCCGGATGTGCCTGAAGAAGTGTTATGGCAAATCGTGAGCGAGGCGATCAATTTTCCGGTGAAGCTGGTCTCGCTTTCTCCCGGGCTGCACATCCTGGAGCTGTTTCACGGGCCGACGCTGGCGTTCAAGGACTTTGGCGCGCGGTTCATGGCGCGGCTGATGGGTTATTTCGTGCGCGGCGAATCGCGGCCGCTAACGGTGCTCGTGGCGACCTCGGGAGATACGGGGAGCGCGGTGGCGCATGGGTTCCTGGGGGTCCCGGGAATTCGCGTGGTGATTCTGTATCCTTCGAAGCGCATCAGCGAGGCGCAGGAAAAACAGTTCACCACGCTGGGCGAAAACATCACCGCGCTCGAAGTGGCCGGAACGTTTGACGATTGCCAGCGGCTGGTGAAGCAGGCGTTTTCGGACGTCGAGCTGAACAAGACTGCCTTTCTGACTTCGGCGAATTCCATCAACATCGGGCGCTTGTTGCCGCAGATGTTTTATCACGTGGCGGCGTACCGGCAATTGCCGGTGGCGTCAGTACCGCTGATTGTGTCGGTGCCCAGCGGAAACTTCGGGAATCTGACTGCGGGAATATTTGCCAAGCGCATCGGGCTGCCGGTGTCGAAGTTTATTGCCAGCACGAACGTCAATGATGTGGTGCCGCAATACTTGAGGAGCGGGCGATTTTGCCCGCGGCCGGCAACGGCCACCCATTCGAACGCGATGGACGTGGGCAATCCCAACAATTTTCCGCGGCTGCTGGATTTGTGCCGGGGGCGGCTCGAATACGTACAAAAGGAAATCTGGGGCCACGCAGCCACGGATCAAGAAACACTGTGCGAGATGAAAGCGGTTCACGAGCGATTCGGGTATCTTCCGGATCCGCATACGGCCGTCGGAGTTTTCTGCTGGGAAGCGTATAAGCTGGAGCATGCGGAGCCCGCGCAGGGATTGGTGTTGGCCACGGCCCATCCTGCTAAATTCGCGGAAGTGGTGAAAAAAGCGATTGGCATCGCTCCACCGCTACCGGAGCGGCTGGCAGGGTATTTAAAGCGCGAAAAGCTGTCGCTGCCAATGTCGAGCAGCTATGAGGACTTCAAACAGTTCCTAATAAGCTGCTAATCCATAAAAATTTATTGTGATGAATTAGAGATTTTAGCAATGCCTTGCAATCCTTGCAGATAATCTTCTTTTTCGATCCTGCTTTCGATGCCAAAATCGGCCAAAATCGTCATCATTCGCCCTACGGAGAGCCCTGCAAGCTCGGCAGCTTTGCCGAGAGATGCTTGTCCGGCCGCTCTTCCTTTGTTAGTTCGCTCAAGAACTGGAAGTTATCGCGATCCATACGGATGCTCATTGTCTAGCGTAGGAATGTGCTGTTTGGCCAGCAAAGACAATGCCGCAGGCACGAATCTACGATGGGCGGCGGAGGCGGTCGAGGAGGATGAAGAGGAAGACGGCGACGAGGGCGTTGAGGAGCGCGGCGCCAAATAAGTGCAAAGTGAGCCAGGGTTCCGGCTGCGCGAGCAGAATGCGGCGCGTCAGGGACACCACCGCCTGATGGACGATGAAGAACCCTGCGGTGAGCGCGAACCGCGCGGCAGGGTGCTCAGTATCCAGACGCGCGCCAATGGATGAAGCGAGATAGCCGATCACGGTTTTGGCAATCCCGAACAGGCCCAGCGGAACCGTCGGGCCGCTAAGGCTGTCCTGCAACAGGCCGATGGCGGTTCCCAGCAAGAGCCCCGTGGAGGGGTTTCGGCGGCTAAGGCCAAAATAAATAGTGACGAGCAGCGGCAAATCGAGCAGCGCCATCCTGGCGAAATGCAGAGGGAACCACGCCTGGATTACCAGGGCCAGCAGGGTGGCAATCAGGATCGCGCCCGTGCGGAATTTGTGCACCTCAATGTGCGATTCGCCCATGCGCAGATCAAATGCGCCGTTCATGGGTTAGCCACCGGTGGGGAATTCGAGGCAGCGTCGCCGGCGGGCTTCACCGCCACAGTATCGGGTTCCCTCAGAGGATGAAGCGTCAGCAGGACGAGAACTTCCTCCAGCTTTTCGAGATTGGCGGCGGGCCTGACGCGTATTTGCTTGAATTGATTACCGGGCTTAACTTCTGTAATCGTTCCGACGGGCAGGTCGCGAGGAAAGATGCGGTCCATGCCGCTCGTAACGACTCGCTGCCCCACATTCACGTCGTCGTCGTTGGGGACGTATTTCATGGAGAGCATGGACTCACCCACTCCACCGACGGGGTGCTGGATCCCGGAATCGGCGAATTTGGCGCCTACGCCGCTTTCCTTGTCAGTGAGCAGGAGCACCTGGGACGTATTGGGATAGGTTTCGATGATTTTTCCAACTACGCCGTCAGGCGTGATGACTCCCATGTCTTTGCGGATGCCATCATGCTCGCCGCGATCGAGCTGAATCGTCAGGCTGCCCGTGCCCGGACTGCCTCCGATGACGCGCGCAGCGACCATGGGCACATCCGCCTGCGACTGCCGAAAGTGAAGCAGCGCTCCAAGGCGGTCGGCTTCGGCGGCTTTTCCTTCGAGTTGGGCGACGCGCAGTTTCAGCGCGTCATTTTCCCTGTGCAAATCGTCATTGTCCCTTTTTGTGTTTCGAAGCGCGAAGTAGTTGCGCCAAGTGTCGCGAAACGAACCGAACACATAGGAGCCCGCGCGCTCAAAGGGCGAAACCGCTCCTACCGTCCAGCTACGAATCAGGCGGCCCTGGGAATCGCGCTTAATCTGCACAGCGAGAAGGAGGACTTGCAGGAGAATTACTCCCGCGAGCAGAACCAGCGATTTGTGACGAGAGGGCATGACAGTCCTGGAATCCGCATTCTCCGCAGAGACTCTTCAATACCGTCGAAATTCGCAAATCTTCAAAATAGCTTCAGTCGATCGTTTCCAGGCGCTCGCCTAGCAGCAGGACGGACGCATCTTTTTGCGTAGCTAGGTCGATTTTTCGAAGATATTGTCGGTGCAAAATTTCCCCCGGCTTCGATTTTTCTTTCCAGTTCAGCTCGTAGCGGAACTTTTCGCTTTTCCGCAACTCTACAACGTGTTCGTTTTCATCCTGAAGACGGTATTCCGGCGGCCGCTGGTTCAATTTCTTCTTCACTTCCGCGCTTGCGGGAACTTCCTTTAGTCTCCAATTCGCTGGTTCTCCTTCAGTGGTCACTTCCACAGCGCCCATCGAAGTAAGGATAAGAAACCTGTTTTCCGATGTTTGTTCAATCCGGTCGTAGCCCGCAAGATTCTCCTGCTTGTGAAGATCGAACTTCGCTGCCAGCGCAGGGTGTGCGGGATCCGCCAAATCGTAGACTTCGAATTTGTCCCATCGCACGAGCATCAGAAAATTCTTGTAGTGCCCCGCAGTATCAAACTCGCGGCTCGACGGCGCCGCCACTCGCCCGGCAGTCTTTAAGACCCCCGCGTCATCGAGCAATACGACTCTCAACTCGGGGCCGGCCTTCGCGCAAGCGAAGACCACCACCTTGTCGTCGTACGCGTACACCGAATTACCGCAGTCCGCTTGGCAAATGCGCGCACATGTGCCAAAAGCCAGCAGCCCAATCGCAACGGCAGTTCTCCGCACTGATCGAGCAAGGCTCATTTGGGGCCCCTAGTCGATGCAGACCATGCGCAGCAACTTGAAGTCGCTGAGCATTTTTCCCGTGCCTAGCACCACGGACGCCAGCGGGTCATCGGCGATGGAAACGGGCAAGCCGGTCTCTTCACGGATGCGCTTGTCCAGATTCTTCAACAGCGCGCCGCCGCCGGTCAGCACGATGCCGCGGTCGCTGATGTCCGCAGAAAGCTCGGGTGGGGTGCGCTCGAGCGCCACGCGCACGGCGTTCAAAATCGTGGCTACGCATTCGCTGAGCGCCTCGCGGATTTCACTGTCGTCAATGGTGACGGTGCGGGGCACGCCTTCAATCAGGTTGCGGCCTTTCACTTCCATGGTGAGCGGCTTTTCCAGCGGATAGGCGGAGCCGATTTCCATTTTGATTTGTTCGGCGGTGCGTTCGCCGACCAGCAGGTTGTACTTGCGTTTCAAATACTGCATCACGGCTTCGTCCATCTCGTTGCCAGCCACGCGCACGGAACGTGAGTACACGATGCCGCTCATGGAAATCACCGCGATGTCCGTGGTGCCGCCGCCGATGTCCACAACCATATTGCCGGAGGGTTCTTCAATCGGCAGGCCCGCGCCAATCGCCGCGGCCATGGCTTGTTCCACCAGATACACTTCGCTGGCGCGCGCGCGATACGCGGAATCCTGCACGGCGCGCTTTTCCACCGGCGTGATTTCGCTGGGCACGCCGATGACGATTCGCGGATGCACCAGCACGCGGCGGTTGTGCGCCTTTTGAATGAAATACGTCAGCATTTTTTCGGTAACTTTGAAGTCGGCGATGACGCCGTCTTTCATCGGCTTGATCGCAACAACGTTCCCCGGAGTGCGCCCCAGCATTTCCTTGGCTTCGCGCCCAACGGCCACCACTTCGCCGCTGGACTTGTTGATGGCCACGATGGAAGGCTCATTCACAACAATGCCTTTGCCGTGCGAGAACACCAGCGTGTTCGCGGTGCCCAGATCGATGGCGAGGTCGGAAGAAAACAGACTGAACACCGACCTCATGTTGTAACCGTTCTTGTTCATCCCTACATCCCCCTGCGGAGAAGGACTCTCCGCCGTCCGGACGGCAAAAGCGCTGAGGGCTGCGCGATCAGCCTCCTGCTATTGTCTCCGGACACCCCGACCCGCGCCAAGCGCAATGGTCTGTCGTTCGGAATTCTTACTTCGGAACGAAGATCGAAACCGACTGGGTACTTGTCCCACCACGGCGGTTCTGCCCAATCACCGTAATAGTATGCTGTCCCGGCTCCAGCGCCTCCGTGAAATGACGGAACGTGCCGTCCGGAGCAATATTGGGAACCGGCTGGCCATTCACAATCAGGGCCGCGCCCGGTTCGGTTTTCCCGATAATTTCCGCGACGCGTCCAACAATCCTCGTGTCGGTAATCTCGAGGACCATTTCCTGAGCCTTGCCGCGAGCTACCAGAGAGAATCTGAAAATCTCGCTGACTTCGCTGGACTGCTTCTTGGCGTCCGTGGCCACCACATTCCAGAAGTAATCCCCCGCGTCCAGGCCGGAAATGTCCAGGCTCGTCCCGGCGATGCCTTTCTTGTCGAACACAGTTCTTGTGAACATCTGGGTGGTGCTGACCCTTAGAGTATAAGACACCGCATTGGGAACCGCCTTCCATTCAAAGTGGACCGTGGCGCTCCGGGGACTTTCCGCGATGATGGGCGCCAGGTTCAGCGGCTCGACAAGGTCCGGCGGCGCCAGCACGGTAGACCTTTGAATTGCGCCGGAGCTGGGAATGGTGGCCTTCTCATATTGCCCAAGATCAATTCTTTCCTGCCCGCGCTGCACTTGAGCGCTGCCGCTGGCAACCACGACTTCGCTTTCTTTCTTCTCGGGATCGAACTTAACCGCTGCCCGCGTGTTGGAGTGCACCTGCGTGGTCGTGTCTTCCGACTTCACCGCCGCCTTCGAGTCCGGCGATCTCAACATGGGCGTCGCCAAGTCCACTTGGCCGGTTTGGATGCTTACACTCACGCTGGTTGGGCGGTTGTTATCGGTGGAGTTTTCTTCCACAGTAATCAGCGTGTCCGGCTTGATGGTGTAAGACGTGCCGTCTGCGAAGGAGATGCGCGCGTCGCTGTCGGAGCCGGTGCGCACCAAGTCGCCTTTGTCCAGCGAAACACTCAGTGTAGCGTCTACCCATTGCACGGAGCTGACTTTCTTCACCTGAACGTGTCCGTCAAGATTTACGAATCTCGCGCGCTTCTGGTCCGCGGTGACGGGGTCGGCCTCGGGATTGCCCACGTTCTTGTCAATTTTATCGATGAATGCGGTATAAAGACCCGGCTTCGCAATGTAGATT
>Ga0209474_10002193_pt1 | contig 18188 bp, 9 predicted proteins | sample GraSoiAngelo_145_FD_185902 | JGI IMG/M metagenome (GOLD analysis project Ga0209474, IMG submission 185902) | Grasslands soil microbial communities from the Angelo Coastal Reserve, California, USA - 14_1009_05_20cm (SPAdes) (version 2) | ecosystem: Environmental > Terrestrial > Soil > Grasslands ... | reverse complement strand
CGCAGCATCATTTCTCTCTTCCATCGTGTCGGCGCGGCAAGAAGCTCAGCTTCTTTTTGAGCTTGCACAGACTTTGGGCAACTCCTTGAGCTTGCGAGAAACGCTTTCGGTCGTTGCAGTGCGTTTGAAGGAAATGATTCCGTACGACTCGATCGTCTTCTATATCTATGAGGAAGGGAAATTGACCCCAAAGTACGTCCACGGTGTGGACTACGACTTATTCAGCTCGATAGAGATTCCGCTAGGTCAAGGCGTTTCCGGCTGGGTCGCGCAAACGGAAAAACCAATCATCAACGGAGACCCCGCGGCAGAGACGAAATATCTGGGAGATCGCGCACAAATCCCTGTGCTTCAGTCGGTGCTTTCCGTGCCGTTGCGCGGCCGCGACGGCGCCGCCGGTGTTCTCTCTCTTTATTTGCGCGAAAAGCAGGGCTTCACGAAAGACCATTTGCGCCTGTTGCTGGCGGCCAGTTCAAAGCTTGGATTGTCTGTTGAGAACGCACTGCAATACGAAAGAGCGCAGGATACCGCAAGCACCGACTTCCTGACGGAACTGCCAAACGCTCGCTGGATCTATGTTCACCTTGAACAGGAAATTGCGCGCTCACGCCGCAGTGGGGTTCCGCTGGCCGTGCTGTTGAGCGATCTCAACGGCTTCAAGAACGTGAACGATAACTTTGGCCACCTTGTCGGGAACAAACTGTTGCAGCAGATTGCGAAGAACTTGAAGAGTGCGTGCCGCGAGTATGATCAGGTTGGCCGCTTGGGCGGCGATGAGTTTGTTTTCGTGCTTCCGGAACTCACCGAAGAGGGCACGGGGGAACTGATGCCCCGGCTGGAACTTGCGGTCGAAGAGGCCGGCCAAATGATCTGTGGAGCGAAGGTGGTCACGGCGAGTATCGGCTGCGCGTTTTATCCGAAGGACGGTTCCACTGCGGAAGAACTCCTGTCTGAAGCGGACCACCGGATGTACGAATCCAAAGAGACCTACTACAAGCAGCGCGGTGAAGCTTCCCGGGTTCAGGTCGGTTGATGAACCTGGTGGTTCCTCATTTCTGGAGAGATGCCATAAGCGCAAAACAAGATGAGAGCCAGAATCCAAGGAATTGTTGGGCGTCTGCTTATGCTTGCGGCCGTCTGTCTTCTCGGCGGCCTGCTGAGTGCGTCTTTGGTTCGGTTCTCTCCTGGTTATGGAGTGGATGAGCGCGAACTTGATCCTCGTTTCAGCCAGGCAAGCTTGGAAGCCATTCGAAAGTCGCATCGCCTCAATGCCGGATTGTTCTCCTATTATGCGCGGTATCTTGCTGGTGCCGTTCACGGCGATCTCGGCTCGTCCGAGTGGTTGCAGCGTCCCATTTCGTCGCTGATCAAAGAGCGTTTTCCGGTCACGGCAAAATCCGTCTTATTGGGCGTACTATTGGCCTGGTTTGTTGCTTTGGCGGTATCTTTGGCCGGCGTTTTCTTTCGCGGCCCTTATTTTGACATCTCGACGACGTTGATTAGCGGGGTGTTGATCGCTTTGCCTGCGGCAGTGGTAGCCATATTCTCCGTGTATCTTCGTGCGCCCGTGTTTGTGGCCATCGCCGTCGTCACGTTTCCCAAGCTTTTCCGATATCTCCGCAATTTGCTTAATCATGCTTACTCGCAACCCTACATCCTGGCGGCGCGTGCGCGAGGAATCAGCCGGGCGAAAATCCTCTTTCACCACGTACTTCCTTTGGCTTCACCCGCGCTTTTTGCCCTTTTGGGAGTGTCGTTGGCTGTGGCGTTTGGCGCCGCGATTCCCATCGAAGCCCTTTGTGACTCCCCGGGAGTAGGACAGCTCGCGTGGCAAGCCGCGTTGAATCGTGACTTGCCTTTGATCATGAATCTGACGCTGCTCGTCACGTTGATCACCGTGGCGGCAAATATGCTCGCGAACATTGCGCATGAGGGGGCGCTGTGAACACCCCAAAGCTGCGCGTGATCTGCGCCTCGGTTTTGTGCGCGATTTTTGTGGTGGGCTTATTTGCCGGAACGGTCAGCCCTTATCCATATGCGAAACAATTCCGCGAACGACCGAATGCCGCGCCGTCTTCCACTCACTTGCTCGGCACCGACAGCCTGGGGAGAGATCTCTTTGCTCGGTTGATCTATGGAACGCGCGTGTCCCTGTTGCTGGCGCCGGCTGCGGCATTGCTGGCCACGCTGCTCGCCGGCATCTTTGGGGGATTAGCGGGGCTCGTGGGCGGATGGTGTGAAAAATTCATCCTCGCGGCCACCGACCTCTCCATGGCTCTTCCGCTGTTGTTTGTCCTGCTGGCTCTGCGCGCCCTCCTACCGCTGGATATTTCACCCGTCCTTTCCGTCATCGCTACTTTTGCTTTGCTAGGTTTGCTGGGCTGGCCATCGTCACTCCGGGTTGTTTGGGCCGCAACAAAAAATCTGCGAAATTGCGACTTTCTTTTGCTCGCACGCGCGACGGGATGTGGCCGCTGGAGGATGATCGTGCGTCACTTGCTTCCCAATCTGCGTCCTGTCTTATTTGCGCAATTCTGGATTTCGATTCCCGTCTTTGTCTTGACCGAAGCCACCCTTAGCATGCTGGGGCTTGGCGTGATCGAACCTCTGCCTTCCTGGGGAAATCTTTTGCGCGGCCTCGAGGATATTTCCGCCGTGACCGCAAATCCCTGGCGGCTCACTCCCCTCGTTCTGCTGGCTCTGGTGGTGATTTGTTTTCAGTTGATCTTGCCCGCACAGGAGGAAACTGCGTGATGCCCAGTCCGCTAAAAAACCTTGCTCTTACTATATTGCTTGCCCTTGCAGTTCCCGTTCGCGCGCAGACGGGTGGCGAGCTCCACTTCTGCCTTCACGGTGAACCCAAAACTTTCAATCCGATTCTGGTGGACGATGAAGCTTCCGAGAATGTCCGCTACTTGACCGGCGGAGTTCTCATTCGTCTCAATCGCCAGACGCAGGCTCTCGAACCCGCGCTCTCTACTTCGTGGAAAATTTCCCGAGATCGCCGCACGATCACTTTTCATCTGCGCAAGGGAATTCATTTCTCCGACGGGACGCCTTTTTCTTCCGAGGATGTGGCACACACGATGCGCCTGCTCATGGATCCGGAAACGCATTCGCCCACAGGCGATGCCTTCCGCTCCGGGGAGGGAACTGCCCAGGTGCAGACTCCAGCCTCTGACGTGGCCGTCATTACGTTTCCTGCTCCCATCGCAGGACTGGAACGCCTCTTTGACCAGGTGGCCGTACTTTCCGCTCATTCTCCCAAGAAGGAGATGGCGGTCCTCGGTCCGTTCTACGTCGCCGATTACAAAGCAGGTTCTTACGTCTTGCTGCAGAAAAATCCGAACTACTGGAGACATGACGCCCAGGGCCACGCTCTGCCTTACATCGATAGCGTGCGGCTGGACATTCAGCGCAACCGCGACATCGAGCTGCTTCGGTTCCGCCGCGGCGAGTTGCAGTTGATTAATCGCCTGGACGCGGAACAGTTCGAACGTCTGCAGCGCGAAAACCCTGCCGTAACTCGCAACGCCGGCACGGGACTCGATGCCGAAGAGCTTTGGTTCAATCAGTCGCCTGCAGCGCCGCTCCCTGCGTCCAAGAAATCGTGGTTCGGTATGACGGAATTTCGCAAAGCCATTTCCATGGCTATCAACCGTGAAGACCTCTGCCGCGTTGTCTACGCTGGATACGCGAAGCCGGCTTACGGTCCGGTTTCTCCTTCCAATCATTTCTGGTTCAATGCCCATCTCGAAGACCCGAAATATGATCCGCAAGGCGCACTGCGGCTGCTGGCGCAAGCTGGCTTCCGCCTTGACAACGACACTTTGAAAGATCGCGCAGGCAATCGCGTTGAATTTACGGTGGTCACCAATTCCGGTAACGCCGCACGCGAAAAAATAGCCACGATGATTCAACAAGACCTCTCGCAGGTCGGAATTAAAGTCAACGTTGTCACCCTGGACTTTCCTTCGCTGATCGAGAGAATGACGCGAACCTTCGATTACGAAGCCTGCATCCTCGGCCTGGTCAACACGGATCTCGATCCCAATGGGCAGATGAACGTTTGGTTGAGTTCGGGCGAAAATCATCAGTGGAACCCGAGCCAGAAATCTCCCGCAACGGCGTGGGAAGCCGAAATCGACAAAGTTATGCGCGAGCAAGCTACCGCTCCTACGGAGAAGGAGCGAAAGGCCAAATTTGATCGCGTGCAGCAAATTGCCGCCGAACGACAGCCCTTCATCTACCTGATTAACAAAGACGTGCTCCTGGCTGTTTCTCCCAGCGTCGTCGGTGCCGCACCCGTGGTCCTTGAGCCTTGGGGACTTTGGAACGTGGATACCTTGCGGCTGGGGCCGGCGCCGGAGCTTGGTGTGCAGAAATGACGTCGGAGTCTCCGCTACTCTCCGCGCGGCTTTCCGTGGACTACCGCAACAAACCTGGTGTCCTCAAGAATCTTTGCCTGGAAATTCAGCGTGGCGAGATTGTGGGACTCGTGGGCGAAAGCGGCTCTGGGAAGAGCACCTTGGCGCTGGCGCTCCTGCAGCTATTGCAGTTGAAGGGAGCAAAGGTTCAGGGCGAAGTTGTTTTTCAGGGCGAAAATCTCCTGCAGAAAAAGGAGAGACAACTTAGCGACATTCGTGGCCGCCAAATGAGCGTCGTGTTGCAAAGCCCGTTGACTTCTCTGAATCCGGCACTGCGTATTGGGACACAGTTGAAGGAAGCTTGGCGCGCGCATGCCAACGGAACCGGGGATCAGTGTCATGCGGCAGTGAGCGCCGCTTTAAGGAGCGTCAGTCTGCCGGACAGCGAGGAATTCTTGAAAAGGCGTCCTTCGCAACTCAGCGTTGGCCAAGGACAGAGAGTCATCATCGCTATGGCCATTCTTCACCGGCCCGCGCTGTTGATTGCGGATGAGCCGACCAGTGCGCTTGACACCATCACGCAGTCCGAAATTCTGAGCTTGTTCGCACGACTCAACCGCGAACTCGACATGGCCATTCTCTACATTTCCCACGATCTGCTGTCCGTGGCAGCCCTGTGTCATCGCGTTGCTATTTTGCGGGACGGCGAGATTGTTGAGTGCGACGCGCCCGACGCGATTTTTGATTCACCGCGCCATCCATATACCCAAAGACTGATTGCCGCGCTGCCCAGCCGCCGTTCACAAAGAACCGTTCACGAGTCATCCGAACGCTTTATGGAAGAGCTTTCCACTCTGAATGAATAACAGATTCCCAACAAAGAAGCCGTCTGACGTCGCTCCTCGTCTGTCAGTCTTTGAGTCTCGGCTAGTGGCTTTTTTGTTTCGGTGACTACCCCGCTGGCACCAGCGCCATGGCAAGAATCACGACACCCCGGTTGTTTGGCAACGTGATGCTGCGCAGGGGCTTATTGCTGTCGAGATCGAACGAATAACCGAAGATGTGAAACGTGCCGTCATCTGTCTCTCCATCGCCACTAAGCCGGTAAGGCACGCTCGCGGCCGCGGATTCCCCAGCGAAAGTTGCAGGCGAATACCAATCGCTGAGGCTCTGCGTAAAGCTGGAAGACGTGCCGTCGGCATAAGCGACCGTGAAAGTTTGCGACTTTTGGCTGCCATCCACCCCTGTCGCGAGCATCATCAAAGAGGCAAACCTCCCGAGCGGCAGCGCAACCGTCTTGCCGGTAACCACGTCCGGCGCGTTGGCGGGGCCAAGGCGAAACATAACCCCTTCCCACTCCAGCGAGGTGCCCAAGGGCTGCGCTGGGAACGCGAAGCCGCCGTCGTCGAGGCTGGACGCGTCATCGAACGTCGCACCGTCCTCATAAATTCCCGTCGCGTTGTAAGCTGAAGCAAGGTCCACGCTCACGGCACCAGTTTTGATTGCCGTCACCTTCAGAGCGACAGGGACACTGTGCGAGAGCGCGCCGGACGTAGCGGTGATGGTGACGGTAGAAGTTCCTGCTTCCGCCGAACTCTCCGCCTTCAGTGTTAGAGTGCTCATGCCGGTGGTGCTGGAAGGGCTAAATGATGCAGTGACTCCAGCAGGCAGCCCCGAAGCTGCCAGGGTCACGCTGCTCTCAAGCCCATTTCTTGGGGTGACGCCGATCTCCGTGGCCGTGCTCCTCCCCTGCGTTACAGAAAGACTAGAAGCCGAGCTGGATAGCAGGAAGTCCTTTTCGCCCGCTGCCGCTGGAGGAAGGACGTCGTAAAGTGGTTGCGCGGGTTTGGTAGGCGGATTCTCTTCGGCAACCGACATTGCCAGGATTCGAATCTTCGAATTGTTAGGCAGCTTGATGGTTTTTGTTCCAGGCTCCATATCGATGGCATAGGCAAACAGATAAGCGTAAGAGTACGCCACGTTTTCGCCGGCGGCGTTGTGGTGGTGCGAGCAGAACCACGCCAGGTCCGCCCGCTTGATATAACCCGGTTTAATGCCTGTCATTTCCGCGTAATCGTCATGCCTCGTTCGTGCCGGGCGCCCCAGCCTCTCCGGAATCGTAACGTCCTTCGCGGTCCATTGCCGGGCGTCCCATTGCCCGATGAATCCGCCCCAGTCTTGAATATTCAGCTCGGTTTTCTTAACGCCAACTTGGAACGTGGCTTTTTGGTCTCCTTCTGCCGAAGCCGCCAGCATATAGAGCCGATCAAAGTGGCCTGCAGGAAGATTGATCGTTTGTCCTTTTGCTGCGAGCGCATCGGGCGTGCCAGTCTTTGCGGGAGCAAGTTGAAACTCCACACCATCGAACTGAATTTGCGAAGGCAGCATTTCGGCAGGTAATGCATTGCCCTTGCCGTCAAATCCAGCGGTTGATTTCGTGCCGTCGTTGCTGGCCGCCGCTACGTCGTAAGGCAGCTTTACGGGAGCGGAACGCACACCGCTGACCTTGGTGGCTGCCGCGGCAAGCTTCACCGCGAAGGTCCTCGGCTGATATGCCGAGAACGAGGTCACTAGCGCGCCGTCGGTCACGGTCGCAGTTCCCACTGGTTGCTCTTGCCCGTTTACTTCGCGCGCCGCGCTGATTGGCGCGGCGAACGACACGCGCACGTTCTCCTGAGGCCGGCCGTCCAATTCCACAAGTCGCACAATGATTTCGTCGCTTTCTTCGGCCTTCTTCAATGCCAAAACGCGAATACGCGGATTGCTCACCTTCAGCAAAGAAAACTCTTGCCCCAGCGCCCCGCCATGTTTGGAAGTTTCGAAAGCAATTAGCGGAGCGTTCAGGCGTTGGCCTTGCCAGTCGGTTTGCCCGTCGCGCCAGTTTCCGGCATGCCCGGCTATGCCATAGGTGAACTCGTGGTGACCGATGTCCTGCGTGCCCTGGTCAGGATACCCGCCCGACGTTCCCGGCGTTCGAATCAGCGTGAGCCGGATGGTATTGTCATTCGGTTTGTCTGATCCATTTTTGCAGTCCGTAAGGATCGTGGCGCCAAACTCACCGCTCATGTCGGTCAGGTCAATCCATTGATGCGAAGGCACTTCAAATTTTTTCGGTTGCGCCGATGGCCTCTGAATGGTGCCGATGTCCCAGTTGTAAGTAGCCAAACTGTTCGACGCGGTGAGCGGGAAGGCCGCCTTCAGATTGGACTCATTCGTATTCCAATCAATCACGTTTCCAAATTCCACGCGCTTGCCCGCGTCGCCCGCGGAAAGCCGAATCGTTTGGACAAACGCCGAGCCTGCGGTTTCCCGTGAAATCTCCAGCGCCACCCGCACCGGACCGTTCTCCACAACGCGAATCCTTGCTGGCCCGCTAACGTACGCCTTCGGCGCTGCCTGCTCCTGATCCCAATCCATGTTCCAAGCCGGCCACTGCTGCGGGTTGTCGTAGGAGATTGCCAGCCTTGCCGGTCCAGCAAGGAGTTCCTTGTCGATGGACTTGTCGAAGATACTTGCGACATCTCCTTCCGCATTCAGCTTGACTCGATAGTATTGGTTCTCGATCGAGCCGTTGGTCACCTTCAGTGTTGACCCGGCGGCTTCCGTGCCTGGCTGCACGTCGTAAACGTCATAGCCAGTCGGCGGGACTTGCGCAAGAAAAAGTACTCTTCCGCCCGAGATCTGTGCCGGAACTTCCTTACCACCAGGCCCCGTGACCTGTACGGCCTTTGGCATTCCTGCCGCGAATTCCACTCTTGCTTCCACCACGTCTTCGCGCGCGATGTCGAGCGGATTGAAGACAACGACCGGGATGCCTTTGGTTATCGTGTTCAGCGCTGCGGCAACGCCTTCGGTCGCGTTGCTTAGCACTCCCGCAAACTGATTCATCGCGATGACGTCGTCGTTCCAGGCAAACTCGTAGCTTTTGGGAGTAGCTGTCCCCGCGGCGATGTCGTGAAAATGCCCGCCCATCACCAGCGTCCAAGCATTGTTCAGACGCTCGCGCGGATACGCGCGTGCTCCCAGCCATTCGGCGGCAACCGATGCTTTTTCTGCAGCGTCCGCGAGCAACTCCTCTTTGCGCAACCAGCGCTTTTGGTAGGCTTGCGACGTCAGCGAACCTGCCGAGTGGTTGGTCAATTCCATTTCACCCGTGTAGCGCGGCAGGCCTGCGGCTTCGGAGGGAGTGATATTCAGAAACATTTGGTCGGCCGTAGCAGAGAGCACATGAACGGGTCCCTCTCCCACTTTCACTTGTGGCCACTCCGGATGCGACTGCCGCGGGAAATAGAAAGAGCCCAGAGGCGGCAAGCTTGCCGTGCCCTTGGTGACAATCGCTTCCAGCCTTTTCACGGATTCCTCATCCGGCGCCCCGCCGACGTCACCGGTCCCGTAGTAATGGTAGTCCGTGAGTAAGCCGCTGACTTTCCCGTTGTTCTCCACTCGCGCCGCCCAATCCTCCTGAAATCGTGCCTGGGCGCGGTCCTGGTCCATCTTCAACAAAGCTTCCCGTTGATTCTGCAAGCCTCGAAACTCCTGGATGTCTTTTTGATCCAGAGGTTGACCGCTCTTCTGGACCTTTTCCAATTTCTCTCGAAGGGTCTGGATCTTTGACTGGACTTCCTCCAGCGCGGTGTCCGGCAGGGCTTGCGGTAGCGGCCTACTAAGGTCAGTGTAAATTCCTCCGCCATAACTCCCCGGATTCAGGCCGGCCAGCACGCTCCCGCCATCAGGTCCTACCCACACGCCCACGTTGAACGGCGTGCCTTCCGGAGTCTTCTCGCGCGATTCCGGACCTCCGGCATCAGCGGAAGAGCCCCAGGTCAGTTTCTGCGTCGAAAATCCTTTTACACCTGAGTGAGCTAAGATCGTGGGCAACGAAGCCGGAAATCCGAAGCAGTCGGGCAGCATGTATTCGCCGCTGGCTTTGCCAAACTCTTTTCGAAACCATTCGTTTCCATAAAGAATCTGCCGAATAATTGCCTCGGCGTTCGGTGCGTTTACGTCGCCCTCTTCCATCGAAGAGCCTGCAGGAAACCATCTGCCCTTGTGTACGAACTCCGTCAATTTGGCAAAATCCGCCGGATAGTATTCCTTCATCAAACGGTAGCGATTGGCGCCACTGAAGTTAAAAACATAATGCGGATACCTTCCGAGCAGCGCGAAGTTATCGTCCATCGTCTTGCGAAGATATTCGTTGATGACTTGGGGGTATTCCCAACGCCACTCGGTGTCTAGGTGCGCGTAACCAACGACATAAAGAGTCGGGTCCTTGGTCAAGTCAGGGGTCAAATCGCGCTTGGCCATGGTCTCCTTGTTGGAATCCGCGTTGTCGGCGGTCTGCGCGCTGACGCCACCAACGAAAGCGAAGCAGACCAACCCGGCCGCAAAAAGGGTCCGGCACAACGGCCGCAAGGTCGCCCACGAAACGTGCCTAAACTTGAGTCTTTGCAGAATCATGGCATCCCTCCAAATCGCCCTCGACAGGGCACACCCTCACTTGTGCGTCACTGCACTCTTCTCAAGCCATCTTGCTCCTGTCAATCCACTTCCATGTCATTTGCACGTTCCCCCGTAACTGGTTCAACTACCAACAGTTATCTATGGTCCTTCCCTTGGAATTGCTGGCAGCCGCGGTCGCAAGACGAGGCTTATACGCTCATATGCTGTAATATCAATGAGATATGCGCGTTTTCTCGGGGGCTTTTCTTTTCGTTCTTTTGATGGAAGTGGTTGCTGCTCAGCAATCGGGTTCCACGCCCGATTCGCAGAAGGCATTTCCCGGTAAGTTTGTCGAAATCGCTTCGGCATCGGGAATTCGCTTCAATTACCTCTCTTCCCACACCCCCAAGCACTATTTGCCCGAAACTATGGGTGCCGGGGTGGCCCTATTCGATTATGACAACGACGGTCGGCTCGACATTTTTTTGGTTAACGGCGCTCCTCTTCAGGATCCCACTTCAAAGGGCTCAATCCCCCAGAAGAGCGGTCCCAATTACTGGAACCGGCTCTATCATCAAAAGCCCGACGGTACTTTTGAGGACGTGACCGAGAAAGCTGGCCTACAGGGCGTCGGCTATGGCATGGGCGTTGCCGTCGGTGATTATGACAACGATGGTTACGAAGATCTCTACGTCACGGCTTACGGGGGGAACAAGCTCTACCACAACAATGGCGACGGAACCTTCACGGACGTCACTGAAAAAGCAGGTGTAGCGGGTTCCGGCTGGTCAACCAGTGCCGCCTGGGTGGACTTAGACGACGACGGCCTGCTTGACCTCGTGGTCCTCCGCTACCTCCAATGGGATTTCGACGATATCTGGTGCGGCGAACACAAAGAGGGCTACCGCGCCTATTGTCATCCGGACGTTTTTCAGCCCATTTCTCCGCAGGTCTACCACAACGACGGTAACGGCCACTTCGCCGAGGTTTCCCAAAAGATCGGCCTCTCCAAGCCCGGCAAAGGTCTCGGCATCGCTCTCGCGGACTACGACCGCGACGGGCACATTGATCTCTTCGTCGCCAACGACTCCATGGTCGAATTTCTTTATCACAACAGAGGCGACGGCACGTTCGAAGAAGTCGGCCTTCTTTCTGAAGTCGCCGTTGACGGCGACGGGCGGACGTACGCCGGCATGGGCGTCGATTTCGCGGATTACAACAACGATGGCTTTCCCGATCTCATCATCACCGACCTCGCCAACCAGCGCTATGCCCTTTATCTCAACAGCCACGACTCTACGTTTTCTTACGCCAGCTTTATTTCAGGCGTGGCCCGCGCCACCATGACGCACTCCGGTTGGGGAGTCCGCTTCCTCGATTACGACAATGACGGCTGGAAGGATCTCCTCATCGCCCAGGGCCACGACCTCGACACCGTCGAGCTTAGTCATCCCAATCTTCACTATCGCGAACCGATGCTTCTTCTCCGCAACACTGGCAAGGAGTTCGTAGACGTTTCCGCTGCCTCAGGCGCGGTTTTTAGCCAGCCATGGCTCAGCCGGGGCATGGCGATCGGCGACATCGACAATGACGGTCGCCTCGATGCCGTGGTCACCACCAACGACGGCCCCGTACACATCCTTCACAACGAAACACCCACACAAAATCACTGGCTCTTGCTGAAGCTCGTCGGCCACAAGAGCAATCGCGACGCCATCGGCGCTGAAGTCAAACTCGTCACCGCAAAAGGCCAGCAATTCGCCACGGTTTCCACTGCTGGCAGCTACCTTTCTTCCAGCGACAAGCGCGTCCACTTCGGCCTCGGTTCCGAGCCTCCCGTACAGTCTATCGAGATTCGCTGGCCCAGTGGCATCCAGCAAACTCTAAAGAACGTCCACGCCGATCAATTTCTTACTGTCGACGAACCCCTTCCCGCGGCCGCACAAAAATGAACATACGCAGCGCCCCGCGCCGCCTTATGCCACCTCCTATCTTTATTGTTTTCTTGCTTTGTTGCCTGGCGACCGCTCACTTTGCTCTCAGCCAGCAGTCCTCGCAGTCCGCTCCCGATAAATCGCAGAATGCTCCGTTGCCTCGCCCTTCTGGCATGTCCACGGGTGGTATTCATGCGCCCATCAAAGATGCCCATGCCCGCCCCATCACCGCCGGCGGTTTCGTCGATGGCGCTCCTATCGTCTTCACCAATATTACGCATCCAGCCGGCCTCGACAAGTTTCGCCATCGCTCTGGCTCGCCGGAAAAATCCACCATCATCGAAGCTCCCGGCTCAGGCGTCGCCGTTCTTGATTACGACAACGACGGCTGGCTCGACATTTATCTGCTAAATGGCTCGACCGTTGCTGCCACCAAGGGCGCCGAGCCCGCGCCACGCGCCATGCTATTCCACAACAATCACAACGGCACCTTCACCGATGTCACTGACAAAGCCGGGGTCTCCAACGATCGCTGGGGATTCGGCGTTGCAGTCGCCGATTACGACAATGACGGCTGGCCAGACATCTACGTCTCAAATTTCGGCAAGAACCGCCTCTACCACAACAATCACGACGGCACGTTCACGGATGTTGCCGAAAAGGCTGGTGTCGCTCTTGGGGGGTGGTCCACTGGCGCGACTTGGGGCGATTACGACCGGGACGGCATGCTCGACCTCTTCGTCCCCGGCTACGTTCACTACGATCTCGACCATCCTATCCTGGCCGGGAAGCGTGGCGTTCCCGAAGGAGCTTGCCAATACCGCGGCGTGAACGTTTTTTGTGGACCCCTGGGTCTCCTTGGCGAAGGCGATCATCTCTTTCATAACAACGGCGACGGGACCTTCACCGATGTGAGTGTCAAAGCCGTTGTCGCCGATCGCGAAGGCCGCTACGGCTTCGCTTCCGTCTTTGCTGACATTGACGACGATGGCTGGCCTGACCTCATCGTTGCCAACGATTCCACGCCGAATTATCTGTATCGCAATCGCCGCGACGGCACCTTCGACGACGTTAGCTACATGAGCGGCTTCGCCCTTAATGAAGAAGGCCGCGCCCAAGCCTCCATGGGCATCGCCTTGGGCGACTACAATCACTCCGGCCGTCTCGGCTTGTTCATCACGACTTTTTCCGACGACTACAAAACTCTTTATCGCAACGACGGCGACTCGAGCTTCACCGACGTCTCCTTCAAAGCCGGTCTCGGAAGCCCGACGATACCGTTCCTTGGCTGGGGCGCCGGCTTTCTCGATTACGACAACGACGGCCTGCTCGACCTCTTCATCGCCAATGGTCACGTTTATCCCATTGCCGACCAGCGCGACTGGGGCACCACTTGGGCGCAGCGTCCGCAGCTTTTCCGCAATCTCGACGGGGCAAAGTTTCAGGAGGTTCCGCCCGCCCCCGGCAGCGGCCTCGCCTCCGTAGTCTGCGCGCGCGGGGCTGCTTTCGGTGACCTCTTCAACGACGGCCACATCGACGTCGTCCTCAACAACCTCGATTCGCCCCCCACGTTGCTTCGCAACATGGTTCGCAACTGCAATCACTGGGTCGCTCTCAAGCTGGTAGGGGTGGGGCTTGCTCCGACCGTCCGGGCAAACGCAAGCAATACTAGTGGGGCTCCAGCCCATGAAGCCCAGGTTTACAAATCCTCCCGCGACGCCATTGGCGCCAAAGTATTCCTCACTGCTGGCGGCGTTCGCCAACGCGCCGACGTTTTCAGCGGTGCCAGCTACGCCTCTGCTTCCGACTCGCGTATCCATTTCGGCCTCGGCTCCGCTTCTAAAGTCGACAAGATCGAAATCCTCTGGCCCAGCGGCCTTCGCGAAGAAGTCACCCTCCCCTGCATCGATTGCATCGTCCAAATCACGGAAGGTAAGGGCGCCGCAACCGTCGCGACACGCTGACCCTTCGCCCGGGGACCAGAGCGATACGAGTCAGGCATCTGGACAAACTCGTAGCGCTGCAAACGCTCCCAAAATTGGGCGAAACTGCGCATTGGCCAAGTGAAGGCCGTATTGATTAGGCCACCGCTGCGTGCTACGCTCGGCAACCTGCAGGGGTGAATGGTCATGCGAGCGGTTCAGGGGCCCTTCCGAACCAGAGGTTTTGGAGTCTTTGAAGTAGACCTGCGCGCAGCGGAATTGCGGAAGCATGGTGTTCGAATCAAGCTGCAAGAGCAGCCTTTCCAGATTCTTTCTCTCCTTTTGGAACATCCCGGAGAAGTGGTGACCCGCGAGGAACTGCGGGGAAAACTTTGGCCGGCCCATACGTTTGTGGATTTCGATCGCAGCTTGAACAAGGCCATGACTAAATTGCGAGCGGCGCTGGGAGATTCCGCCGACAGCCCTAGGTATGTCGAGACGATTCCGCGTCACGGTTACCGATTCCTTGCTCCAGTTTACTTGCCACCTTCGGAAGCGATCCACGAAAGCGCCACGAGGAACGAGTTCCAAGACGACCCTTTTGCAGGAACTGGAAAGAACGGCGCACACAAGGGGAACGAGGGCCCGATCCGGATAGTGGACTTGCATACTCCTTCGGGGAAACGTCGCTTCTATGGGTTAGTTGCCGCCGTTGCAATAGCGGTTGTGGGAGCCGGCATTTATCTGCGTGTTTCGCATCCGGTCGTGCTGAGCGGTTCGTCCAACTCGATTAGCCCGCGCAGGTCCGTGGCGGTGCTCGGCTTTACGAATCTTTCCGGAGACTCGAAAGAAGCTTGGCTCTCGACGGCGTTTTCCGACTGGCTCACCACGGAGCTTTCCGCCGGTGGCCAACTCCGGACTCTTCCGGCAGAAAGCATCGCGCGCATGAAAGCTGAGCTCTCCCTGAACGACATGGAGAGTCTGGGGCGTGGGAATCTGCAGCAAATTCACAGGAATCTGGGCACGGACTTGGTGATTGCGGGCTCATACGCTTCGCTGGCAACAAATCCCAGCCGGCAGATCCGCCTCGATTTGCGGCTCTTCGATACACAGAGCGGCGAAACATTGTATGCAGATTCGGAGACCGGCTCACAGGAAAACCTTTTTGACTTGGTTTCCCGAGCCGGCGAAAAGCTGCGAGCCAACCTTGGCATTCGAAGGATCACGAAAGAGGAAGCTGTGGAAGTAGCAACGGCTCTCCCGTCGAACGCGGGGGCAGCGCGCTTGTACGCCGAAGGGCTTTCCAAGGTACGCGTGTTCGACGCCCTTTCTGCCCGGGATTCGCTGGTCAAAGCCATCGCCGCAGAACCCAACTACGCGCTTTCGCACGCCGCGCTGGCCACGGCATGGAGCCAGTTGGGATATGACGAGAACGCCAGGACGGAAGCAAAGAAGGCCTTTGATCTCTCATCCAACTTGCCTCGCGCCGAGCGCTTGTTGGTCGAGGCCCGCTATCGTGAAACATCGCACGAATGGGACAAAGCTATTGAAATCTATCGGGCCCTTTTTGAATTTTTCCCCGACAACCTCGATTACGGAATTGCCCTGGCCAGCGTGCAGGTCAGCGGAGGAAGGGGAAATGATGCTCTGGAGACTCTCGGCCATTTGCGTGAGTTGTCTCCGCCTCAGAGGGACGACCCGCGCATCGATTTGGAAGAAGATCACGCTGTCGAGTCTGTGGGCGATTTTAAGAGCTTGCTATCGTCCGCCATGAGAGCGGCGGAGAAAGCAAAGGCCGCCGGGGCGTCCCTGCTCCAGGCAAGGGCGCTGACGGATCAAGGCTGGGCCCTTGAAAATCTTGCCGAACCTGACGGAGTCGAAGCCGTTGTTCGCGACGCGGAGCGGCTCTATCTTGCTGCGCACGACCAGCGCGGCGTAGCGACCGCAGCCACCGTGGGCGGGATCGCCCTCCAGATGCAAGGCGACTACCAAGGCGCCAAGAAACACTATGAAAAATCTCTAGCCATCTACCAGCAGATTGGCTACAGATTTGGGGTGGCGAACGAACGCGATAACTTTGGCGATGTCTACCTGGCATTGGGAGACCTTGCCGCAGCCCAGAAAAGCTACGAGGAATCGCTGAAAACCTATCTCGAGATCGGGCATATTGACGGACAGGCTTTGGCCGAAGCGGGATTAGGAGAAGTGTTCTTGCGGCAGGGAATTACAGCGGAATCGAAGAAAATGCTCGAAGAATCCTTGGGGATTTGCCGGCGAATTGGCGATCGAAGCAAGGAAGGCGCGGCCCTGTCCGGCTTGGGGCGGCTGCTGCAAATCGAAGGAGATGCCGAGACCGCGTGGAAGGATGAAACGGAGGCCAAAGCGATTTTCGACAAGATTGGGGACAAGTCCCAATCTGCCCAAATGCAAGTCCATCTCGCCGAATTGCTGTTGGATCAGGACAAGAACGAAGAAGCTGCGGTCCAGGCCAAACAGGCAGCCGAGCTCTTCGAGAAGACGAAAGCAGACAAAGACGCGGCGGCGGCATATCTCGCTCTTTCGCGGGCCTTGCTCGCGCAAGGAAAGCTAACGGACGCTCGGAATTACGAGGAACGAGCCATGGCAACCGCAAAGAAGTCGCGCAATGAAGAGCTTGAGCTCTTTGCGGGGATTGCTGCGGCACGAATCCAAGCGGCTTCGGGGAAACCCGCGGACAGGAACGACTCCATGCGACAGGTTCGCGAAGTGATTGTGCGGGCGACAACGGCAACATTTACTGGCATCGCCCTTGAGGCGCGGCTCGCGCTGGGAGAGATGGAGCTGAATTCCGCCAACAAGACGGCCGGAATGACGCATTTGCAGGTTTTGGAGAAGGATGCCGCGAGTGGAGGTTTCGGACTCCTGGCGCGCAAGGCCGACGCAGCTTTGCGAATGGGGCGGGAACAGGCGTCACTTCACAACAACAAATGCAGGTCCTTGGAAATCACACCATGAAATCACGAACTTTATCCTTCGAACGTGTTGTTCTGCCTCTGTTCTTTATTCTCGTCTGTGCGGGGGCGACGATGTCTGGACCTATATCTGAGACTCCCAAGGCAGCAGAGCCGAAAACCAGGTTAGCCATTATCGGCCTCGATCACGACCACGTGTGGGGATTGCTCAGGGATCTCGCCGGAGAGCCGAATGCCGAACTCGTTGCCATAGCTGACGCGCACCAAGCACTGGTAGATCAAGCCAGGGCTCAAGTTCCGCCAACTGTGAAGTTTTATTCCGATTACGTAGAGATGTTGGATGAAATGAAGCCGGATGGCGTCATCGTCACCACGGAAAACGACCGGCATCTGGAGATCCTGCGCGAGTGCGCGAAGCGGCACATCCACTATTCGACGGAAAAACCGATGGCGACGAACGCCGCCGACGCGCGCGAAATGGAACGGCTGGCGAACCAGGCAGGCATTAAGGTGATGGTGAACTACTGGAATGCGTGGGTTGCTCCGACGCACGAACTGTATCATCGCGTGCATGACCATCTGTTAGGACCCGTCCAAAGAATCATCGTGCAGTATGGCCACCAGGGCCCGAAGGAGATCGGCGTGTCAAAATATTTTGCCGACTGGCTCTACGACCCGGTCAAAAACGGCGGCGGTGCTGTCATGGATTTTGGCTGCTATGGAGCGGAGTGGGCTGTGTGGCTCAAAGGGCGGCCAACGCGCGTTTCGGCTGTTACACAGAAGCTAAAAATAGAGCAGCACAATGCAGTGGATGACGATGCCACAATCGTTCTGGATTATCCCGATGGGGCCGCAATTATCGAAGCTTCCTGGGATTGGCCTTACAGCATGGGGCAAGCGCAGGTATTCGGACCAAAAGGCAGCCTGCTCGCAACGCGAAACGACTTGTTCTTCCGTTCGCCTGCTGACAATGCCTCCAAGGTAGGATTGGAAGGCGAGCGTATTGCACTCGATCCTGCGCCGAAAGCGACAAGCAACCCGATCTCGTACTTTGTGGACTGCATTCGAAACAACAAGCCGATCGAAGATCCACTTTCCATGAAACTGAATGTGCAGGTCATGGAAATCCTGGATGCTGCGCGCGAGTCCGCACGAACAGGGAAGCAACAGGAGCTGCGCTGACCACGGCCCTGGAACAAAGCATTGTCGGCTTTGTTTCAGTTGCCCAATGTCGTTCCTTCCTTACGACTGGGGCTTTCACCCAAAAGGGCTGATAGAAGGTACACTCTCTCCGGTAAACCCTGTGCAAATCATGGGGAAGAGGAGTGGATGAACATGATTGTGTACGCGCTTGCCGCTCGTCGGGTCAAACCAACCTTGTGGTCTCGCCACTTGATCCTCCCGCTCCTGTTTCTTATTCTTTGTTTCCCAAGCGTAGCTGCCGCGCAATGGAATCCCTTTAATCCGGTTGTCAGCGTGCAAAAAGAGCCAGACGGAGCGCGGTTTACTCTGCAAAAAGGCGATTTGCGTCTTCAGGTGTGCTCCGACTCGATTATCCGAGTGCGCTATTCG
>Ga0209474_10002191_pt1 | contig 18211 bp, 11 predicted proteins | sample GraSoiAngelo_145_FD_185902 | JGI IMG/M metagenome (GOLD analysis project Ga0209474, IMG submission 185902) | Grasslands soil microbial communities from the Angelo Coastal Reserve, California, USA - 14_1009_05_20cm (SPAdes) (version 2) | ecosystem: Environmental > Terrestrial > Soil > Grasslands... | reverse complement strand
GCACCTCCGCCTCCAGCTCCGGCGCAGACCATGAGCGACGAGCAAATGTTCGCGCAGAACATCAAAGACGTGTACTTCGATTACGACAAGTCCGATGTTCGCGCTGATCAGCAGGCGGCAGTGCAGGCCGATGTAGCGTTCCTGCAACAGCATGCCAGTATCACGTTCACCATCGAGGGACACTGCGATGAGCGGGGGTCGACCGAATATAATCTCGCTCTTGGCGACAATCGCGCCAGCGCGGTGAAGAACGCCTTCGTGGCGGGCGGAATTTCAGCCGACCGAGTTAAAACCGTCAGCTACGGCAAAGAAAAGCCGTTCTGCACCGAACACAACGAGCAGTGCTGGCAACAGAACCGGCGCGGCCATCTCGTGTATTCCAAGTAAGCGACTGTACGATTCACGGAAGGGCGGCGCAGATGCCGCCCTTTTTATTGCTCAGCGTCAGGTGTTAGCTCTTGGCACATCTGACAATGACGATCCCGTTCACGTCGGGGCGTTTTTAGAAACTCTGGACTGGCAACTCCTCGCCATACACGTCCATCGAATCCCGAGCACATGGGTGTCCACACCGCACATACGCCTGCGCCGAGTGTCCCACGCGCGACGCAGACCAAAAAGTTGAGTATCCGCGGTCTCTTGAAGCCGCACATCGGCGCTCTTACGTTGGGTTTTATTGCGGTCGCCGGAGAAAGCGCCGCCAACCTGCTGCAGCCTTGGCCCTTGAAGATCGTGCTGGATGACGTGCTTCGCCCCCACCCCAGTCATGCATCGGCAATGAAGATCATTCACCAGCTTGCCGGAACAGACAAGATGGCGGTACTGAAGTTCGCATGCGCGGCGGTGCTTGCAATCGCCGTCCTGGATGCGATTTGTACGTATGGTGAGAAGTACCTGACCACCAGCGTCGCGCAATGGGTCAGCTATGACCTGCGGTTGACTATTTACTCTCATATTCAGCGGCTATCGCTCGCATTTCATGACCACGAGCGTACCGGCGACCTGATTAGCCGAGTGACCGACGATATAGAAAATATTCAGAGCTTCATTATGAACGGTCTCCTCGGCGTGCTGATAAATGTGATGACGATCATCGGCATGATCGCAGTGATGTTCTGGCTGAACTGGAAATTCACGCTCATTGCGCTGTCGGTGGTTCCGGTGCTCTTTGCCATGGTGTATTCGTACACGCGCCGAATTAAGAAAGCTTCGCGCGAGGTACGAAAGAAGGAAGGCGAAATTACCTCGGTCGTTCAGGAGGTGTTCTCCTCAATTCGCGTGGTGAAAGCGTTTGCGCGTGAGGATTACGAAGTGCGCCGCATGGAGCAAGAAAGCTTGGAAGCAGTGGATATTGCCATGCGGGCGCGCACCCTTAAAGCGAAGTTGACTCCGCTGGTCGGTATCGTAGTGGCTTTAGGTACCGGGCTCGTACTGTGGTTCGGAGCCCGCCTGGTGATGAGCGGAGTTTTTACGGCAGGATCTTTGGTCGTCTTTATTCTGTATCTCGGCAAAATGTATAAGCCGATGCAGGAGATCTCGAAGATGACCGACACCTATTCGAAAGCGGCTGTGGGTTACGAGCGGATTCAGGAGATTCTTCAAACGCAGATCGAGGTTAAAGATCTACCAAAAGCAAAGAAGGCACCGAAGCTGAAAGGAGAAATTGAGTTTAATAACGTCTCATTTTCCTACGCTCCTGAATCACCAACACTCAAAAACATCAGTTTCAAAATGAACGCCGGAGAAGTATCCGCGCTGGTAGGGCCAACCGGTGCAGGAAAGACTAGTATCATCAGCCTGCTGGCGCGATTCTACGATCCTGACCAGGGCGTAATCAGAATAGATGGAACTGATGTAAGACAATTTCAACAAAAATCTTTGCGGCAGCAAATGAGCTTCGTTTTGCAGGAAACCGTTTTATTCCATGCATCGGTGTGGCAGAACATCGCGTATGGAAGGCCGGGGTGCACGCGCGCAGAAATCATAAAAGCCGCGGAGATGGCAAACGCGACCGAATTCATAGAAAAGCTACCAGATGGCTACAACACCGTCATTGGCGAACGTGGAATGACACTTTCCGGAGGGCAGAGACAACGGATAGCAATTGCGCGGGCGGTGATCCGCAATACGCCGATTCTCTTGCTGGATGAGCCGACAACCGGATTGGACTCAGCTTCGGAAAAACTCGTATTTGAAGCACTGGACCGGCTTATGGAAGGTCGCACGTCGGTGGTAATAGCTCATCGACTCTCAACCGTGCAGCGGGCAAACATGATACTTGTGGTGGCCAACGGCGAAATCGCTGAGCGCGGAAATCATGAGGAACTTATGAAGCTGAATGGAATTTACGCGGAGCTGCACAAGTTACAATTCAGAGAAGAAGAGCCGGAACTGACAAAAGCTTCATAAGCTGTTCAATTCCTGAATTCTGGAAATCACAGCCTGAGTTAAAGCGTCAACTTCGGTCGGCGAATACCCGGCCGCGCGAAAAGCGTCACGAATCTGATCAGGAGAAAGCTGGGCCAACAGCGAACCAATCCACTTCGCGTCGCTGCGAGGAATGTGCTTGCCTATCCACTCAATGCTAACTTGGTGAAAGAAGAAATCCCATTCCAACTCGAAGAGATTAGCGATCGAAGGACGCCTGGGAAAATTCAAGTCAATGTAGTCTTTGTGAATGTGGGCGATCAGCTTTGTGTGGCAGTAGGCTCCCACATTACCTTTCGAAGCCTTGTCTGAATATTTTTTTCCCGGTGTGCCGAACGCAGTGCCTACGTCGCTCACTTCGTATAAGCGCGCCCCTGATTTTATTTCATCCTCGAGAATCGCATTGTTCTCGTCTTTCAGGTCCCAATTCGCGATAAGCCCCATCATCACGCGGAGCCCATTGAATTCACGCGAGCCGTAAAACAGGTTGTTGTGCCAGTTCCAGTCTCCCACTCTCTTGTCGTGATCAGCGCGGCGTTGCAGGCGGACGTTTGGCACATCCCCGTCATGGCCTGTAAGACCGTGCGCGCGCCGTCGCTTGAGTTGTGGCGGCATGTTCGTCACTTGCAGGTGGTCAACAAAATAATTTTCGTTTGCGGCGTATCCCACCGCCCATAGGAACCTAGAAGCAGCCGTTTCAGGTTTCGCCTCGAGCCCCAGCTTTGCTTTCCATTTCTTTCCCGCTGCATCGCGCACGTCGAACTTTGGGCTAGTGCCGTTCATATCTTCTTCGAGAAACTCCACCGGCTGCTGAGGTTGATGCTTTTCGCCACCTGGTCCCCAGAACAGGTTGAGGGATCGGATGTCGCCAGGATCAGTCCAAAGCACCGCCGAGACAGCAGGTTTGGCCTTTTCGGCAGGGTGGGCAGCGGCGACGGAACCCGAGCACATGAACAACAGAGCCCCGATAGCAGCGATTATTTGTGAATTGAGGCGACACACCATAATTTTCAGACGACGATCTGATGACTTCGCGAATGGCCTGAGTTGCAGGTTGCCTGAAGTTTCTATGTTTGCCATGGGACAGAACTCGGTCCAGCCGAGTTTGAGGCCGAGCGCGATGGGTATTGGCGGCATCCAAGTACCGGGAGGTACTGCGCTTACTTGTGAAGCTGCTCATACAACCCGGTGACGGGGTTCAGCGGTTGGTTAAAGGTATAAAGAAGGCCAAGGACCGCGTAGAGATCATGATCTTCCGCTTCGATCGGGTAGAGATCGAGCGCGCTCTGATTAACGCGGTGGAGCGCGGGGTATTTGTGCACGCGTTGATCGCATTCACCAACCGTGGAGGCGAACAAAACCTTCGCAAGCTGGAGAAGAGTTTTCTCGCGAACGGCATTACGGTTGCGCGCACTGCGGACGATTTAGTGCGATATCACGGCAAGATGATGATCGTGGACCGCAAAGAGCTTTATGTCACAGGTTTCAACTTCACGTATTTGGACATTGAGCGCAGCCGAAGCTTCGGTGTAATTACTCGGAACCCGAAGCTGGTTTCGGAGGCGACCAAGCTATTCGAAGCCGACACCAAGCGCCAGGTTTATTCCGCCGGCAATTCCAAATTCCTGGTCAGCCCCGTCAACGCGCGAAAAGAGCTGGCTCGTTTTATCCAGGGCGCAAAGAAAGAACTTCTCATCTACGATCCCAAGATCAGTGACCGCGGTATGTTGCGCCTGCTCGAGGAGAGAAAAAAGGCGGGGGTGGATGTTCGTATCATAGGGTGCGCAAGCGGCAAGCGGCTGGCTGCCTGTGAGTTGAAACGCATCAGACTGCATACCCGGACGATCATTCGCGACCGGACCCAGGCTTTCCTCGGAAGCCAGAGTTTGCGACAGTTAGAGCTCGATGCACGGCGCGAGATCGGTATGATATTTCGCGATGCGTCCGGCATTAAACAGGCAATTCGCATCTTCGAGGAGGACTGGGCGGCATCGGCAGAAGATCGCCCCTCGCCTGAGCGAAAGCGATCCAAGGTCATCAAGAAAGTAGCGCGCGCGGTCACAAAAGATGCGGCGTTGAACCCTGTCGCAAAGAAAGTCGTCAAGTCCATCCGCAACAAAACTGGGGTCAAGTTGGACCGGGACAAACTTAATAGGGCAGTCGAAGGAATCCTTAAGAATGTAGTAGAGAAGACGGCAGAGAAAGCCGCGGAAGAAACTTCTAACATGGTCGCGAAAGTGGGCTAAGCATTGAATTACGTGGTCAGTCGAATCATGCCCGCCGTAGTAATGCTGGTTGTGGGACTGGGGCTGAGTCTTGCTCAAGCTCCAGCACCTGGATCTGTCGATGCGAAATTGATCAGCGAGTTTAAGGAGAGAGTAAATCAATATCTGCAACTGCGCGAAAAGGTGGCTGGATCAGCGCCTTCCTCCACCGACGTACCAGAAAAATTAGCTGAGTCCCGGAATGAATTCTCAAACAAGATTCGAGCGGCCCGGGGGAGTGCAAAGCAAGGCGAGATATTCAGGCCGGAAGTTGCCCAGTATTTCCAGCGTGAAATTTCAGCGACATTAAACGGACGTTATGGTAATGACATCCGAGCTACTCTTCGCCATGCTGAGCCGGTGAAGATGAAAGTCCAAATTAACCAGAGCTATCCGGAGAATGTCCCGCTGCAGTCCACGCCGCCTACGCTGTTACTCAATCTGCCCGAGCTGCCAAAGAGTTTGGAATACCGCATCCTCGGGCGCGATCTGGTCCTTCGCGATAGCGACGCAAATATCGTAGTTGACTATGTTCCTAACGCGCTGCCTGGCAGTAAACAATGAGCATCCGAAGCAAAACTGTACCGCTCGCGGCGGGCCTGATTGCTCTTTCAGTCTCACTCGCGGGGGCGCAAACGCAGTCCCGGCCGGGCCTGCGTATTCCGCTGCAGAAGGATTCGGTGCGTTTCGCGGTGATCGGCGATAGCGGCACCGGAGAAAAAGAACAATACCAGATTGCCAAGCAGATGGAAGCTTATCGCCAGGCGATGAACTTCGATTTCGTGATTATGCTTGGCGACAATATTTACGGCGAGCACGAGCCTCGCGACTTCGCAAAAAAATTCGAGGTCCCTTACAAGCCCTTGCTGGACGCGGGCGTCAAATTTTATGCGTCGTTGGGGAATCACGACGATCCCAAGCTCGAAGCTTCCTATAAGCCATTTAATATGAATGGCGAACGCTACTACACATTCAAAAAAGGGGACGTGCAGTTCTTTGCCCTGGACAGCAATTACATGGATGCAAAGCAGTTGAGCTGGCTCGAGCAGAACTTGAAGTCTTCAAAGGCGCGTTGGAAGATTTGTTTCTTTCATCATCCCTTGTACAACGATGGAAAGATGCACGGGCCGGACCTTGACCTGCGCAATCAGCTCTCGCCGCTGCTAAAGCTTTACGGTGTCAACGTGGTATTTTCCGGGCACGAACATGCGTACGAGCGGCTCAAGCCAGTGGACAACATTTATTACTTCGTACAGGGCGATTCCGGCAAGTTAGTACATCACGATTTTCGTCGTTCCGATCTGATGGAAAAAAGCTTCGATCGCGATCGGACGTTCATGATCGTGGAGGTTGCAGGTGAAAATCTCTCCTTCCAGACCATCTCGGCTGGTGGCGATACCGTGGATACAGGGACACTTCCCAGGCCGGCAGCGTCGGTCAAAGCTGCTGCGGCGACCAAGTAAAGGCCTGGAATTCCACAGGATTTGCAGGGCAGCTTGCCTTCCGCGCCTCCTAGGGCCATGATCTTTCCTTTGCACGGCCCTTCCTGCAAAGTAAAATCTAAGGATCAGAATGTCTCAGTTCGTTCATCTTCACCTTCATACCGACTACTCCATGCTCGACGGCGCCTGCGACGTCGAGAAGCTCTGCTATCGAGCCAAAGAACTGGGCATGCCCGCTGTGGCGATGACCGACCACGGCAATATTTTTGGCGCAGTGCACTTTGTAAATGCGGCTAAGGCTGCCGGAATTAAGCCGATTATCGGATGCGAGCTCTACGTCTGCAAGAAGGACGATCATCGAATCGAGCGCACCCCGCCCGACGGCGATACTTACAATCATCTGCTAGTGCTCGCCGAAACCGACGAAGGCTATCGCAACCTGGTCAAGATCACCTCTGAAGCATCTCTTCATGGTTTTTATTACAAACCGCGGGTGAGTAAGAAATTTCTGTCCGAACATTCGAAGGGCCTCATTGCTCTCTCCGGATGCCTCAAGGGTGAAATTCCTGAACTGCTGGTTGAAGACAAGTACGAAGCGGCACGAGCTGCGGCAGCAACTTACTCTGACATCTTCGGCAAGCAAAACTTTTTTCTGGAGATACAAGACCAGGGCCTGGAGCTGGAGCACCGAATCCATCCTCATCTTTTCAAACTTGAAAAAGACATGGGGGTGCCGCTGGTCGCCACTAATGACAGCCATTACTTGTGCGAAGACGACGCGCATGCGCAAGATGTGATGGTCTGTATTCAGACCGGCAAAAGCATTCAGGACCCGAACCGAATGAAGTTTCAGGGCAACGCGTTCTATGTAAAGAGTCACGATGAGATGTACCAGGTGTTCAAGAGTGCGCCCAGTGTGCTCTCGCGCACGCTGGAGATTGCCGAACGCTGCCACGTTCAGCTCACAAAAGTCAGCAATCCGTTTCCGCACTTCGACGTACCAGAGGGATACACGCTCGACAGCTACTTCGAGCATGTAACACGCGAGGGCTTCGCGCGGCGAATGGAGAGCATTCGAGCTCTCTCTGCTGCAGGCAAGCTAAAACATGGAATCGCGGAATACGAGCAACGGCTCGCGAGGGAAATAGGCATCATCCAACAGATGAAGTTTTCTGGCTATTTCCTTATTGTTTGGGACTTTGTTCGATACGCCCGAGAACATCAAATTCCTGTCGGTCCAGGGCGCGGATCTGCGGCGGGATCGCTGGTTTCCTATTCTCTTGGCATCACCGATCTTGATCCGTTGCAATACGAGTTGTTCTTCGAGCGATTCCTGAACCCCGAACGCGTCTCCATGCCCGATATCGATATGGACTTCTGCATGAACCGTCGCGGCCAGGTTATCGATTACGTCACCCAAAAATATGGCCGCGAAAACGTGGCGCAAATTATTACGTTCGGCACGATGGCCGCAAAAGCAGCCATCAAGGACGTGGGCCGGGCCATGGATATTCCTTACAGCGATGTGGACCGCATCGCGAAAATGGTGCCCACGACCCTCAATATCAAATTGGAAACGGCGCTCAAGGAATCTCCAGCGCTGCAGCAGGCTTATGAAAGCGACACGCAAATCCGGCAGCTAATCGACACGGCCAAGAAACTGGAAGGCTTGGTGCGGAATGCCGGAATGCACGCAGCGGGAGTGGTGATTTCGCCCCGGCCGCTTAAGGAACTGGTCCCGCTCTACAGGACCAAGAACGACGAAATCGTCACTGCTTTCGACATGGTCGCGATCGAGAAGATGGGTCTGCTCAAAATGGATTTCCTGGGCCTGACTACACTCACTATTCTCGATGACGCGCTGAAGCTGATCCGGCAAACTCGCGACACGCATATCGAACTGGATACCATTGCCCTGCACGATCCGACTACTTACGAAAAGGTTTTTCACAGCGGCCTTACTTCCGGAGTGTTCCAGTTTGAATCACACGGCATGCGCGACGTGCTGCGGCGCTATAAGCCGAACTCAATTGAAGACCTGACTGCCTTGAATGCGCTGTACCGCCCCGGCCCGATTCAGGGCGGAATGATCGATGACTTCATCGATCGGAAGCACGGCCGCAAGAAGATCGAATATGAACTGCCAGAATTGAAAGAAATCCTTGAAGAAACGCTGGGCGTGATCGTCTACCAGGAACAAGTCATGCAGATCGCCAACCGGCTGGCGGGCTATTCACTCGGAGAAGCCGACCTGCTACGGCGCGCCATGGGCAAGAAGAAGCCGGAAGAAATGGCGCAGCAGCGTGAGCGATTCATTGAGGGCGCTGTGCAACGCAGCTATCCGCCAAAGAAGATCGAAAAGATTTTCGACCTGATGGCGCAATTCGCGGGCTACGGATTCAACAAATCGCACTCGGCCGCGTATGCCCTGCTGGCCTATCACACGGCATATCTGAAAACGCATTATCCGGTTGAGTTCATGGCCGCGCTGCTGACCTCGGTCACAGGGAACACGGATGATGTGGTCAAGTACATCAATGAGTGTCGAGAAATGGGGATTGCCGTCGAGCCTCCTGACATTCACGTTAGCGATGCCAATTTCACACCACATGGAAGCGCGATTCGCTTCGGATTGGCCGCAGTCAAGAACGTTGGTCACAATGCAATTGAATCTATTGTTGCGGCCAGGAAAGAGGTCGGTCGCTTCAAGTCAATTTACGAATTTTGTGAGAAAGTCGAGCTGCGCCTGCTAAACCGGCGTGTGTTGGAATCGCTGATCAAAAGCGGCGCAATGGATTCGCTTGGACGCCGGGCGCAGCTCATGGCGGTGCTCGACAAAGCCATGGACCACGCGCAGAAGACACAGCGCGACGCGGAGTGCGGCCAACATGGGTTATTTGGCGTGTTCCAGCAGGAAGATGCCCATTCGCAGGAAGATCGGCTTCCAGAGACTCCAGATTGGGACGAACACACGCGGCTGGCGAGCGAAAAAGAAATTTTAGGTTTTTTCATCACCGGACATCCACTGGACAAATATCGCGAGAAACTCGAAGACTTGCGCGCCCTCTCCACCACGGAATTGGCCGCTATGAGAGCTTCGACTGGAAAAGACGAGAGCCTTTCTACGGCCGGCATCATTACGAATTTGCGCGTGCTGAAATCCAAGAAGGGCGATTTCTACGCACAGGCTGCTCTCGAAGATCTCTCGGGCTCGATTGAAATGTTGGTCTTCCCCGAGGCTTATCGCAAGCTGCAGGAGAAGCTGAAGATGGAAGTACCGGTCCTGGTACGCGGGGGCGTGCGGATCGAGGAAGGCGCAAATCCCAAGCTCACCGTCAATGACATCTCTTCACTAGAAGAGGTTAAAGTCCCGCTTCCCCGCTCGCTTCGCATTCGCATCCCCCTTGAAAAGGCCTCCGAATCGGTAGTGGATGAACTGCATCTCCTTTTCTCTCAACGCAAAGGCGATGCCCGGGTGCTATTTGACGTGGAACGAGAGCGCGATTTCATGGTTGTCATGGAAGCCGAGGGCTATAATGTCCTGCCAGATCGTATGTTCGTCAGCCGAGTGGAGGAACTCTGCGGACGGGGTGCGGTTAGAGTGATTGAGTGAGGCATTCAAGACCGACCTTCCTCCGAGGAGCAGCTCAATCGCTACCGCGAAATCATATCCAATGAAGACGGTCGATATCACCGCAGTACTTACAGGGGCACAGCTGCTGGTTTCCATGGTTGAAACCCGGCGCGCTGCCCGCAATGGCGACGGTCTGAGCGGAGATACGGCAGCTCCTGAGGAACTCGAAAGAATTGAGCAACAACTCGGTAATTTAGAGGCCCTGGGTGGTCAGACCGGGGAAGTCCGAAAAGAAATCGATGACCTGCGCCAGCGCATTACTATGCTGCGTAAGGAAATTTCGCACCGCGAGGCCTGGATTAAGACTGAGCTGGCACGGCACCCTCAGCGCCCTTACTTTCTTGACTACGTAGAAAAAATCTTCACCGATTTCAGCGAAATTCACGGCGATCGCCGATACGCCGACGATCCAGCGATGGTCTGCGGAATGGCGCGCTTTCATGGAGTCGAAGTCCTGGTTCTGGGAACGCAAAAGGGACGCGACATGAAGCAAAAGGTGCATCGCAACTTTGGCCTGCCAAATCCCGAGGGATACCGTAAAGCGCTGCGTGCGATGCACATAGCGGAAAAGTTTTCGCGACCGGTCTTCACATTTGTGGACGTGACCGGAGCAAATCCTGGACTGGGCGCTGAAGAGCGCGGTCAGGCGGAAGCCATTGCCCTGAACTTGCGGGAGATGGCCAGGCTTCAGGTTCCCATTATTACGACGATCACGGGTGAAGGCGGCAGCGGCGGCGCCTTGGCGATAGCTGTATCTGACCGCGTGCTGATGATGGAAAATGCGGTTTATTCGGTCATCTCACCCGAGGGTTGCGCTTCGATCATGTGGCGCGACGCCACCAAGAAGGAGCTCGCAGCAGAGGCCCTGCGTATTACGGCAACGGACCTCACTGAACTGGGCTGCGTCGATTCTGTCATTTCAGAGCCTCCGGGCGGCGCACATACCGATCCTGACCTGGCTGCCAAATTGCTAGATGATGCGCTGCAACAGCATTTCTCGGAGCTAAAAAAAATGGCGCCGAAGGAACTGGTCGCATTGCGCTACGATAAATTCCGCACGATGGCGCAGTTCTTCACGGAAGCGTAGGTCTCTCGCGGAATACAAACTGCCATGGCGCCGGCGTTTCCCTAGTTCCCACTCGGTAATCTCGCACCCAGCCAGCAGTTACCAACATCAAATCACTACCGTATAATTTAAGTAGATCCCCCACATCCCATGGTCGATGCGGGCAGTAGTTTTGTCTCATATGGCAGGAAGGACCCTTTAGTTAATGGCTACAACTGATGTTGGGCTGCACGGGTCGGCCCAGCGGCCGGCTGCGGCTCCGGTTGTAAACAACATGAGTATCCAGGTTGCGACCGTGAACGGCAGCGGCTCGCAAAGCTCAAATACAGTACTACTAAAAACCATTTTTCACATGGGCGTACCTGTGTCAGGGAAAAACCTTTTTCCCTCCAACATCGCAGGGCTCCCTACCTGGTACACGATTCGCGCGAATAAAGATGGCTACGTTGCCCGAAAGAAGGAAATTGACTTTCTGGTCGCAATGAATCCGGAGACCTCGCGAGACGACGTGATGTCGCTAGCTCCGGGTGCAGCAGTGCTCTACGATGAGCCGCTGAAACTGAGTTCATTGCGTGACGACCTGATTTTTTATTCGGTGCCCTTCGACAAATTAGTTGCACCCGTCTGTCCTGAGGCCAAGCTGAGAAAGCTGGTCAAGAACATGATTTATGTCGGGGTCTTGGCCAAGTTGCTCGACCTCGATATGACCGAAGTTGATAACGCGCTGCGAAAACAGTTTGCTAAGAAAGTAAAGGCTGCGAATTTAAATCTCGCGGCTGTACAAGCTGGATTCGACTACGCTGGTGCGAGTTTGACCAAGCACGATCCCTTCCGAATTGAGCGCCTGAATAAGAACCAAGGCAAGATCATCATCGACGGAAATGCGGCGTCGGCGCTGGGCTGCGTGTTTGCGGGATGCACGGTTTTAAGTTGGTACCCGATCACCCCGTCGTCGTCGCTGGCAGAAAATTTGATCGAATACCTGAAGCGTTTTCGAGTCGGGCCGGATGGCAAAGCCACCTTCGCCGTGGTCCAGGCGGAGGACGAACTGGCTGCAATCGGAATGGTGCTCGGCGCAAGTTGGGCGGGAGCACGGGCCATGACGACTACCTCGGGGCCGGGAATCTCGCTGATGTCGGAATTCGCCGGACTGGCATATTATGCGGAGATTCCAGCCGTCGTCTGGGACATTCAGCGCGTCGGCCCGTCTACGGGCCTGCCCACCCGCACCTCGCAAGGTGACATTCTTTCAACCGCTGTTCTGTCACATGGCGATACGAGGCACATCATGCTCTTCCCTGCCTCGCCGCACGATTGCTTTGAGATGGCAATGGATGCGTTCAATCTAGCCGAAAAATTTCAAACGCCGGTCTTCGTAATGTCCGATCTCGACTTGGGCATGAACAACTGGATGTCTGACCCATTTCCATATCCAGATAAGCCGATTGACCGCGGCAAGGTGTTGAGCAAGGAAGACCTGAGCAAGCTTGGCGGATTCGGCCGCTACAAGGATGTCGATGGAGACGCTATCGGCTATCGGACGTTACCTGGAACTCAGCATCCCGCGGCGGCTTATTTCACACGCGGCAGCGGACATAACGCGTACGGGAATTACAGCGAGCGGCCTGAAGACTACGAAGGCAATATGGAACGATTGCGGCGAAAATTCGAGAACGTTCGATCGATTGCACCCGGACCGGTAGTCGAGAAAATGCCGAATGCAGAAATCGGACTCATTGCATTCGGCACCACGCATTGGGCCTTGACTGAATCCCGTGATCAGCTGCGGGACGAGTACAAAGTAGCGACCGACTATTTGCGAATCCGGGCATTTCCCTTCAGTCAGGAAATCTCGGAGTTTGTGCGCTCGCATAAACGCGTGTACGTAGTCGAGCAGAATCGTGATGCGCAAATGTTCAGCTTGCTTCGCATGGATCTGGATAACGATCTGGTAGCGAAACTACGTAGCATTGCGCGGCTGGACGGGTTGCCCATCGATGCGCGATCTGTGACCGAGGAAATCGCCGCAATGGAGGAGAAGTAATGGCAACAACACCAGCCGCTCCAAAAACCAACCGTATTGGGCTGTCAGTGATCGAATATCGCGGGGGAAAGTCAACCCTATGCGCCGGATGCGGGCACAACGCGATCTCTGAGCGCATTATTGATGCGCTCTATGAAATGGGCGTGCAGCCCGAACGTGTTGCTAAGCTGAGCGGCATCGGATGCTCGTCAAAGAGTCCAGCGTATTTTCTGTCTCGAGCTCACAGCTTCAATTCAGTACATGGACGTATGCCGTCGGTCGCCACAGGCACAGTTTTGGCAAATCGGGGTCTCATGGCGCTAGGCGTGAGCGGAGACGGCGATACGGCTTCTATCGGAATCGGCCAATTTATACACCTCATGCGGCGCAATTTACCGATCGTTTACATCATCGAGGACAATGGCGTTTACGGTCTCACCAAGGGACAATTTTCCGCCACTGCCGATCTGGGATCGAAGCTCAAGACTGGCGTAATCAACGAACTACCGCCGATCGACACGTGCGAACTAGCGATTTCATTGGGCGCGACCTTTGTTGGCCGATCCTTCTCTGGCGACAAGCGCCAACTGCATGCCATGTTGAAGGCGGCCATAGCTCACCGCGGCACGGTATTGCTGGATGTGGTCTCGCCTTGCGTCACTTTCAATGACCATGAAGGTTCAACCAAGTCTTACAAATACATGAAAGACCACGAGGAGCCGCTGCAAGATATCAATTTCATCCCTGTATTCGAGGACATCTCGGTCGAGTACGATCCGGGCACTACCTTAGAAGTTTCCATGCATGATGGATCGCGGCTCCGATTGCGCAAGCTGGAGGAAGACTACGACCCAACAAAAAAAATCCATGCAATTACTCGCCTGACCGAAGCGCGCGAAAAGGGCGAGATACTAACCGGCGTTCTTTACCTGAATACGCAGGCTCCTACGTTCCTCGACATGCTGAATATCACGGACGAGCCTCTGGCAACTCTTCCGGCGTCAGTAGTACGCCCTGGCCGCGAGGTGCTGGAGCAAGTAATGGAAGAGATGCGGTAGTTCTCTGATGACCACCGAAGCGCGTCGCAGCTAGTTCGCGGTTCTGATACCGTTTCCTATTTCTGGAACCCACGCTTGAGAAAGCTTTTGCTGATGATGGTTGGCCTGCCGGTTCTGGCGGGGCTTGCATGGTGGTACTTTCACCAGCGCGAACTTTCCAATCTTGATCCCGCTTACCACGAATACGCTTACGTCACCAATGGTAAGAGCAATACGGTTTCCGTTATTGACCTGCGAACGTTTCGCCTGGCACGAACTCTGCATGTGGGCAGCGGTCCGACCGGTATCTCAGCCAATCCAAACAGAAACGAAGTCTATGTCGTCAACAGCGGGTCGTCGAATGTTAGCGTGATTGACGCCGAGCGAAATGCTGTCGTATCGACAGTGGGCGTACATGGAACTCCGTATTTCATCGACGTGTCGGCAAACGGGAAACGCGGTTACGTTGCAAATTCCGGCTCAAATGACGTTTCCGTGATTGATCTCGATCAACGCAGAGTCATCGGCAGTATTCGCGTGGGCACTGCTCCGGGATTGGCCAGAGTTTCTCCGGACGGAAATACAATCGTGGTCAGCAATCGAGGAAGCGATTCCGCATCGTTCATTGACACACGCAAACTTTCTGTGCGCGGGACGATTCCAATCTGTCATGAACCTACTGACATTGCGATTCTGCCGGACGGCAGCAAGGCTTTTGTGGCCTGCTCCGGTTCCGCGCAGGTAGCATCCATCGATTTAAAAAGTGAAAAGCTGCTGGCCCTGCTCGACGTTGGAAAGACGCCGGTGAGCCTGACTCTCAAGCCGGACGGCGGGGAACTCATCGTCTGCAACTTCGATTCAGACAGCATCTCGATCATCGAAACCACAACCGACGAGGTAAGCGGTAGCTATTTGATCGGCAGACATCCATCACGGGGAGTAGTTTCCTCGGACAATTCGCGGCTGTATGTAAGCAACTTCGGATCAGATGCAGTTGCAGTGTATGACATCGATATGGGCAAAGTGATTGCGTCCCTGCCGGTGGGCAGCTCGCCAGACGGACTCGCGCTGTCGCAAAGCCAGAATTACTTATTGGTGCTCGATTCGCAATCTGGAGATGCAACTGTAATTCAGAAGCGCAAGCCGAGGAAGTTGGAACCAGGAGAGTATGGCCTGCTGACGATGATTCCGGCCGGTGCTCAGCCGAACAACGTTGTTGTGAAGGCGTTCATGCTGACGAAGACTCAGCCTTAACACAGATCTCAAGCAATTGGACTAAGCGTGCGTGCCACAGCACTTCTTATACTTCTTGCCTGAGCCACACGGGCAGGGATCGTTGCGGCCGACTTTTGCGCCGCTGCGAACGACCTGTTGAACCGGCTGGCGGTCGCCTGCTCCGGCCATACGAGCTTGTTCCAGTTCGCGTCGTTTGCGACGCTGGAAAGCCTCTTCGAGGTCATCCACAGACGTGGAGACATTTCGTGGCGGATGATTTCCATTTCCATCAGCCCCGCCATGGGTAATCACTGCTTGATCTTGCGGATTGCCTGGGGCTCCGGAGTCTCCACGTGAGATGATTTGCATGAGATACAAATAGCGGGTCGTATCCTCCTGGAAGCGCTGCATCATAGCTTCAAACATGTCGAACGACTCGCGCTTGTACTCGACTAGGGGATCTTTCTGCCCGTATCCGCGCAGACCAATTCCTTCTTTCAGGTGATCCATGTTGAGCAGGTGATCTTTCCATTGCTGGTCTAGTACGCTCAACATAATCATGCGCTCGTGGTAGCGCATCGCATCCGGGCCAATAAGTTTCTCTTTAGCATCGTAGCGGGCTTTCAGCTTGTCGAAGATTGTGTCGCCGAGTTCTTGGCGATTCAAAGTTTCGGGCTGGACACCTTCCGCAATAATGTCGACGCCGAAGCGAGTAAAGATGGCATCTTTCAGACCCTTGATGTCCCAGTCCGCAGGATGGGTTTTAAGGCCTGCGTGCTGATCGAGCAGGTCGCTGAGAATTCCAGCGACGTAATCTTCGAGAATCAGATCCTTTTGATCGACACCCTCAAGCAACTGACGGCGCAGGCCATACACCGCCTCCCGCTGCTTGTTCATTACGTCGTCGTATTCAAGCAAGTGCTTACGGGATTCAAAATGCTGCCCCTCGACGGCTTCTTGCGCCTTCTCGATTCGGCGGCTGATCAACTTGGACTCGATCGGCACACCTTCTTCCATGCCAAGGCGTTCTAACAACTTCGAGACCCACTCCTTGGCGAAGATGCGCATAAGGTCATCTTCGAGCGAAAGATAAAAGCGCGAAGCACCGGGATCGCCCTGGCGACCTGCACGCCCGCGCAGTTGGTTATCAATTCGGCGAGCTTCATGGCGTTCGGTGCCGAGGATGAATAATCCGCCGAGATCGGTTACTTCGTCGTGCTCTTTATCCGTCTGCTGTTTATGGCGAGCAAAGGCTTCGTTCCACTGATCGGTCGGGACAACATACTCACTGCCGGCGTAATACCAAACCGTGCTCTTGGAATCGTCCACGCCCACTTGGACCTTACCCTGGGCGGCTCGCAGCGGTTGCGCGATTCCCTTCTTCACGCACTCTTGCTTCGCCATGAACTCAGCGTTCCCGCCCAGCAGAATGTCAGTGCCGCGGCCAGCCATATTGGTGGCAATCGTGACCATGCCCTTGCGGCCGGCCTGCGCCACGATCTCGGCTTCTTTTTCGTGGTACTTGGCGTTGAGTACCACATGCTTGATGCCTTTTTTCTTCAGCAGATCAGAGAGTCGCTCCGATTTTTCGATCGAGGTTGTGCCAACCAGCACTGGCTGAGCACTACTATTCAGTTTCTGGATTTCATCGGCAGAGGCGAAATATTTTTCTTTTTCTGTGCGGTAAACCAGGTCTGGATTTTCAATTCGCAAGAGCTGTTTGTTGGTGGGGATGACTACGACATCCAAGTTGTAGATTTTGCCGAACTCCGTAGCTTCGGTTTCCGCGGTACCGGTCATGCCGGCAAGTTTCTTGTACATGCGGAAATAATTCTGGAAGGTGATGGTTGCGAGAGTCTGGTTCTCACGCTCGATCTTTACGCCCTCTTTTGCTTCCACAGCCTGGTGAAGGCCATCAGACCAACGCCGGCCCGGCATCAGACGCCCAGTAAACTCGTCAACGATAATAACTTCACCGTCTTTAACCACGTACTCGACGTCACGATGATAGAGAGAGTGCGCCTTGACCGCGGTCTCTACGTGATGCTTCAGGTCCCAATTTTCCGGGTCGGCAATATTGCTGATTCCCAGCAGCTGCTCGACTTTTTCCCAGCCAATGTCCGTCACCACCGCATTGCGGTGTTTTTCGTCCACGATGTAGTCGCCGGTCATCTCTGGCGGTTCGCCGGCCGGACCAGGAATCTCTTCCCCCTTTTCAAGTTTCGGAATGATCCGATTCACGCGGGCGTATTTGTCGGTTGATTCCTCGCTGGCCCCGGAAATAATCAGTGGGGTACGTGCTTCATCGATAAGAATCGAGTCAACTTCGTCCACAATGGCGAAGTTGTGACCGCGTTGCACGCAATCCTTCAGATCAAACTTCATGTTGTCGCGCAGGTAGTCGAATCCAAATTCGTTATTTGTGCCGTAGGTCACATCGGCTGCGTAGGCCTCCCGGCGCTGTTGGTCATCAAGATCGTGGACAATCACGCCAACACTGAGACCTAAGAACCGATAGAGCTGGCCCATCCATTCCGAGTCGCGCTTGGCCAGATAATCGTTAACAGTAATCACGTGAACGCCGCGCCCGCTCAGTGCATTCAAGTAAACAGGAAGTGTGGCAACCAGCGTTTTGCCCTCGCCAGTTTTCATTTCCGAAATCGTGCCTCGGTGTAGAACCATGCCGCCGATTAACTGCACATCGAAATGGCGCATGGTGAGGACCCGGCGGCCGGCTTCGCGGACTACGGCGAAAGCCTCTTCCAGTATCTCGTCAAGTACTTCGTTGGTGGCGGCGAGACGTTCTTTGTCCAGTTCCTTCAGGCGCTCGGGGTCAGCATCTGTCTCGTCGGGAATGCGACTGAGTCGGTCGTGGATTCGCTTGCGGAATTCGTCGGTCCTGGCGCGCAGTTGCTCGTCAGAAAGCTTACTTATCTCGGATTCTCGAGCATTTATTGCCGCAACCCGCGGCAAAAGACGTTTGACTTCGCGCTCGTTCTTGGTCCCGAAGACCTTGCCTAACAACCTGTTAATCAAATCTGAAGTCCTTCAGAGGGCGCACGCCCAAAGTGATAAAAGCCTACCATATTAGATGCTGAGCCTC
>Ga0209474_10002190_pt1 | contig 18219 bp, 19 predicted proteins | sample GraSoiAngelo_145_FD_185902 | JGI IMG/M metagenome (GOLD analysis project Ga0209474, IMG submission 185902) | Grasslands soil microbial communities from the Angelo Coastal Reserve, California, USA - 14_1009_05_20cm (SPAdes) (version 2) | ecosystem: Environmental > Terrestrial > Soil > Grasslands... | reverse complement strand
CCGACGAAATGAAGCGCTACGTCCGGGACGTGCCCGACTACCCGCAGAAGGGCATCATCTTTCGCGACATCACGCCGCTGCTCGGCGACAAGAACATCTTTCGCGAGGTCGTCGAGCTGATGTCGAAGGCGTGGACCAAGGATCCACCTGACCTGGTGGCGGCGATCGAAGCGCGCGGTTTCATCCCCGGCGCCGCGATCGCCGTCAAGCTGGGGGCGGGATTCGTCCCGATCCGCAAGACCGGCAAGCTGCCCTGGATGACGGTCATGGAATCCTACGATCTCGAATACGGGACCGACCAACTGGAGGTCCACTCGGACGCCGTCCAGCCCGGCCAGAAGGTCCTGATCGTGGATGATGTTCTTGCTACGGGCGGGACGGCTTCGGCCGCCGTCCGCCTCATGCGCAAGCTCGGCGCCGACGTGGTCGGAGTGCAGGTCCTGATCGAGCTCGGGTACCTCGACGGCCGCCAGAGGCTCAGTGATGTCAAATTGGTGAGCGAGATCACCTACTAGGAGAAGAATTTTGAAAGTCAGCTCGAGGGGTAGCGACGTAAAGGACTTGAACCTGGCCGCGCAAGGTCAGGATCTCATTGATTGGGCCGCGCGCGAGATGCCGGTGCTGACGTTGATCCGGCAGCGCTTCACGAAAGATCAGCCGCTCAAAGGCCTGCGTCTTGCCGCGTGCCTGCATGTCACCAGCGAGACGGCGAACCTCATGCTGACCCTGAAGGCGGGAGGCGCGGACATCGCCCTGTGCGCGTCCAACCCTCTGTCCACGAACGACGCGGTGGCGGCCGCGCTGGCTTCTCACCACGGGGTGAAGACCTATGCCATCCGGGGCGAGGACAACGAGACCTATTACGAGCACATCGAAGCCGCCCTCGACCACCACCCTCAGCTCACGATGGACGACGGCGCCGACCTCGTCTCGGTCCTGCACAAATCCCGGCGCGATCAGCTGCCGGAGGTGATCGGCGGCACCGAGGAGACCACGACCGGTGTCATCCGCCTGCGTGCGATGGCCGAGCATGGGGTGCTCGCCTATCCGATCGTCGCCGTCAACGAGGCCGACACGAAGCACATGTTCGACAACCGGTATGGGACCGGGCAATCGACGATCGACGGCATCATCCGCTCCACCAACGTCCTGCTGGCCGGCAAGACCTTCGTGATCGCCGGTTATGGGTGGGTCGGGCGAGGTCTCGCCTCGCGCGCGAAAGGGCATGGCTCGGACGTGGTCATCACCGAGGTCGACTCGGTCAAGGCGCTCGAGGCGGCCATGGATGGGTTTCGCGTCCTGAAGATGGACGACGCGGCGCGCGAGGGCGACATTTTCGTCACCGTCACCGGCGACGTCAACGTGCTGGACCGCAAGCATTTCGAGGCGATGAAGGACGGCGCGATCCTCGCCAACTCGGGTCACTTCAACTCCGAGATCAACCTCAAGGCTCTCGATGAGCTGGCGACCGGGGTCCGGCAGGTGAGGCCGTTGGTACAGGAGTACCGGCTGGCCGACGGACGCCGCGTCTTCCTCCTGGGCGAGGGCCGGCTCATCAACCTCGCCGGGGCCGAAGGTCATCCCGCGGCCGTGATGGACATGAGCTTCGCGAACCAGGCGCTGTGCGGGGAATACATCGCCAAGAACGCGAGCCAGCTGGAGCGAAAGGTTTACGACGTGCCGGACGATATTGATTCCGAGGTCGCGCGGCTCAAGCTGCACGCGATGGGGATCGGGATCGACACGCTGACCGACGAACAGCGCCGCTATCTCTCCTCGTGGGAAGAGGGCACCTGAACCTCCCCGCCGGCGCTTCGCGCCACCTCCCCGGCAAGCGGGGAGGGACTTAACCAACAATGTTTGGGCCCGCTCGGCGCACGTGGGTGCTGGGCGGAGGGGGGGCGCGGGGCGCCGCCCAGGTCGGGGTGCTGCAGGCGCTGTTTGAGGCCAACATCGAGGCGCCCGCGGCGGTAGTGGGGACCAGCGTCGGCGCCCTGAACGGAGCTTCGATCGCCGCGTATCCATCCCTCGCCGGGACGATGATGCTGCGCGAGGTCTGGATGTCGCGACCTGCGCTGAGCGTGTTCCAGGCCCACCCGCTCGGCCTGGTCGTGTCGGGAATCCGGCGCGATCAGCTCAGCGCGTTTCCGCAGCGGAACGTGCGCCGGCTCATCGATCGGGCGCAGGCCCTGATGGGGGTCACCACCTTTGAACAGCTGCGGCTCCCCCTGGCCGTGGTGGCGACCGATCTCAACGCCGGCAGGCCGGCGGTGTTCCGCTCGGGCGACCTGACCCCCGCCCTCCTGGCGTCAACCGCGATCCCGGGCGTGTTTCCGATGGTTCGCATCAACGGCCGCGAGCACCTCGACGGGGGAGTCGTCGCCAACACGCCGCTCAACACCGCGGTGGACGATGGCGCCAGGGAGATCCTTGCCGTCAGCCTGATGGCCGGTGGCGAGAATGAGCCCTCACCGGCGGGCTTTGGCGAGCTGATCGCGCGGACGCTGCAGCTTTCGCTGCATCACCAGATGCTCAGCGACTACGAAAGACTGCGGGAGCGATGCCGGATCGTCGTCCTGTGCCCGATCACGGCCCCCACCGCGACCTGGGAGATGAAGCGGGAGCACCTGGAATCCGTGATGGAGTCGTCGCGGGTGGCGATGGCTTCGCTCCTGCGCCAGCGGGGCTCGAAGCTGTTCCGCCACTCCGGAATCCACTACCTGCCGCTGAGATAGGATTCGCCTGTCCCAGAGGTATGAACCTGGCGTCTGGGGATCGGCCCATACGGCGGCCCTCCTTGCCGGCGCGGGAGATTCAGAGGAGGACCGCATGTCGTCACTGTTCACGTCTGAGTCAGTCACCGAAGGCCATCCGGACAAGCTCGCCGACCAGATCTCCGACGCCATCCTCGACGCGATCCTTGCCAAGGACCCGCTGGCTCGAGTGGCGTCACGTCTGAGTCAGTCACCGAAGGCCATCCGGACAAGCTCGCCGACCAGATCTCCGACGCCATCCTCGACGCGATCCTTGCCAAGGACCCGCTGGCTCGAGTCGCGTGCGAGGCGATAGTCACCACCGGCCTGGTGATCGTGGTGGGAGAGATCACAACGGACTGCTACGTCGACATTCCGCGCATCATCCGGCAGACGGTCCGCGAGGTCGGCTACACGCGCGCGAAATACGGCTTCGACGCCGAGACGTGCGGTGTGGTGACCAGCATCGACGAGCAGTCACCGGACATCGCCCACGGCGTCGACGTCGGCGGCGCCGGCGACTCGGGGATGATGTTCGGCTTCGCCTGCGATGAGACGCCCGAGCTCATGCCGCTTCCGATCACGCTGGCGCATCGACTCGCCCGCAAGCTGGCCGACGTCCGCCGCAACAAGACCCTGAGCTACCTGCGGCCTGACGGCAAGGTCCAGGTGACCGTCCGCTATGGCGATGACGGCAAGCCCAGCGGCGTCGAGAACGTGGTGCTCTCGACGCAGCACCACGACGAGGTCGAGGCCGACCAGCTGCGCTCCGACATCGCGGAGCACGTGATCGATGCCGTGATTCCACCCGAGTTGCTCCCAGCGGCGTCGAGAACGTGGTGCTCTCGACGCAGCACCACGACGAGGTCGAGGCCGACCAGCTGCGCTCCGACATCGCGGAGCACGTGATCGATGCCGTGATTCCACCCGAGCTGCGCCACGGGTCGGTGCGCTCGTTCATCAACCCCACCGGGAGGTTCGTGATCGGCGGCCCGGTCGCCGACGCAGGCCTGACCGGCCGCAAGATCATGGTCGACACCTACGGCGGGTATGCCCGCCACGGCGGCGGATGCTTCTCGGGCAAGGACCCGACGAAGGTCGATCGGGCCGGCGCGTACGGCGCCCGGCACGTCGCCAAGAACATCGTGGCAGCAGGCCTCGCGAGCAAATGTGAGGTCCAGGTCTCTTACGCGATCGGTGTCGTCAAGCCGGTCGCGATTCGGGTCGATACCTTCGGCACGGGAAGTGTTTCCGAGGCGACGATCGCCACCGCCGTCTCCAAGCTCTTCGACCTGAGCCCGCTGGGCATCATCAAGGAGCTCAACCTGCGCCGCCCACTCTTCCGCCAGACGGCGGTGTACGGGCATTTCGGCCGCACGGACATCGACGCGCCGTGGGAATCCACCGCGCGCGCGAAGGACCTTGCCGAAGAGGTCCAATGACGGCGCAACGACGTCCGGAACCAGGCATCGCCTCTCCCCATTCATGGGGAGGGGGCAGGGGTGAGGCCACTGTCGCTGTGATTCCCGCCGGCGGCGCGGGCACGCGGCTGTGGCCGCGCTCGCGCAGCTCGACGCCAAAACACGTGCTGCCTCTCGCGGACCGGGGCCGGACGCTGCTTCGCGCGACATACGACCGCGCGAAAGCGGTCGCGGACGAGGTCTTCGTGCTCACCGAGGTGAGGCAGCGCGAGATCATCGAGGCGGTCCTGCCGGAGGTCGACGTATCGCATCTGATCCTGGAGCCGTCGGCGCGCGGCACCACGAACGCCTATGGCCTGGCCTCGCTGATCCTCAACGAGCGGATGCCTGGGGCGGTGATGATCGCGCTCCCGGCGGACCATGTCGTCCACGGCAGCGCTCAGGTCGCCAGGGCCGTGCGCGCCGCCGTCAAGGCCGCGGCCACCACAGGCTGCCTGGTGACGGTTGGTCTGAAACCGACATTTCCGTCGACCGGGCTCGGCTACATCCACGCGCCTGGCCGCGTGTCGCGGGGCACGCTGCGGGTGCGGCGGTTCATCGAAAAGCCGAATGCGGCAAGCGCCAAGCGGTTCATGCGGGAGGGCGGCTACTACTGGAACCTCGCCTGGTTCTCCTGGAGGGTCGACGTCTTCATCGAGGAGCTTGCCAGGCACGCGGCACGACACCTTGCGGCTTTGCGCAAGGTGGTCGCCGCCCGCAACGCCGGTGACGAGGCAACCGCAGCCGAGCTTTACCGCCGCCTGCCGGTCGAGGTTGTAGACCGGACCGTCATGGAAAAGACCGACCGGCTTCTGCTCGTGCCGGGTGCTTTTGATTGGGCGGATATCGGCAACTGGGCAGAGCTCGGTGACCGGGTGCGCGCGGACGCGCGCGGCAACTCGGTTGACGGGGAAGCCGTGCTGGTCGATACCACCGGGAGCCTGATCTTCGGTGACCGCCGGCTCATCGCCGCGATCGGCGTCGAGGACATGATCATCGTCGACACCGAGTGCTGGTGGATACCACCGGGAGCCTGATCTTCGGTGACCGCCGGCTCATCGCCGCGATCGGCGTCGAGGACATGATCATCGTCGACACCGAAGACGCGCTGCTGGTGGTGCCGCGCTCGCGTGCGCAGGACGTGCGCAAGGTCGTTGAGGCCCTCAAGCGGGCGCGCAAGACCCGTTACCTTTAGGGCAATGGCCTCGCCGCAGATCAAGTTCGGAACCGACGGCTGGCGCGGAGTCGTCGCGGACGATTTCACCTTCGGCAACGTCCGCCGCGTCGCGCAGGCGACCGCCAAATACATGAAGTCGCGTTCCAACGACCCCCTCGCGATCGTCGGTTACGACTGCAGGTTTGCTTCGGAGGACTTTGCGCAGGCCGTTTCCGACGTGTTCGCGAGCAACGGCATCAAGACGCTGGTCTTCGACCGTCCATCGCCAACCCAGGTCGCGTCATGGACGGTGATCGACCGCAAGGCGACCGGCGCCGCGGTCATCACAGCGAGCCATAACCCGTATCAGTTCAACGGCTACAAGTACAAGACCGAGACGGGGAGCGCGGTGCCGTCCGAAGTCATCGCCGAGCTGGAACAAACCATCAATGCGCTCGATGAAGTGGCGCCTCCTGATCGCAGCGTCGCCCATGGTCTTGTGTCTGCTTACGATCCGCGGCAGCCTTACTACGCGCAGGTTGCGCGCATGGTCGATCTCGACGCGATCAAGGAAGCCGGCCTTCGCATCGTGCACGAGTGCATGTATGGGTCGGGCTACGGCTACATCGCGGAGATGGTGGGCGGGGGCCGCAGCACGGTGACCGAGCTGCACAACCAGCGCAACCCGCTCTTCGGCGGCATCAATCCGGAACCGATACCGCCCAACATCGATTCGACGATCTCGTTCATGAAGGTCGGCGGCCAGGACCTGTGCATCTGCACCGACGGCGACGCCGACCGCGTCGGCATCATCGACGAGACGGGCCGCTTCATCAACCAGCTTCAGGTCTTCGCGTTGCTGATGCTCTATCTGTTCGAAACGCGCGGATTGCGCGGCCCGGTGGTGAAGACCGTGAACATGACATCGATGGTCGACAAGCTCGGCGCCGAGTTCGGCGAGCGCGTCTACGAGGTGCCTGTCGGCTTCAAGAACATCGCGCCGAAGATGATGGAGACCAACGCGCTGCTTGGTGGCGAGGAGTCAGGCGGGTTCGCGGTGCGTGGGCACATCCCGGAGCGCGATGGCATCCTGATCGGGCTGCTGTTCGCCGACATGATGGTGAAATCGGGCAAGCCCGTCTCGCAAATCCTGGCCGGGCTCGAGCAGCGGGTCGGGCCGCACGCGTACGCGCGGCATGACATTCACCTGGTGCGGGAAACCTACGATGGCGACCGCAAGCGGATCCTGGAGACGCTCGAAAAGAACGAACCGCAAGAGGTGGCGGGGGTGCCGGTGCAGCGTGTGCGTTCGGATGACGGGTTCAAGTTCTACCTGGGCGACGGCAGCTGGGTCCTGCTCCGCGCGAGCGGCACCGAACCGCTGATCCGGATCTACGCCGAGGCGGCCGACAGTGACGCGGTCGAGGCGCGCCTTCGGGCGCTCGAAGACATCGTGGGAATCAGGCAACGTGCTGGAGCCTAGGCAGCGTGCGGCCCCTATGGCCCTTCCCGTCCGGCGCCTTCGGCGCCACCTCTCCACAAGTGGGGAGGACAAGGCCACCTCGCCATAAATGGGGAGGACTCCTGAGTTCGGCCGGGTCGAGAACAGCAAGGTCGATAAACCGTGGGGTTACGAGCTCCGCTGGGCGATCACAGACCGCTACGCCGGCAAGATCCTGCACCTCAACAAGGGCGAGGCGCTCTCGCTTCAGTATCACGAGCGCAAGGACGAGTATCAGTACCTGATCAAGGGGAGCATCGACGTCGAGCTGGGGGGATCGGATGGCGAGCTGACCGCCCGGCGGATGTCCGCCGGCGACACGCTCCACCTCACGCCTGGCACCCGACATCGCCTCACCGCGGTCGAAGACAGCGACATCTTCGAGGTCTCCACGCCCGAGATCGATGACGTTGTCCGCTTGGAGGACAGGTACGGTCGCGTCTAGAATGCCGGGACTGACTGACCGCCCGGCGGATGTCCGCCGGCGACACGCTCCACCTCACGCCAGGCACCCGACATCGCCTAACCGCGGTCGAAGACAGCGACATCTTCGAGGTCTCCACGCCCGAGATCGATGACGTTGTCCGCTTGGAGGACAGGTACGGTCGCGTCTAGAATGCCGGGACTGATATGAAGCTGCCGCCGCTGCTGTCGGAAAGGGTCGTCACGAACGATTCCGCCGCCGGAGCAGAACGCGACCGAAGCTTCTTGATCTTCGCGGGCATCGTGCTCGTGGCGATCGCGCTCGTCTTCAAGTCGGAGCTGCTCGGTCCGGGCCAGGTCTGGGCCCTTGCCCTGGGCCTGGTCGTGATCGCCGCCCCGGCGCTGTTGGCCTACCTGCGGGGAACCGAAGAGTTTCCGCGCATCGAGCATTACATCCCGGTCGCGCTGGGCGCCACCACGCTGGCGGGCCTTTCGCTCCTGGTGCCCGAGCGGTGGAAGTACCTCGTGCTCACGGTCACGTTCGGCGCCGGGTTCATCATCGCGGCAAGGCTGGACTACCTGAGGCTGCGTGCCTTTGAAAAGCGCGGCCACCTCGTGCTGCAGGAGACGATCCTCGTCCTCGTCCTCTCGGGCGCCTACCTGGTGGTGGTGACGCTTCCTTTCAATCCCATCCTGAAGCTGCTCTGGATCTTCACCATCACCTTTCTCGCCTCGTACCGCAGCTTTCGTATCAACGGGGTGGCCATTGCGCCGCGGCGGGCGTTCATCTTCGCCCTCTTCGTCGGCCAGGTGGTCACGTTCCTCGCCTGGGCGATCACCGCGCTGGCGCTCTACCTGGTCGTGAACGAAGGCACGTTCGCGGTCATGTTGCTCGTGAACGAAGGCACGTTCGCGGTCATGTTGCTGTTTGCCTGGTACATCAATCGCGGCCTGGTCCGGCACACCGTCGAGGACAGCTTCACGAGGAACGTCGTGCTCGAGTACGGCGCGTTCGCGGTCGTCCTGATTTACCTCTTCGTGTCGAGCTACCAGCCGGGCAGGTAGCTACATACCGAGATAGGCTTTCTGCACTTCCTCGGACGCGAGCAGCTCGCGGCCCGTCCCTGACTGCACGACGACCCCGGTTTCCAGGACGTAGCCGCGGTTGGCCACCTCGAGCGCCTTGTGCGCGTTTTGCTCCACCAGGAGCACGGTCGTGCCTTGCGAGTTGATCTCCCGCACGATGCTGAAAATGGTCTCGATCAGGATCGGCGCCAGACCAAGGGACGGCTCATCGAGCATCATCACTTTCGGCTTGGCCATCAACGCGCGGCCCATGGCGAGCATCTGCTGCTCGCCACCGGAAAGGGTGCCCGCGATCTGGGTCCGGCGCTCCTGGAGCCGGGGGAACAGCGTGAAGACGCGATCCATGTCGGAGGCGATGGCCGCCTTGTCATTCCGCGTGTAGGCGCCCATGACCAGGTTGTCGAGGACGGTCATGCGAGGAAACAGCCGCCGCCCTTCGGGCGACTGGCAGATCCCCAGCTCGACGATTTTCGATGGCCTCGTGTGAGTGATCTCGCGACCGTCGAAAGAGACCGAACCGGTGGTCGGGTGCATCAGTCCTGAGATCGTGCGCAGGGTGGTGGTCTTGCCGGCGCCATTGGAGCCGATGAGCGCGACGATCTCGCCTCTTTCGACCGTGATCGAGACTTTGCGCAAGGCCTGGATCCGCCCGTAGTAGGCGTCGACGCCCTCCAGCTCCAGGAGTGCCATCTGGTTAAGCCGATTTGCCGAGATACGCTTCGATGACCCGGACGTCCTTGCGGACCTCGTCCGGCGAACCCTCGGCGATCTTCTCGCCGTGGTCGAGCACGACGATCCTTTCCGAGATCCCCATCACCACCTTCATGTCGTGCTCGATCAAGAAAACGGTGATGCCTCGCCCCAGGATCTTTTTTACGAGCTTCATCAGTTCGACCTTCTCCTGCGGCGTGAATCCGGCCGCGGGCTCGTCGAGCAGCAGCAGCTTGGGGTCGGTCGCCAGCGCTCGCGCGATCTCCAGCCGCCGCTGCTGGCCGTAGGCAAGATTGCGCGCGTACTGATCCGCGTGCTTGGCGATGCCTACGAAACGCAGGAATTCCATCGCCTCCTCGGTGACTCGTTCCTCTTCTCTTCGCTCCCGGGGCAGCTTGAACAGCGAGTCAAACACTGTCGCCTTCATGCGGACGTGGCGCCCGACCCGGACGTTGTCGAGGCACGTCATGTAGTCGAAGAGCCGGATGTTCTGGAACGTCCGCGCGATCCCCCGGCGCGCAACCTGGTGCGGCTTGGAGCCGGTGATGTCGCGTCCGTCGAACACGACGCGTCCGCTCGTCGGCTGGAAGAGACCAGTGACGTTGTTGAAAAGAGTGGTCTTGCCGGCGCCGTTGGGGCCGATCAGCGCGAACACCTCGCCGCGCTTGATGTTGAGACTCACGTTGTCCACCGCGACGAGACCGCCGAAGCGCTTTGTCAGGTCGGTCAGCTCGAGGATGTTGTCGGCCGGCGCAGGCTGCTCGCTCATGTTGCGTGCTCCATTTCCACCGCGGCTTCTTCTTCCTGTACCGCCGCGTGCTTGAGCTCCTGCTCGCGCACCCGACTCGGCAGCAGGCCCTGGGGGCGCAACAGCATCATCGCGACCAGGATGCCGCCGTAGATGATGTAGTTGAGGTGCTGGGTCGCGTCCGCCAGACTGCGTGTGGTTTCAGAGCTGAGTCCGATGCTGTTGGCGAGGCTCCTGACATTCTCCGGAAGGCCTGGCCGCCGTAGATGATGTAGTTGAGGTGCTGGGTCGCGTCCGCCAGACTGCGTGTGGTTTCAGAGCTGAGTCCGATGCTGTTGGCGAGGCTCCTGACATTCTCCGGAAGGCCTGGAATCAGGTAGTACACGACGTAGTAGAGGACAAGCGCCCCGATGATGACGCCGCTGATATTGCCCATGCCCCCCAGCACGACCATCACGAGGACGGTGATGGAGACGATGAACAGGAATGAATCGGGGCTGACCAGGCTGACGTTCGCGCCGTAAAACGCGCCCGCGAATCCAGAGAATGAGGCTCCGATGCCGAAGGCAAGCAGCTTGGTGGTCACGGTGTTGATGCCCATCGCGGCGGCCGCAACCTCGTCTTCCCGGATCGCCATCCACGCGCGTCCCAGCCGCGAGCGATAGAGGTTGTTGACGAGGATGATGGCGGCGGCGATCAGGATGCAGATCAGCACATAAAAGGCGACCGGATCACCCCCGAAGTTGAAGTTCCTCACGACCTGAAACGGACCGTCTCCAGACCAAGGACCCTGGATCCATGCCGGCAGCGTCGGCTGGTCGATGCCGCCGACGGCATTGATGCCGCCTGTCCACTGGTCGAAGTTATAGAAGAGTTGAGGCACGATCTCGCCGAACCCGAGGGTCACGATGGCGAGATAGTCACCCCTTAGGCGCAAGGTTGGAAACCCGAGGACGGCGCCCGCGGCCGCGGCCACGAACAGCGCGACGAACAGCATCAGCCAGAACGGCAGGTGAAACGCATGATGAGCAGGCGACGACGCGAGCTGTGTCGAGGCAAACAGCGCGTACGAATACGCGCCGATCGCGTAGAAGGCGGCGTAGCCGAGGTCGAGCAGGCCGGCGAAGCCGACCACGACGTTCAGCCCGATCGCGAGCAGCACGAACGTCCCGGCGCGCGTTGCCTGGGAGACAAGCGCGGTGCCGTCTGTCGCATAGATGGAGGCCATGGGAAAGACGAGGGCGAGGATGAGCAGGATGCTGTAGACGGCCGTATCCCGGTCGCGGATTCGATCCCGCAGGTGGAGGCGCGTGAAAACCGACGTGCTCATTTCTCGGGCACCCGCATGCCGAGCAGGCCGGTGGGCCTGAAGACGAGGACGCCGATCAGGATGCCGAAGACCACGACCTGTGTCCACTTTGACCCGATGTAGGAGTCGCTGAATGCGGCGATCAACCCGATGATGAGCCCGCCAAGGGCCGCCCCGGGAATGTTGCCGATACCGCCGAAGACCGCGGCCGTGAACGCGATGAGCCCGCTACGGAAGCCGAGCTGGTAGTAGACGGTGTTGTAGTAGAGGCCCCAGATCATGCCTCCGGCGCCGGCCAGGAGCGCGCCGATGAAGAAGGTGGCGGCGATGGTGCGGTTGATGTCGATCCCCATCAGCTGCGCGGCGTCGCGATCCTGAGCCGTGGCGCGCATCGCCTTGCCCAGCTTGGTGCGATTGATGAAGATCGCCAGCAGCGCCACGAGGATCGCCGCCACCACCACCACGAAGACGTCCTTGAAGCCGAAAAACACGCCGGCGACGGTGGTCGCGGCTTTCGGCAGGATGTCGGGGAAGTGCACGGTCGCCGGGCCGTGCCACAAGAACATGACACCCTCAAGAAAGAAGGACATGCCGATGGCGGTGATCAGCGGAGCCAGGCGAGGCGCATTGCGAAGGGGGCGATAGGCGACGCGCTCGATGGCGACGTTGATGCCGCCCATGACGAGCATCACCGCCGGAAATACCAGCAGAAGGGCGATGAGATTCACTGTCGTGAACCCGCCTTCCGAGATGGCGAAAAAGCCGAGGATCGCCGAGCCGACATAGGCGCCGAGCGTGAACACGTCGCCGTGGGCAAAGTTGATCAGCTCGATGATGCCGTAGACCATCGTGTAGCCGAGAGCGACGAGGGCATAGATCGAGCCCTGCGTGAGGCCGAAGATGAAGACCTGCACGAATTCGCCGGGGTGGATCACCGCCTGCGCTGCCAGGAGGACGATTGCCGTGGCGCAGAGGACGTAGAAGCCGAAGTCGGGCAGGCTCATGCCACCCACCCGCCCCGACCGGAACCGTTTCAGGGCAGAAGCGCCGCTCTTGACCGCACCCGCGTCCAGTGCTTCCCCTCCTTAAATGGTCAAAGGGCGAGGAGGCCGAAGGCGGCCTCCTCGCTGGATTTTGGGCTACAGAGTACTAGGCGGGCTTGGCGAAGTCGAATTGCGTCTTCCACACGAAGCACGCGTTCTTGGTCTTTGACCCGCACACGCCGGTGGAGTCCTTGATTTGCGAAGTCGAATTGCGTCTTCCACACGAAGCACGCGTTCTTGGTCTTTGACCCGCACACGCCGGTGGAGTCCTTGACGGCGGCGTCGCTCAAGCCTCCGGTGACCACATAGATGGAAACGATCTTGAGGCTCGTGTCGCCGTTCTTGTCGAAGTCGTAAGTGCCGATCACACCCTTGAAGCCGGTGGTCTTGGCCATCTCGGCCCGAACCTGCTCCCGGCTCGGCGTGCCGTTGGCGTTCTTGACCGCACGCCCGATGGCAGCCATCAGGGCGTTGGCGGCGTCGTAAGCCTGCATGGTGTAACCGCCGAAGTCGTTGGGGCCGCTGAATGCCTTGCGGAAGTCGGCGATCGCCTGCTTGGCGCCGTCGACCTTGGTGGCGTCAGCACCGGCCGAGGTCGCGTAGATGTTGGGCTCGTTGCCCGAGGCCTGGTCGACGCAGTCGGAGGTCTCGATGCCGTCACCGCCCATGAACGGAGCGTCCCAGCCGATGTCTTTCATCTGCTTGCGCGGAATGCAGATGTTCTGGTCGTCGGTGCCGCCGACGTAGACGCCCAGCGCGCCGGCGTTCTTGAAGCCGAGCAGGATCGACTTGAAGTCGCTTGTCTGCTCTTTCTTGTATTCCGAGTGCTTGGCGACCGTTCCGCCGAGCGACTTGAACTGCTGCTCGAACGAGCCGGCGATGCCAACGCCGAAGACCGTGCTGTCGTCCAGGATGCCGATGTTCTTGATGCCAAGTGTCTTGTACGCATACGTGGCCATGGCGGGACCCTGGTAGTCGTCAGTGGTCACGACGCGCCAGTAGTTGTTGGCGTTGCCGGCGCGAAGGTCCTGCGGGTGGTACGCGCAACCGGCGATGTCCTTGGTCAGACACGGGTTGGTGTTGGCCGGACTGATCATCACGAAATGCTTCGGCGCGGCGATCGGGATCTCCGCCTTCGCGACCGCGGAGTTGTACGGCCCGACCATGCCGAGGAACTTGTTGTCGTCCAGCATCTTGCGGACGTTGTCGACGCCGGCGTCGGCCGAGTAGGCGCCTTGCCTGCAGTCGTCGAAGCTCTGATACTGGATCGTGTAACCCTCGACGCCTCCGGCGGCGTTCTTCTGGTTGACCGCGAACTGGACGCCGTTGCTGACCGCCTGGCCGCCGATCGTACAGACGGGAAGGTCGGATCCGATCTTGATCGTGCCCTTCGACGCCCCGCCGCCGCCGCCCGTAGTACCGCCGCAGGCAAACGCGACAAGCGTCGCCGTCGTGAGGACTATCAGTCCCCTAGCTCGAACCATATGGTTCCCCCTTGTGCTTGTTGGGAGGCCCATGCGCAAACCACACCTCACGCCTCCCATCACTTGCCGCCCTCTTCCCAACTCGAAGTCGGGGCGAGAGTGCGCCGGCGGCGAGTGCGGCCACATTGGGATGGCCGAACTGCTACTCCGAGGCAAACTATCGACTTGCAGGGCCCTCGAAGTCAAGTCGAAGTTGGCGGTCGGGCTGGTCGGCGGCATTGTCAATAAGGGAGACGGACTTGCAGGGCCCTCGAAGTCAAGTCGAAGTTGGCGGTAGGGCTGGTCGGCGGCATTGTCAATAAGGGAGACGGGCGCTGTAATCGACGCTGTCAACCAGCTTCCATGGCGATCGGGGGTCGGCGCTGGTCGCCTCGAAGATGGAGACGAGCCGGTTGCTGGTGTCCCCGGCGGCGTCAAAACCAAGGGTCCCGGTCGCCCCGGCTAGCCCTGAGGTCAGCGCCAGCTCGGCCGTGACCTTCGACCTGGCCGGCAGGCGGCCGCCGGCATCTCTGATGGCGCGATCCAGGGCCGCATAGACGACCGCGGTGGCGTCGTAGGCGACGATCGTGTACGGGCCGTAGTCGGCTGTGGTCCCGAACGAGGCTTTGAAGCCCTGGATAGTCGCCGCCGCGCCAGGCCTGGCAACGGCGTCGGCGATGGGCACGGTGGCGAAGATGCCCGGGGTGTTGCCGCCGGCGGAGACGATGCAGGCCGGGTCCTGGGCGATGCCATCGCCGCCGATGAATGGCGTTGCCCCACCCAGCGGGAACAGCGCCTTCATCTGCGCGCGGAGACTGCAGCCGGCGTGGCTTTCGCCACCGTAGTAGATCGCCTGCGCGCCCGCGTCTTTCATGCCTCTCAAGAACGGGGCGGCGTCCGCTGCGCCCGGCGCAAGGTCCAGGTGCCCGACCACGCTGCCGCCGAGGGTGCTCAACCTGGCGATGAAGGAATCGGCGAGTCCCTGGCCGTACGCCTCGTGGTCGGAGATGACCGCGGCGCGCTGGATGTGGAGATTCAGATACGCGAAATCAGCCGCGGCGGCTCCCTGGAGCTCGTCGGTGGTGGTGAGCCTGAAGAAGTTGTTGGTATGCGCCGGCCTCAGGTCCGATGCCGCAGGCAGGCCGGCGGACTTGCAGGCGATCTCGGTCCGGGCCGGGTTGAGCAGGGCCGGAATGAATACGTCTCTGGTCAGGCACGGATTGCTGGTCGCGGGGCTGACCATCCCCAGCCCCGCCAGGTTGGCGATCGGAATCTCCTTGCGCGCGACCGCGGCGTCGAACGGTCCGATCATCGCCATCAAGGTGGAATCGGCGACGAAGCCCTCGACATTGGAAGCGCCGCGGTTGGGGTTCGGAAAACCGCCACGCGCGTCGTCCGCGGTCGTGAGAACGACTTGGAAGCCGTCGAGCCGTGGATGCGTCTTGACGAAGTAGCGGACGCCGTTGAGCGCGGGTACGGCGGCCCGGGCTTCATGCCCGGTGAGAGGCAGATCGACGCCGACGCGGAGCTGGGGGCCGGTCGTGGCGGGTGTGCCGATGGAGGCGCATGCCTCGCAAACCACCAGGAGGACGGCCGCACTCAGCCAGGCCGCGCGCTGCATGCCGGAGAGAATGACAGCCGTTGTGAGGCGGTGGCACTACGTATACTCAGCATTCCCTCGTAACCTTCAGCCCAGCCATTGGAGCGCGCCCCTGTGAAAGCCGACACCAGCGAACACCTCAAGCCCCGCTCGCAGTACGCCGAGGATGCCGTGCAGCTCGCCATCGCCGGCAAGTGGGACGAGGCCGTCAAGCTGAACCGCTTCATCATCGAGAACTTCGGCTCGGACGAAGAAACACAGAACCGCCTGGGCAAGGCGCTGTCTGAGCTCGGCAAGCTCAAAGAGGCGAAGGCTTCTTATGAGGTGGCGCTGAAGCTCAACCCAATGAACAACATCGCCAAGAAGAACGCCGCTCGGATCAACGCGCTCCTCCACCAGAAAGAAGGCCTCAAGGTCGGCGGCACCCGGGTCGACCTCAACCTGTTTGTCGAGGAGATGGGCAAGACCGTGATCACGACGGTCGAGTCGCCGCCGAAAGCCGATATCTGCTCCAAGGTCGCGGCAGGTGACGTCGCCGAGCTGCGCATCGAAGATGACGGCATCATGACGGAGACGTCGCGGGGCGTGAAGCTCGGATTGCTGGAGGCCAAGCTGGCCCGGAGGCTGACCAAGTTCATGCGCGGCGGCAACCGCTACCAGGCCGGGGTGACATCGTGCGACGGCAACACCGTGAAGCTGATCGTGCGCGAGACGTACCAGGACCCTCGTTTTGCGGGCAAGCCCAGCTTCCCAATGCGGCGCAAGCGCGAGGTGGAGTTCCGTCCGTACACGAAGGAGAGCCTCCTCTCGCGCGAGGTCGAGGTCTTTGCCGGCGAAGAAGAGGAAGAGGCTTTGGTGGAGACGCCCGCCAGCGACGACATCGAAGAGGGCATGCACACGGTCGAGGACGAGGCCGAGCCGCTGGACTTCTCAGAGGACGCGGACGGCGAGGTCGAGGAAGAGGATGAAGATGAGAGCTGACATTCCTGTGGCCACGGCCGGGAGGTTTCTTCACCGACCGTAGACCGCAGCTGGGCGGCGTGCCCGGCTTTCGCGACCTGCTCCCGCTCGAAGCCGAGATCCTGCGCGAGGCGCAGGAGTCGCTTCTCGCCGAGATGCGGCGTTGGGGCTACCGCCATGTGATCACGCCGCTCGTCGAGAACATGGACGTGCTCGACCTCGGGCTCGGCATCGAGCAACGCCGGTTGCCCCTCAGGCTCTGCTACGCGGGTCCCGTGCTTTCCACGGACGAGGGCCGGTTCCAGCACCGGCGTGAGACCTACCAGGTAGGCGCCGAGCTGATCGGCGCCTCCGGCCCGGTCGCCGACGCTGAGGTGATCGCGCTGGCGGCCCGGTGCATGGAGGCGACCGGCATCCGTCGTTACCAGCTCGACGTCGGCCACGCCGAGTTCTTCCACGGGATCATGGATGCGGTTCGGCTGCCGGACGATGTCAAGAGCTCGGTCCGTGCCGCGCTCGCCGCGCGCGACTTCGTCACCCTCGAGTCGCTGCTCGAAGACACGCCGTTGAAATCCGCCGAGCACGAGCTGCTGCTGCGCTTTCCCGCTCTCCGTGGCGGACCGGAGATCCTTCAGGCCGCGGGTGGACTTGTCCGCAACCGCCGCTCGGAGGCTGCGCTCGCCGAGCTGGCAAGGGTCCGCGAGCTGCTCGTTGCGCACGGCATTGGTGACGTGGTCAACCTCGACCTCGGGGCGATTCGCGATTTCGACTACTACACGGGCGTCATCTTCGAGGGGTACGGGCCCGATTTCGGGCGCCCGGTCGCCCAGGGAGGCCGCTACGACGGGTTGCTGGCGCGGTTCGGCCGGCCTGCGCCCGCGACCGGATTCATGATCCAGCTCGACCTCGTCTCCGAGATGCTGACGCGAGCGCCGCGAGCCCTGGCTCTGCCGCGCCTGGACGCCGCGCTGGCCTGGACCGGGTCTGGGCTCACCACCGCTCTTCGTTTGGGATCGACCCTCCGACTGTTCGGCATGCGAGCGGTCGTGGACACTCAGTCGCGCAGCCAGGCGGAGGCACATGCGTGGTGGCGAGCCGTCGCGGCGGCGAACCTGGTGCACTGCCTGACCGAATCGATGGTGTCGTGGTCGGCCAAGGGCCGGCGCACGAGGCGGCTGCCCCCGGAGCAGGTGGCGGCGCGACTGGCAGGAGGCCTCAAGTGACACCGGAGGACCAGGTCTCGATCGCTGTGCCGACAGGCGTGCTGCTGGACGGCGCCCTTGCGCTGCTGGCGAAGTCGGGGCTGGCGCGGCTCTCTGCCGAAGAGCTCGGCCGGCAGCTGTTGATCGATGGCGGGGCGTTGCGGGTGATCCTCGTGCGCCCGACCGACGTGCCCGCCTACGTGGACCACGGTGCGGCCGACCTTGGCATCGTCGGCAAGGACATTCTCTGGGAGACCCCCGGCTCTCACTACGAGCTGATCGACCTCCGTTTCGGTGGCTGCCGTCTCGTCCTGGCGGTGCCCGACGCCTCAGGCTTCAACGGACCACAGACCTGGCCGCCGATGATGCGCGTCGCGACCAAGTACCCGCGGACTGCCGTCACCTGGTTCGAGGCACGCGGACAGGCGGTAGAGGTCGTGCGCCTGCACGGTTCCGTGGAGCTTGCGCCTCAGGTCGGGCTGGTGGATGGGATCATCGACCTCACGGCCACCGGGCGCACCCTCCGCGACAACCGGCTGCGCATCATCGCGGTGCTCGGCAGCTCGACGGCGAGGTTGATCGCCAACCAGGCGAGTCTCAAGACCCGGACCGCCGCAGTCCAGTCGGCGGTCTCCAGGCTGCGCGAGGCGTCCGGACATGCCAGTTAGGAGGTTCGATGTCGGCTCCTGGCTCGACTCGCAGCTCTCGCGGCGGCGCCTCGATCTGTCCCAGTTCGTGAAGGAGCGCGAGACGGTGGCGGAAATCTGCTCGCGCGTGCTGGCCGACGGCGACGACGCGCTGCGT
>Ga0209474_10002186_pt1 | contig 18238 bp, 16 predicted proteins | sample GraSoiAngelo_145_FD_185902 | JGI IMG/M metagenome (GOLD analysis project Ga0209474, IMG submission 185902) | Grasslands soil microbial communities from the Angelo Coastal Reserve, California, USA - 14_1009_05_20cm (SPAdes) (version 2) | ecosystem: Environmental > Terrestrial > Soil > Grasslands... | reverse complement strand
GGGTCAACCGGCAGGCGCCGCCGCGGGGAACCCCCGTCTTCATCTTCGATGCCAGCGACGCGTCCCGAGCCGGCGCCTATGAGCCGGTGGTGACCCAGGCGCGGGTCGTGGTCAACGTCGATCATCACGTCTCCAACACACGCTTTGCCACCTTGAACCTGGTGCTCACGGATGCCGCCTCCACCGGCGAGCTCGTCTACGACCTGCTCAAAGCCTGGAAGATCGACATCCCACCCGGGGCGGCGTCCAACCTCTACGCCACGATCCTGTCGGACACCGGTGGTTTCCGTCACGAGAACACGTCGGGGCACGCATTGCGCGCCGCCGCCGAGCTGGTCCAGCTGGGCGCCGACCCCGTCATGATCGCACGCGGCCTCTTCAAGAGCCGGCCGGCCTCGTCGCTCCGCATGCAGGGGCGCATCCTGCAGGGTCTGCACTACGAGTTTGGGGACCGCCTCGTCTGGGGATCGATCAGTCAGTCCGGACTGCGGGACAGCGGCGCCACCACCGACCAGGCGGACAGCGCTATCGACCAGCTCAACACGCTCCGCGACCAGGAGCTCGCCATCCTTTTCAAAGAAGCCGGCCCGCGCGTGACCAAGGTGAGCATTCGCAGCCGTGACCGGATCGACGCCGCTGAGCTCGCTGCCAGGTTCGGCGGCGGCGGCCACAAGCGCGCCGCAGGGATGGAATTGGCATTGCCGCTCAAGGAAGCGGAGGCCAGGGTGCTGGCGGAAGTCCGCGGGCGCATGAACGACCTCGAGTGACATCCGGCATCCTGAACGTCAACAAGCCGGCGGGACCGTCGTCGTTCGCCGTTGTCCGCACGCTGCGCCGGCTTCCTGGCGTCCTGAAGGCGGGCCACGGCGGGACCCTTGACCCGGCGGCCGAGGGTGTCCTGCCGATCCTGGTCAATGGCGCGACCCGGATCGCGGACTTCGTCCACGAATGGCCGAAAACTTACGTGGCCACCGTGACCTTCGGCTTCACGTCCGACACCGGCGACCGCGAGGGCACCATCGTCGCTGCGACTGACCCAGAGGCGATCAACCGCGAGCGGATCGAGGCGGCTCTGCCGAAATTCACGGGCCGGATCGAACAGGTGCCCCCGCTCTATTCGGCGCTCAAGCAAGGCGGCGAGGCCCTCTACCGCAAGGCCCGGCGTGGTGAGGCGGTTGAGCGGCGCGCACGCGTGGTGGAGATCTTCTCCATCCGCCTTCTGGACTACGACTCGGTGGCGGGCACCGCACGCATCGAAGTCAACTCCGGCCGCGGGATGTACGTCCGCAGCCTTGCCCAGGACCTGGGCGCCGCGTTGGGAAGCGGCGCGTATCTCTCCGCCCTTGTTCGAACGGCGATCGGGCCGCTGACGGAGGCCGATGCCGTGCCGATGGCAACGCTGGCCGAAGCGGGGGAGGGATGGACCCGCTGGCTGCTGCCGATGGATCTTCCCCTGCGGCGCTGGCCGGCCGTCGCGCTCGATGCCGCCGGGGCCGCCGCGGTTCGTCGCGGGCTGGCGGTTCCCGCTCCGGACACGACGGGCGGCCGGTATCGACTGCTTGGTCCCGACGGTGAGTTGGTCGCGTGGGGCGAGGCGGACGCTACTCGGCGGATCCAACCGCGCGCCGTCTTTTCGGTATGACGGCCGTCACCTTCGGCTTTCCCGCGCCCGGCGCCTTCGGCCCGAGCCACGCCACGATCGGCACCTTCGATGGCGTTCACCGCGGCCATCAGGCTCTGCTGAAGCCGCTGATCAGCGGCGCCCGCGAGGCCCGTTCCGCCAGCGTGCTGATCACCTTCGAGCCACATCCGCGGTGCGTGCTCGACCCGGATCACTGCCCGCCGAATCTCACCACCCTCGACGAAAAAACCTGGTTGCTCGACCAGCTCGGTCTCGACCACGTGGTCGTGATTCCCTTTACGCCGCAGATCGCCGCGCTCAGTGCCGCCGCCTTCATGCAGCGGCTGTTCCGTGGAATGGAAATCCGCCGCATGGTCATCGGTGAGAATCACCGCTTCGGACACGGCCAGCGGGGAGACGCCGCCTTCTTACGCCGTCTCGGCGCGCGCCACGGCTTCACGGTCGAGGTCGCCCCCACCGTGATACGGGGTCGCCAACCCATCAGCAGCTCGCGCATCCGGCGGTTGGTCCTGCTCGGCCAGGTTCGGGCCGCCGCCCAACTCCTCGGTCGGGACTACTTCATCCGTTCCACGGTGGAACATGGCGCCAAGCGTGGACGGCAGCTCGGTTTTCCCACGGCGAACCTGCGCATCACCCCCAACAAGCTCATCCCTCCGAACGCCATCTACGCGTCGCGCGTCGACATCGACGATCGAACCTATGGCGGTGCGACCAGCATCGGCTTCCGGCCGACCTTCGGCGGCAACACCCTCACCGTCGAGGCCTTCGTCCTCGATTTCGACGCTGACCTGTACGACAGGCTGATCACGGTCTGGTTCGTGCAGCGGCTCCGCGCGGAAAAGCGCTTCGCCAGTGTGCCGGCGTTACAGCAACAGATGGCGCGTGACGTGGAGAACGCCCGACGGATCCTCAGCCACTCGTAATCGTCAACCCGGCGGCGGGCAGCGGCCGAGCCCGCGGCTTCTGGCGTCGCTGTGCGGAAGCCTGCCACGATCTGACCCTCGAGGTCGTCGAGACCCGGCGCCGGGGGGATGCCGCCGACTACGCCGCCGCGGCCGGCGACCGGCTGGTGATCGCGGTCGGTGGCGACGGCACCGCCCATGAAGTCGTCAACGGCCTGCTGCGCCGCCCGACGGCCCGTCCGCCACGGGTTGGATTCCTGCAACGCGGCACCGGCGCTGACCTGCGGCGCAGTGTCGCGAGCCCGCGGCGGCCCGAGGACGTGGCCGCCTGGCTGACCTCGCATCGCTGGCGTCCGCTCGACGCCGGCCGGCTCTCCACCTCAACCGGTCGCCGCTACTTCATCAACGTCGCGGACGCTGGCATCGGTGCCGAGATCGTGCGACGCGCCGCGCGCGGGCCGGGGCTCTTGGGCGGGACCGTGAATTTCCTGGGAGCCGCGGTCATCAGCTTGCTTCGGCATCGCAATACGCTTGTGCGCCTTCGTCTGGACCAGGGCCCAGTCCTGCAGCGGCGCGTTCGAACCATCGCCGTCGCCAACGGCGCGTACCTGGGCGGGGCCATGCGGATGGCTCCCCAAGCCCAGCCGGATGATGGCTGGTTCGACGTGGTCACGATTGGGGATATCAGCCGCTGGCTGGGGATCCGCAGCCTGCCGATGCTGTATCGAGGGACACACGGCCGGCTGTCCCAGGTCGAATTCGGAAAAGCTCGGCGCGTCGAGATCGAAAGTGACGAGCCGATCGGGGTGGAGGCGGATGGGGAGCTGGCCGGCACGACGCCGGCGGTGTTCGAGATCGTCCCGGGCGCGCTGCAGGTTATCGATTGGAGGTCTTCGGGTATACTCTCGTCTGACCGAGCGCGGGTGTCCGACTAGCCAACGGCACTCGGGCAAGCGAATTTAGGAGGTACATCGACTGGCAACAGCTACCAAGACGGGCGTCATCGAGGCCAACCGTCTGAATGACAAGGACACCGGATCGTCCGAAGTCCAGATCGCGATCTTCAGCGAACGGATCAATCACCTCACCGACCATCTCAAGGCGCACGCCCACGACCACAACTCACGTCGCGGGCTGCTCCAGCTGGTCGGGAAGCGCCGGCGGCTATTGAACTACCTGCAGCGCACCGACATTGAGCGCTACCGAGCGATTATCGCCAAGCTCGGGCTCCGGAGGTGACGGCCTAGAGTTATTGACTCCATGCCCGGGCGGGGCCGCCTCGCACAGGGTTAGAGATTGGTGCACGGAGAAAGGGTTCCTTTTCTTCGAACCCCAACCCCTAACCCGCAAGACAGCAACCGCCTGGGCCGACTGCCGATCATTTTTTTCGTGCCGCCATTCGCGCGGCCCCAGGAGGAATCGTGAATACAACACAACTCGAAATTGGTGGGCGGACCCTGAAGGTCGAGACCGGTCACGTTGCCCAGCAAGCATCAGGCGCAGTCACCGTGCGTATGGGCGACACCATGCTGCTCGTCACCGCCGTGATGTCGTCGACGCCGCGGGAGGGGATCGACTTCTTTCCGCTCACCTGCGACTACGAGGAGAAGCTCTATGCGGCGGGCAAGATCCCGGGCGGCTTCATCCGCCGCGAGGGACGTCCCAGCGAGCAGGCCATTCTCAACAGCCGCTTGATCGACCGACCCATCCGTCCGCTCTTCCCCAAGGACTTCCGCAACGACGTGCAGGTGGTCGCGACCGTGCTCTCCGTCGATCAGGACGCCGATCCGGCCACCATGGCCATCAACGGCGCCTCGCTGGCGCTCACGATCTCGCCGATCCCCTTCCAGGGCCCGATCGGGGCCGTCCGCATCGGGATGCTCGACGACCAGCTGGTCGTCGGCCCGCCGGTCAACAAGATGGAGGAGAGCAAGCTCGACCTCGTCGTGGCCGGCACGCGGGACGCCATCATCATGGTTGAAGCCGGGGCCAAGGAAGTGCCCGAGGAGACCATCGTCGAGGCGCTGCGCCTGGCGCATCGCGAGATCGTTCGGATCTGCGAGATGCAGGAGGCCTTCGCCCGCGAGGTGGGCAAGCCGAAAGTCGCCGTGCCGGAAAGCCCCAAGGATCCTGAGGTCGATGCCGCGATCGATCGCTTCCTGGCGGAACGGCTCGACCAGGCCCTCTTCAATCCCAACAAGGCGCTGCGCGAGTCAGCGCTCGACGACCTGAAGAAGGAGACTCTCGCGGAGCTCGGCCCCCAGTTCGCGGATCGGCTGCCGTACCTAGCGAAGAGCTTCGAAGCCAAGGTCAAGCAGCGCGTCCGTAACAAGATCCTCGATGAGGGTCTGCGTCCGGACGGGCGCAAGACGACCGAGATCCGGCCGATCACGTGCGAGGTCGGTATCCTGCCACGTACCCACGGGTCGGCACTGTTTACCCGAGGTCAGACCCAGGCGCTCAGTATCGTCACCCTTGGGTCGATTGGTGATAAGCAGAAGCTCGACGGGCTCGGTCTCGAAGAGTTCAAGCGCTTCATGCATCACTACAACTTCCCGCCCTTCAGCGTCGGCGAGGCGCGGCCGCTCCGCTCGCCGGGACGGCGCGAGATCGGCCATGGCGCGCTTGCTGAGCGGGCGCTCCTGCCGGTGGTGCCGACCGAAGAGGAGTTCCCCTACACCATCCGGCTCGTGACCGAGATCCTTTCGTCCAACGGCTCGACGTCGATGGCGAGCGTGTGCGGCTCCAGCCTGGCGATGATGGACGCCGGCGTGCCGATCAAGGGGCAGGTGGCCGGCATCGCGATGGGCTTGATCACCGGCGACGGGAAGGTCGCCGTGCTGAGCGATATCCAGGGCGTCGAAGATGCCCTGGGTGACATGGACTTCAAGGTGGCGGGCACCCGGCAGGGTGTCACCGCCATGCAGATGGACATGAAGATCAAAGGCATCAGTATCGATACCATGGCCGGTGCGATTCAGCAGGCTAAGGAAGGCCGCTTCTTCATCATGGACAAGATGGATGCGGCATTGAGCCAGCCGCGCTCGGCGATGTCGCAGTATGCGCCGCGGATGATCACGGTCCAGATCCATCCCGACAAGATCCGCGAAGTGATCGGCCCCGGAGGCAAGATGATTCGCAAGATCATCGAGGACTCGGGCGTCACCAGCATCGACATCGAGGACGATGGCCGGGTCGTGATCGGCTCGGTCAACGGCGAGTCGGCCGCCAAAGCAGAGCAGCTGATCCGCGACCTGACTGGCGAGGTTGAGGTGGGGAAGAACTACCGGGGCAAGGTGGTCCGCATCATGCCCTTCGGCGCCTTCGTCCAGATCATGCCCAATCAGGACGGCCTGGTCCACATCAGCCAGCTCGCCGAGGAGCGGGTGGAACGGGTCGAGGATGCCGTCAACGTCGGCGACGAGATCGACGTCAAGGTGACCGAGGTCGATCGCCAGGGTCGCGTCAACCTTTCACGCAAAGCGGTGCTCCAGGAAGCCAAAGGCATCACCAACGGCGACTGGGTCGTGACCGATCGTGATCGGGGCGGCCCGCGCCGCGAGGGCGGCGGAAGTGGCGGCGGATACCGACCGGGTGGTGATCGCGGCCCACGTCGCGATTTCGACCGCGCCGGACAACGCGGCAACGACCGGAACCGGTAACAAGAACGGCGGCTCGAGCAAGGATGCTCGGGCCGCTTTTTATTTTCTTCTGCTCACGTTGCGTGGGTGATCTGCGCGGTAAGCCTAGGACCGCGGTGGCTGTGCGTAGCATTCGAACCTCGCGTGGAGTGAAAGTGCCCGATTCCTTGACATCGGTTTGGCTGAGTGGCGATGCTCGAAGCGTGGTGTCGGAGTCCGTGCACGAGCTGGTACCGGAGCGGCGCATGCATTTCTCGCCGCGCCAATCGCAGATTCTCTCCTTGATGGCCGAAGGGTTCTCGGACAAGGAGATCGCTCGAAAGATCGGGATATCCTATCCGACGGTTCGCACTCACATCGACCGAGTTTTTCGGGACTGTGGGTTGCGTAACCGAACCGAAGCGGTCGCGGCGTGGCTCACGCTGAAGATGAATGGATGAATTCACTGACCCCAGTTTCAATGACTTCCGCGTTCCGGGCCCCCCTCCTACTATCAGCGCTACCGAAATACCTGATAGTAGGAGGCTGATGTGGGATGTAAATCAACGTTGACAACTGCGTAGTGACTTCCGACGCGACGCTCTGAATCCACGCGCGATCGCTAGCTAAAGACCGGCCCGAGGTCGGAATTTTTTCCCGAGGAAGGAACGATGCAACCACGCCTTTTTTGCGCCAGACGGCCCCCGAACGCGCGCCCGGTATCGCCGCTGCGACTCGCTGTCGCCGCCCTTCTCGCTCTCCCGCTGCTCGCATGGCCCGCCGTGGGCAGCGCCGACACATCGAGTCCCACTTATAGCGGTCGAGCCTACGTCGTGCAAGCCTCCCTGCTGGGCATGCAGCTGCCCCGAATCGCCGACACTGGCGATCTCCCTTCCACCGGCGGCGCGCAAGAGGCCGCGCTCTTCACCGTGCCGCCATTCTCGCTGGGCAGTGCCGGATCGTTCAATGGAGCCGAGGTGGCCCATGCCACGACGGTCGGCCACGGCAACGCCAGCCGGTCTGAGGCCTCGGTCGCGGATCTCAGCGTGACGGTCGCCGGCACGACGATCACCGCCGACTTCCTGATGTCGAGGGCCGCCGCCCAGTGCAATGGAAGCAGCCCATCGGTCAGCGGCAGTTCCGAGCTCGCCAGGTTATCGATCAGTTCGGTCAATGGCGGCCAGCCCATCATTGTGACGGGGGCACCAAACCAGACTGTCGTCCTGCCGCTGAATGCAGGCACGGTGGTGATCAATGAGCAGTCGAGTTCGGTGAACGGGCAGTCAGGCAGCATGGACGTCAGCGCCTTGCACGTCACCATCAACAATCCAGCCGGCGGCCCGGCGCTCGCCGACGTCATCGTTTCTCACGCGCATGCCGACATCACGTGTCCGACGTCCCCGTCACAACCGCCGGCCTGCGGCGTGACGCCAACCGACTTCGTGACGGGCGGTGGCTGGATCGTTTCGCCATCGGATCCCAATGCCAAGGCGAATTTCGCGGTGGCGGGTGGCGTAAAGAACGGCTTCTGGGGACACCTCATGTACATCGACCATGGCAACGGGATGCACGTCAAGGGGACCGAGGTCACCGGCTACGATTTCTATCCCGCCTTCGGATCGAACGGCCGACAGATCGTGGGCTCGGCCGATGTCAACGGCACCGCCGAGTCGTACGAGGCGGATGTCGCCGACAAGGGCGAGCCAGGCGGCGGAGTCGACCAGTTCCAGCTCACGCTGAACAGCGTCCTGACGGCGCCCGCCTCCGTACTGAGTGGTGGAAACATCCAGCTCCACAAAGCCTGCCAGTAACGTCGTCGTCGACTCGATATCGCGTCTCGCGGGGCTCCGTCAATCGGGGCCCCGAGCGTTTTCCTTTGGGTCAATGGGCTTGAGCCGTCAGAGTCCAGGGCGTTATACTGACCTGCGACTTGCTGACGTTCTCCGACCTGCGGAGCCTGAGCAGGGACGTTCACGATTGCCGGCGTTGTCCCCTCGGCTTCAGTCGAACCCACGCCGTCCCGGGCGTTGGCCCGGGCGACGCGCGGATCATGATCGTCGGCGAGGCGCCCGGGCAGAACGAGGATCAACAGGGAGAGCCCTTCGTCGGCGCAGCGGGCAAGCTCCTCGACCAGTTGCTGCGTGGGATCGGTCTCTCTCGCGGCGACGTTTTCATCACCAACATCCTCAAGTGCCGGCCGCCTGGAAACCGGGATCCGCAGCCCGCCGAGGCGGAGGCCTGTTCACCGTATCTCGAACAGCAAATGCGACTGATCAAGCCGGAAGTCGTGCTGGTGCTCGGTCGGCACGCGCTGGGACGCCTCTTGCCCGGGTATGAGTCCATCTCTCGACTCCATGGCAAAGTCGTCGTCAAGGACGGCGTGAGCTACATCCCCGTGTATCACCCGGCCGCGACCCTGTATAACAGCTTCCTGATGGGCCCGCTGGAGCAGGACTTCAAGGCCGTCAAGGCCCACCTGGACCGGGCCGAGGAGCGGCGCCAGGTCGTTGCGGCCGCAGCCACGCCCGTCCCCAAGCCGGAGGAGCAGCTCACCCTTTTTGGCTAAACAGCCCAGGTTGCGCGCCATTCCCCTTGGGGGTTTGGGCGAGATCGGTCGCAACATGATGGCGCTCGAGTACGACGAGAACATCGTCGTCATCGACGCGGGCCTGATGTTCCCCGAGGAGGAGATGCTCGGCGTCGACCTGGTACTGCCCGATGTCACCTACCTGGTAGAGCGGAAAGAAAAGGTGCTCGCCTTCTTGCTGACCCACGGCCACGAAGACCATGTCGGCTCGCTGCCGTACATCCTGCCCAAGGTCTCGGCACCGATTTATGGCAGCCGCCTCACGCTCGGCTTCATCAAAAACAAGCTGCGCGAGCACAAGCTGGCGGAAGAGGTCGATTTGCGCGAGATCAAGGCCGGTGACGTCGTGGAGCTCGGCCCTTTCAAGGTCGAGTTCATCCACGTCGCCCACAGCATCCCCGATACCACCGCGCTCGCCATCCAGACACCCGTCGGCATGGTGATCCATTCGGGCGACTTCAAGATGGACCAGACGCCGGTCGACGGCAAGCCGACCGACATGGCGCGGCTCTCGCACTTCGGCAACCATGGCGTGATGTTGCTGATGTCCGACAGCACGAACGCGGAACGCGACGGCTTCACCCCGTCGGAGCGCACCATCGGGGAGGCCTTCCAGGAGCTGTTCGGCCAGTGTCCCGGCCGGATCATCATCTCGACCTTCGCCTCCAACATCTACCGCATCCAGCAGGCGCTCAACACGGCGGCCCGCTACAAGCGCAAGGTGGCGGTGATCGGTCGCTCCATGGTCAACAACCTGACGATCGCCCAGGAGCTCGGCTACATCCAGATGCCTGGCGACATCCTGATCAAGGTCCAGGACATCAACAAGGAGCCCGACGAGCGGCTCGTCATCCTCTCCAGCGGCAGCCAGGGGGAGCCGCTCTCCGCGCTAACCCGCATCGCCGCCCAGGAGCATCCGCAGGTAAAGCTCAAGTCCGGCGACACCGTCATCCTCTCGGCGACGCCGATCCCTGGCAACGAGGAGCTGGTCTCGCGCACCATCAACAACTGCTACAAGCATGGGGCGCGTGTCTTTTACTCCGCACGCAACCGGGTCCACGCTTCGGGGCACGCCAGCCGCGAGGAGCTGAAGCTGATGTTGAACCTGGTGCGGCCCAAATTCTTCATGCCGGTACACGGCGAGTTCCGCCACCTCGCGCTGCATTCGGAGATCGCCCAGGAGGTCGGCATCGCCAAGGACCGGGTGATCGTGACCGACGACGGGAATACGGTCGAGCTGAGCGACAGCCTGCCGCACTTCGGCAACAAGGTGCCGGCCGGCTACGTCTTCGTCGACGGGCTGGGCGTGGGCGATGTCGGCTCGGTCGTCTTACGCGACCGGCGCGTGCTCTCCCAGGACGGCATCTTCATCGTGATCGTGACGGTCGACAAGGACACCGGACAGGTAGTCTCCGGTCCGGACCTGATCTCGCGGGGCTTTGTCCATCAGCAAACGTCCGACGCCCTGCTCGAGTCGGCCCGCCAGCAGGTGCTCGGCACCATCAACAAGCCGGGGCGCGGCAACCCGGAATGGCAGGTCATCAAGAACTCGATTCGCGACTCGTTGAGCAAGTTCCTCTATGAGCAGATGCGGCGCCGCCCGATGATCATCCCGATCGTCGTCGAGGTCTAAGCTCCCTCGGCGAGGCAACCCAACTATGGGCGAGATGATGCAGACTGATCGCGACCGCGCTCTGATATTCGTCCGCCGCTTTTATGAGGTGGCGGTTGCGATGCAGACGGTTGATCTCGACAGCATCAACCAGGCCAGGCCGGTCGAACTGCGGTATGGCTCGAGGGCTGACCTCGTCCCGGACTTCTGGCATGCGGCAAATGCCGTGTCGACATTTGCAGTACAGATGGAGTTGATCTCTCCTTCAGACGCCGCGGAGATCCTCCGCAGCTACAGCACGCTGTAGCCACCGACCTGAGCACGACATCTGGCGGTTTGCCGTCTGCTGCTATAGCCAGACCAGCTCAGACCCGGTCCGGGTTGCCGGCGCCGGCCACCAGGTTGGCGTCGCGGGCGAGCAGCCACCTGCCGGAGGGCGATCGATGGAACACGGTCAAGACATACCCGGACGCTTCCGAGGTCTTGCCGCCTTCTTTAGGAGTGAGGACGACCGTGAGGTGCGACCAGGCGGTCGCGATGTCGCCGGATGCACGGATTTCCTTGACGTCCTGAATCGCCTCGATGCGGGCCTTCGCCGAGACCTCCCGAAAGCCTTTGGCGAAGTCCTCCTTCGATATGGGCGGATTGCCCGGCGTGAGAAAGACTACGTCGTCGGCCAACAATGACAGCAAGCCGTCGAGATTTCCTTCTGCCGTGAGCCGACGCCACTCGGCCATCAGGTCCCTGATCTGCTGCTCTGGGCTCAGACCTTCTCACCCGTATAGCTATCGATATCGTGGTCGACGGCGCCGGGCGGTTCCTCGACGACATGGACCGCGGCCTCTTCGGCTGACGGGTAAAGCTCATCGTGGCTGAGCTCGGCGTCGATGTCGTCGCCGGTCTCGGACTCGTTGTCGATCAACAGTGCGGGGTGGTCATCGGGTCGCACCCGGTCAGGCACCTCACCCCGCAGCCGGTCGTCGAGCGTGTCCTGTCGCAGCAACGGCGAGAGCGGACGATCACGCGGCGGCCACACGCCCTCTTGCGGATCCCCCGTGATCTCCTTTTCGGGCAGGGCGCCTTCGAGCGGCGGGACGCCCTCTGAGTCGAGGTCGACGTTTTCGGGAAGCTCTTCGTCTCTAGCCATGTGTCTCTTATACGCGTCTGACTACCGTCGGCGGGAGCGGTCGAGGGGGCGCCGCGCCTCGTGGCGCTGACGCCCCCAATGGAGACGCGCTTACGGGATCGTGAAGTTTGCCGTCTGGTTTTCGACCATGAGCTGGTAGGCACCGGGCTCCACCGTCAGCGGGCCGCTGGCGTCGACATCGCCCTGGACGACCGCCAGGTTCTTTGTCGAGAAGGTGAGCACGACCGTCTTGGTCTCGCCGGCGTTGAGGTGGACGCGAGAGAAGCTGGCCAGCCGCTTGGGCGGCACGAGGACCGCACTGACGGGCTGGGCCGCGAACGCCTCGACGGTATCGTCACCGGCTTTCGTTCCGGTGTTGGTGACGTCGACCGTGGCCTGGATCGTGCCGTTACGGCCGCCATTGTTGACGGCATGGAGGTTCGAATAGCTGAAGCCCGTGTAGCTGAGGCCGAAGCCGAAGGAAAAGACGGGGTCGTAGCCGCTGCTGCCGAAGCCGCAGCAGGCGAAGAAGAACGCCGTGGTGCCATCGCTGCCCGAGTTCGTCCCTGGCAGGTACTGGTAGAAGAACGGCTGGTCGCCGACGTTGCGCGCCCAGGACACCGGCAAGCGGCCGCTCGGGTTGACGTCGCCGAAGAGGACATCAGCCACGGCGTTGCCGCCTTCCGAACCAGGCAGGTAGGCCATCACCAGTCCGGCGGCGGCGTTGATGGCTTCGTTCATGACTTTCGGACGGCCGGCAATCACGACGACAATGGTGCGCGGATTCGCGGCCGCGACCTTCTGCACGAGGTCGGTTTGGTCCGCGGCGAGGGCATTGCTCTCGGAGTCACCGACGCCCTCGGCATACGGGGGCTCACCAACCACGACGATGGCGGCATCCGCCGAGGCGGCGGCCGCCGGTGCCGCAGCGGGATCGGCCCAGGTCACGGTTCCGCCGTGTCCCTGCACCGCACTCTGCAAGCCCTGGAACACGGTCTCCCCGGGAAGATGGTTGCCATTACTCGCGTCGCTGGTTGGCTGGGTGCAACATCCTTCGCCGCCGCCGTCGGCCCCTTGCCAGCCGAGGGTCCAACCGCCGACCTGGTCGGCGAGGTTCTTGGCGATCGGCTCGGGCGTCGCGGCCCAGGGCACCGCTTTGATCGAGGTGCTGCTTACCACGATCTTGCTGCTCTTCGCAAGTGGCAGCGCCGGCTGACCCTTGACGGTGGCGTTCTTGAGCAGCGTCATGCTCTCGTCGGCGGCCCGCCGAGCGAGCGCCACGTCCATCGGATTGTTGAGAACCGTAGCATCGGCGGTCGCGGGATCGACCTTCGGGTACGGCTTCTGGTCGAAGAGACCAAGCTGGAACTTCAAGGTGAGGATGCGGCGCACCGCCTGGTTGATCCGCGTCATCGGCACGGCTCCGCTATTGACGTCGGCGAGCAAGGCGTTCACGAATCTCGTCCCGTTGTCGACGTCCTGGCACATCGTCACGTCGACACCGGCCATGACGGCCATCCGAATCGCGTCCTGGTCCGTGGCCGCGATGTGGTAGCTGTCCTTGAGGGCGAAGACGTCCTGCCAGTCGGAGACGACGAGCCCTTTGAATCCCATCTGGTTGCGGAGGACGTCGGTCAGCATGTAGTGCGAGGCATGCACCGGGATGTTGTTGATCGAGGCACTGTTCGCCATCGCCGTGGCGACACCGGCATCGATGCCCGCCTGGAAAGGACGCAGGAAGGTCTCCTGCAGGTAGCGGAGAGGAATCTCCGCCATGGTGCGGTCATGGCCGGCGATCGGCTGAGAGTAGCCGGCGAAGTGCTTGTCAGTGGCCGCGATCACTGGATGAGAGGGATCGTTCCCCTGGAAGCCCTTGATGGCGGCCGCACCCAGGACCGAGTCGAGGATGGGGTCTTCGCCGAAGGACTCGTAGTAGCGGCCGTAGCGGGCGTCACGGGAGACCTCGAGCACCGGCGCGAACGTCCATCGAATACCCATGGCTGCTGCGCCTCGGCCGGTGGCCGCCTCGCTGTTGCTGACCAGTGCGGCGTCGGCGGTCGCGCCCATGCCGATGCCGTGCGGGAAAATCTCGGCGCCGAGCACATTGTTGTTGCCATGCACCGCGTCGTAGCCATAGATGATCGGGATATGCAGCCGCGAATTCTGGACCGCGTACTGCTGCAAGGTATTGATATTGGTCGCCCAGCTATTCGGAATATTCGGGCTGGGAACGTCACCGCCCCCCGAGAGCAGGGAGCCGGCGCCATCGGTGATCAGCGCCTGCTGCATCCAGGGTTGGGTAAGCGGAAAGTTCGTGTTGATCTGGACCATCTGCCCGACTTTCTCGCGGACGTTCATCTGAGCGAGCAGGGAGTCGACCCGGCTCTGGACCGGGTTGGCGCTGTCCAACCAGGGTGCGGCGGCATCCGGCGTCGCGGCGTTGAATCCGGGTGATGCACCCGCCGTGCCAATCAATAAGAGCCCTACGGTTGCGCCGAGCGCGGCGGATCTCCGGATGAGGCGGCTGTTCATACGGTTTCCCTCCTTACTACCAGCCTGATGGGTTTTAACCCAGCGCAGATGGTAGCAGCGGTCTGCTTAGGCTATTGCCTAAATCGAGCGCATCAGTGGGGGATAGTCGTTATGCGCCTGGAGGGAAGCTTTTCTTAACGCTCGTCGCGATAGTCGAGGTCTTCGACGGGGTCGCCGGTGTAGCTGTCGATTTTGCGATCGACCGCGCCGGGGGCCTCCTTGACGACATGCATGGCCGCTTCTTCGGCGCTGGGGTAACCGCCTTCGTCGCCCAGCTCGGAGCGCAGCTCGCCACCGCCGTCTTCTGATTCGTCGTCGACGAGCCGAACCTCGTCCTTGTCCGCGCGGACGCGGTCGGGAACTTCCTCGCGTAACCGCTCATCGAGCGTGTCCTGATGGTAGTAGTCGTCGGGCGCCTGCTTGTAATCGCGCGGCGGGACCTCGCCTTCCTGCGCGTCGCCCGTGATCTCCTTTTGGGGCAGCGCGCCCATCAGATCCGGTTGACCCTCGGAATCGAGGTCTTCGTCCTCGGAGAGTTCTGTGCCGCGCGCGCGACCCGCGGGGCCGGGCGCCGCGTCGAGATCGGGGATGCCCTGCGTATCGAGGTCGTCGTTGGGATCTTGATCCTGCTTGGCCATACGTCCCTTATACGCCTTCGCCGCCTCTAGTCGGCGCATTGAATAGCCGCTAGAATGCAAGCCATTCGTCACAGCAGACGTCGCAGCCACCCGGCAAGTGTGAGAACCCGGCGAAAGCGCATCGCGCGCCCGAAGCGCTCCACCTCGCGGCAGCGCTTTCGAATCAAGGCACCTCGCCTTCCAAAGCTCAAGGTTCCTGAGTCCCAGCAGCGCGAGCTCGCCGGGATCGGCTTTCTGTTGCTGGCCGGGCTGCTCGTCCTGGCGGTCGCGCTCCAGGCCAGCGGCTCCGCCATGGACCTGCTGCGCGGGGGGCTGGTGGGCCTCTTCGGGTGGGGCGTGGTCTTCGTCATCCTCGCGGCGCTGGTCGCTGCCGCCGAGTTGCTGATGCCCTGGATCCAAACGATGACCTGGGGCCGCGGCCTTGGGATCGCCCTGCTGCTGGTGACGTCGCTCGGCCTGCTTCACGTGTCCGCGGGCGGCGCCGGTGGATCGGTGGGGAAGGCCGAGGGGGAGGCACTTCGCAGCCTCGTTGGAACCGCGGGTAGCATCTTGATTCTCGGCGCGGTCTTCCTCGGTGGCCTGGTGCTCGCGTTCGATATCTCGTTTCGCGAAACGCTCGGGGCACTGCGCGAGCACTACCTTGCGAATCGCCCGGAGCCCAAGCCGGTCATCAAGGAAAAGAAGCCGGCCGAGGCCTGGAATCCGCGCAACCAGGTGGTGCGCTCCGAAACCGCGGAGCCGGTGCTGGTCCCCATCAACGGCGTCGCCTCGCCCACCAGGCCGGCGGCCGTGCCACCGTCCCCCGAGCTCGAGTCGGCGATTGCCGCACTGCAAGAGCCGATCGAGGACGAGATGGCGCCCACATCGCACCGGAAAAAGGCCGCCGTCGCTGAGCCTGTTCTAACGGTCGTACGCGACGGCGATGAAACTGCGCCGACCCTCGTCGAGGATGAGATCCAGCGGGTCTGGATGAAGCCCGACCTCAGCCTGCTCGATACCGTCACCGTTCGCAAGGAGCGACTGCACGACGAGATCAAAGCGAATATCAAGCTGATCGAGGGGACCCTCGCGAGCTTCGATGTCGAGGCGACCGTCATCGGCGTCAACTCCGGTCCGTCCGTGACGCAGTACGAGCTGCAGCCCGGCCATGGCGTACCCGTCCGCAAGATCACCGCCCTGCAGAACGACCTGGCGCTCGCCCTCTCTGCCGCCATCCGCATCCAGGCGCCCATCCCGGGCAAGCCGGCGCTGGGCATCGAGGTCCCCAACAAGGCGACCAGCCTGGTCACGCTTCGAGAGATCATCCAGACGCCGACCTTCCAGAACGACAAGACGCTCTTGTCGCTCGCGATCGGAACGGATGTTTCCGGCAACACCGTGGTCGGCGACCTGACCCGCATGCCGCATCTGCTGATCGCGGGCGCAACCGGATCGGGAAAGAGCGTCTGCATCAACGCGCTGATCGCGGGTATGCTCTTCCAGGCGACGCCGGAAGAGCTCAAGTACATCCTGATCGATCCCAAGCGGGTCGAATTCTCCATGTTCCAGGACATGCCGCACCTGCTCGTGCCGGTGGTAACGGAGTCTGACCACGCGACCTCGGCCCTGCGCTGGGCCGTCGCCGAGATGGAGACGCGTTACAAGCTATTCGCCAGCCACACCGTGCGTAACATCGCCGACTTCAACGGCCGGGCGCCCGACATGGGATTGAATCCGCTGCCCTACATCGTGATCGTCATCGACGAGCTCGCCGACCTGATGATGGTGGCGGCGGGGGAGATCGAGGAGCTGATCTGCCGCATCGCCCAGCTGGCTCGCGCCGTCGGCATCCACCTCCTGGTCGCGACTCAGCGCCCCTCCGCCGACATCATTACCGGCCTGATCAAGGCCAACATCCCGTCGCGGATCGCCTTCGCCGTCAGCTCTAGCATCGACTCGCGCGTCATCCTTGACGAGACCGGTGCCGAGAAGCTGCTCGGCCGCGGCGACATGCTCTACCTTCCGGTCGAGGCCGGAAGGGCCACCCGTCTGCAGGGCGTGTTCGTTTCGGATCGGGAGATGAAGGCGATCATCGACTTCTGGAAGGGGCAGGGTAAGCCGCAGTACCAGGAGGAGATCTTCAACGTCGAGGCAACCGTCTCCTGGGTCAAGGAAGGCATGAAGCGCGATCCCCTCTTCGCCAAGGGGGCGCACGTGGTCGCGACCGAAGGACGGGCCTCGGTCTCACTGCTCCAGCGCAAGCTCAACGTGGGCTATACGCGGGCGGCCCGGATCGTCGACCAGCTGGCCGACCAGCGGGTGATCGGCCCCTACGAAGGCAGCAAGTCCCGCGAGGTGCTGATGAACCTGCTCGAGGTCGACGAGCTGGTCAAAGATCTCGACGACGCCAACTCGTGACGACAGACAGCTGTCAAACGGCCGGGTTAGGATAGGCCCCAAGTAATGGCTCAGGATTATTCGTTCGACGTCGTCTCGCAGTTCGACCGGCAGGAGCTGGTCAACGCCGTCAACCAGGCGCAGCGGGAGATCGTGACCCGCTACGACTTCAAGGACACTGGTGCCTCGATCGATCTCGGAGAGAACGAGATCACGCTGCACGGGCCCAGCGACTTCAAGCTGAAGGCGATGATTGACGTGCTGCAGAGCAAGCTGGTCAAACGTCAGCTCTCCTTGAAGATCCTCAAACCCGGGCCGATCGAACCGGCGGCGAAGGGCAATGTGCGGCAGACGCTCGAGCTGCAGCAGGGGATCGACGATGAGCTGGCCCGCAACCTGGTCAAACAGATCAAGCAGGTGTCACCCAAGGTGCAGCCGCGCATCCAGGGCGACACCATTCGGGTATCGAGCCGCGAGAAAGACCTGCTCCAGCAGGTGATCACGGCCCTCAAGGCGAGCGAGACATCGGTCCCGCTGCAGTTCATCAACTACCGGTGACTCATGCCGCCCGATCCTCAGATCTACGCGCTGGCACAGCAGGTGGGCGAACGATTCCTCCGGCAGCGGCGCACGCTGGCGGTGGCGGAGTCCTGCACCGGCGGCATGCTGGGTGCGGCGCTGACGGACGTGCCGGGCAGCTCCACCTACTTTCTGGGCGGCGTGATCAGCTATGCCGACGCGGTGAAGCTGGAACAGCTGGGCGTGCCGGACGCGAGCTTGCGCCAGTATGGGTCGGTCAGCGAGCAAACGGCAGCCGCCATGGCGAGCGGCGTTCGGCAGCGCCTGCACGCGGACGTCGGCGTCTCGGTCACCGGGGTGGCGGGACCGGATGCGGAGGGCTCCAAGCCGGTTGGTCTGACCTTTATCGGGATCGCTACCCCCACCCTGCCCTCCCCCGCGAGCGGAGGAGGGGAATCGGTGACGACTCATCGTTTCCAATGGACCGGCGACCGCTGGGACAACCGGCGCCGCTCGGTGATCGCCGCCCTGGAGTTGCTGGTCTCGGCTCCGGAACGTTAGCGTTGACAGTTACACAAATCCGTATTACAGTGGAGCGGACGGGCCAGGCCGACCACGAAGCAAGGGGAATCTAGATGTCAGAAAAAGACCGGGCATTGACGGCTGCGCTCAGCCAGATCGAGC
>Ga0209474_10002185_pt1 | contig 18250 bp, 15 predicted proteins | sample GraSoiAngelo_145_FD_185902 | JGI IMG/M metagenome (GOLD analysis project Ga0209474, IMG submission 185902) | Grasslands soil microbial communities from the Angelo Coastal Reserve, California, USA - 14_1009_05_20cm (SPAdes) (version 2) | ecosystem: Environmental > Terrestrial > Soil > Grasslands... | reverse complement strand
CCCGCATCCCCGGGAGCAGGGCGCGCGCCGCGTAGACGTGCGCCATGACGTGCACGTCCCAACTCTTTCGCCACGCCTGGTCGGACGCCTCGGGCCCACCGCCGAAGGCGATGCCGGCATTGGAGCAGTAGATATCGATTCGGCCATAGGCCTCGAGCGTTCCACGAACCAGACGCGCAACGTCCGACTCCACCGTGACGTCGGCACGCACGGCCGTGCCGCCGATTTCCGCCGCGACCGTCTCCGCGGCCTGTTGGTCGATGTCCGACACCACCACCTGGCGGGCCTCATCGGCCGCCAAGCGTCGGCAGAGTGCGCCGCCGATGCCTCCCCCGCCTCCGGTCACGACCACGACGCGATCCCGAACTTCCATCGCTAGCCGAGCACGCCGATGCCCTGGTCGATGAATCCCAGGATAGTGTCCGTTCGTTGCTCGTAGCTCGGATCGGGGCGCTTGCCGCGCCGGTGCAGCATCAGGTTGTAGCCGAAGATCGACGCGTACTTGTAATAGGTCAGTGCCCGGTACCAGCGATAGTCGTCGGGGTCGGCGGCGTACATCTCCCCGACGGCATCGGGCGGGACGTGCGAGAGGCTGATACAGCACACATCGAGGAGAGGCTGGCCGAGTTGCGCGATCTCCCAGTCGACCACGGCAGATACCCGTCCGCGATCGAAGAGCATGTTGCTCAAGTGGTAATCGCCGTGGACGAGAACCGGCGAGCGCGGAAGCGGTTTCCGATCGAATAAGAGCCGGGCGAGCCGGGGTGCCTGTCCGGTGAGCTCCGCGGGCGCCCGCTCCATGAGCCACGTCCAGCGCGCGATCTCGCCCTCGAGCGGCATCGGATCTTCACCGCCGATGCCGGTGCTCTCACAGGGCACCGACTGGAACCGGCGGAGCACCTCGACCGCCGAGGCGGCAAGCTGCAGCGGAGAGCTGCCAGCGTCGATCGCCTGCTCGACCCGATTCCCGGGCACCGCCTCCATCAGGACGAAGGGCCTTCCGTCGACGATCGGGTCCTCGGATGTTGCCACGATGGCCGGTACCGGCAAACCCAGTTGGTGGAGCGCTGCCATGATCTTGGCCTGACGCGGAATGTCCGCCGGACCGGCGATGCGGGCGCCCGGTGGAGGAAGCCGCAGGACCCCGCGACGCCCATCGAGCTCGACCCAATAGGTGAAACCGGAGTGACCCTCGGGGATCGCGCGAACCGCGCGCACCGGCTCCTTGATTTGTGCGGCAAGGTCGTTCCGAATCCGCTCTTCGGCGTCGGTCACGGCATCGGGACCAGGTGGGCGGTGTCGCACAGCGAACCCGCCATGCGACGGTCACCCTTGACGCGGACCACGCTGATGCTTGTGAAATCGGGGAAGAGCCGCAGCGTACCAGGAGTGAGCCGGAGGATGTCGCAGAGATAGGTCAGGATCGCGATCCCGTGCGACACCATCACGATACGCCCCCCAGGATGCGCCGCCACGGCCGCGTCGACGGCCTCCGCCATCCGCTGGATCACGGCGGCGTGGCTTTCCTGGAGTTCCATCTTCCCGTCGGCGTAGCCGGCGCGGGCCTCGGTCAACCTCGGATCGGTCTCGACCCGCTCGCCGAGTGATGCTGCGGTCTGCAGCGCGCGACGAAGCGGACTGGAATAGACGGCGTCGATTTCGATCGATTTCAGCCGCCGCGCCAACCGATCCGCTTGGGTGCGGCCCAGCGGGCTCAGCGGCGGATCCGGAACATAATCGATCCCGTCGTAGACGTCCGCGTGCCGAACGAGCCAGATCTCGGTGACGCCCTCGACGCCGATCAAGTACGCGTGTTGGAGCGAACGCATCGCCCCGACGACGTCGTCAGTACTTGCCAAGCTCGAGTCGGCCGAGCTGGTTGAGATGAACCTCGTCGGGCCCATCGACGATCCGGACCGTGCGCGCGTAGGCGTACGCGTGCGCCAGCGGAAAATCGTCGGAGACGCCGGCCGCGCCATGCGCCTGGATCGCCCAATCGAGGATGGTGCACAGCATGTTCGGCGCCGCCACTTTGATCATGGCGATCTCCGCTCGTGCCGCCTTGTTGCCCGCGGTGTCCATACGGTAGGCGGCATTGAGGGTCAGCAGGCGCGCCTCGTCGATCAAGATGCGCGACTGCGCGATTCGGTCGAGCCACACCGACTGCTGGGCGAGCGGCTTGCCAAACGCCACCCGGCTGTTAACGCGTTTGCACATGAGTTCGAGGGCTACTTCCGCCAGCCCGATCAGCCGCATGCAGTGGTGAATTCGGCCAGGGCCCAGCCGAGCCTGGGCGATCTCGAAGCCGCGCCCTTCGCCCAGCAGGATGTTGGAAGCGGGCACTCGGACATCCACGAAGTCAACCTCACCATGTCCGTGAGGGGCGTCATCAAACCCGAAGACAGGTAGCCAGCGCAGGATCGTGACCCCCGGCGCATCGCGGGGCACCAGGACCATGGATTGCTGCCGGTGACGGTCCGGATTCTCCGGGTCGGTCTTGCCCATGAAGATGAGGAGCTGGCAGCGTGGGTCCATCGCCCCCGACGTCCACCATTTCCGGCCATTGATGACCAGGTCGTCGCCATCGCGAACGATGCGGCTCTTGATATTGGTCGCGTCGGAGGACGCGACATCCGGTTCCGTCATCGCGAAACCGGAACGAATCTCTCCATCCAAAAGCGGCCGCAGCCATCGGTCCTTCTGCTCCGGGGTCCCATAGCGGTCGAGGATTTCCATGTTCCCGGTATCCGGGGCCGAGCAGTTGAAGACCTCGGGCGCCCAGGGGACGCGGCCCATGATCTCGCAGAGTGGCGCGTACTCCAGGTTGGTCAGCCCGCCGCCTTGCGGCGAGTCCGGAAGGAAAAGGTTCCAGAGACCCGCTGCCCGGGCTTTCGGCTTCAGGCCTTCGATGAGGGCGGACGGTCGCCAGCGGTCGTCGCCGGCCGTCTGCTCTCGATACCGTTGCTGGTTTGGGTAGATAAACTCGCCCATGAAGTCGTCCAGTTTTTTCTGTAACGCCTTCACTTTGGGTGAATGGTCGAAGTCCATCGCAGCCGATAGTATCTTGCCATGCCGGATTTCGACCTGACCGGTCGCGTGGCGATCGTGACAGGCGGAAGCCGTGGCATTGGCGAGGCGACCGCCCTTGCCCTGGCCGACCATGGTGCCGGCGTAGTCATTTCCGGCAGGAAGCCGGAGGGGCTAAAGGCGGCGGCGGATCGAATCAATGCGCGTCATGCCGGAGCCGTCACACCGATGGCCGCTCACGTGGGCCGTTCCGAGGATTCCGAGCGCCTCGTCAACGAGGTGATCAAGCGCTTCGGTCGGATCGACATCCTGGTGAACAATGCCGCGACCAATCCGCATTTCGGCCCGATCCTCGAGGTCGAGCTCAGCGCCTGGGACAAGACTTTCGAGGTCAACCTACGAGGGCCATTGGTGCTCACGAAATTTGTCGTCGATGCCTGGATGCGAGCGCACGGAGGCGCCATCGTCAACGTCGCCAGCATCGCGGGGCTGCGACCCGAGTTTGGGCTTGGCCCGTACGGAGTGACCAAGGCGGCACTCATCATGTTGAGCCGGCAGCTGGCTACCGAGCTCGGACCTCACGGCATCCGGGTCAACGCCGTTGCCCCGAGCATCGTGAAGACCGAATTTGCTGCCGCTCTCTGGGGAAACGAGGAGATTTCTCAGCGTGTCCTCCAGCGTAATCCGCTCGGCCGTTTCGCCACCGCGGATGAGGTGGCATCCGCCATCGTCTTCCTTGTCTCGGACGCGGCCTCTTACGTCAATGGCGAAGTGCTTCCGATCGACGGCGGCGAATGATCCAGCCGTGATTCGCGCCGCCGTCCTGAGGTCCACGGACTCGCCGCTGACGATCGAAAATATCGAGCTTCCTCCGCCGGCGGCAGGCGAGGTGCACGTCCGGCTCGCGGCCGCCGGTGTCTGCCACTCCGATCTCTCGCTCGCCAACGGGACTCTCAGCCAACCGGTCCCGGCAGTCCTCGGCCACGAGGCCTCGGGCACCGTGATTGCGGTCGGGGCCGGGGTCACCAACGTCTATCCGGGCGACCACGTGTTGTTGAACTGGTCGCCTTCATGCGGAACGTGTTGGTTCTGTACCCATGGAGAACCCTACCTGTGTGCGCAGACCGCCAAAGCCTGGCAGCGGCGGTACGCACGACGGGCGGACGGCACGGCCCTGTATGCCGGCCTGGGGACGGCGGCCTTTGGCGAAGAGACGATCGTGCCGAGCTCGGCAGTGGTCGCTTTGCCGGCCGACGTTGACCTGGAAGGGGCGGCGCTCCTCGGCTGTGCCATGCTGACCGGTGTCGGCGCTGTCATCAACTCGGCTAACGTCCAACGGGGCGAGTCGGTCGTTGTCTTCGGTACCGGCGGGGTCGGCCTATCGGTCCTCCAGGGTGCGCGCCTTGTCGGTGCAGAGGTGGTGATCGGCGTGGACGTCGCGGCGGACAAGGAAGATCGGGCCCGTGCAAACGGAGCCACGGACTTCATGCTCGCCGGCGATCAGGCCGCGCGAGGCATTCGTGACCGGACCGAGGGCCGAGGGGCCGACCACGCGTTCGACTGTGTCGGCAGCGCGACGACGATCCGCCAGGCGTGGTCTTCCACGCGTCGCGGAGGTCGGACCACGGTGGTCGGCATTGGCGAAAAAAATGAGAAGGTGGAATTTAACCCGCAGGAGATTTTTTACTTCGGCCGGGTCTTGTGCGGATGCGTCTTCGGTTCAACGGACGTCAGTCGTGATCTCCCACGCCTTCTCGAGCACGTGCAGTCCGGTCGGATCCGCCCCCAAGATTTAGTCACCAATCGCATCAGGCTGGAGGACGCTCCTGACGCCTTGGCGAGGATGGCTGCCGGTAAGGGCGCTCGTTCCCTGATCATCTACTGAGGGCTATACCTTGATAAACTCTCTTTCCGCGCTACGGGAGGGGACACGATGATTCGAACTGCTTTCACCCGGCTGATGGGCGTGGACCATCCGGTGGTATCGGCGGGGATGGGAGCCGGAAACACGGACGGTGAGCTGGTGGGTCGGGTCAGCGAAGCCGGTGGTCTCGGCCTGATCGGCGCTTCCTTTCTCGATGCCCACGAGGTCGCCGAAATGATCAACCGCGCTCGTGAGATAACGTCTAATCCGTTTGGCGTCAACCTCCTGCTCTTCAGCAATGAGCACCTGCTGGAGGGCGTGCTCGGCGCAAACCCGTCGGTGCTGTCGACGGCGTGGCCGAGGGCTGACCAGGACCTGAAGTCGATCTTCGCGAAGGCACACGACCGAGGGGTCAAGGTAATGCACATGGTGCCGACCCTCGACGACGCTAAAAAGTCGGCCGAGGCTGGAGCGGATGTCATCGTCGCTCAGGGAACAGAAGGCGGCGGTCACATCGGCCTGATGGGGACGACGGTCATCGTGCGTCAAGTGGTCAAGGCCGTCGCACCGCTGCCGGTGCTGGCAGCGGGTGGGATCGCCGACGGAGCCGGACTCGCCGCGGCGCTGGCGCTCGGCGCGCAGGGTGCGTTACTCGGGACCCGTTTTTACGCCACCACAGAGTGCCCGTCTCCGGCTGCCTGGAAGCAAGCGATCGTTGCCAGTGATGGCCATGACACCATCGTCACGTCAGTCCCCGAAAGCCTGACCGGTCGCGATTGGCCGGGCGCATGGTCGCGCGTGCTCAGGACCCGCTTCATTGAGGAATGGCTCGGCCGTGAGCCGGAGCTTCGCCGCCGGCGAGGGGAAGTTTGGTCCGCGCTGGAGCGCGCCGAAGCGGAGGGCCAGCTGGACTACCGGATCAACCATGTTGGGCAGTGCGCCGGCCTCATCGATGCCATCCTGCCTGCGGGCGATGTCGTCCGGCAGATCGTGGCAGAAGCGGAAGACATCTTGCGAAAGACGCTTCCTGCGATGGTCACCGCCGATCCGATTCGAGCCTGATTCGTACTCAAGGGGCCCGGCGATGACCGCGAGGGGAAGGGCTCAATAGGCAATGAACGTCAGCGACCTCTGGTGAACCGCAGGCTGCGGGCTGCAAAACCTCCACCGCGGGTTCGAATCCCGCACTCGCCTCCATCCTCTGAATATCATTGGCCCCAGGCTTCTCTTGCAAGCCAGGCTCTAACCCATGAGGAGGGATCCGTATGACGACGACTTACCCGGTTACGTTCAACGTGGACTTTCCCGACCGTGACCTCAATCGACTGACCACCGCGTTTCGCATTGTGGTCGCAATTCCCATCCTGGCCGTCCTCAGCCTGCTGACCGGTGCCTCGCTGCACTACGTCACGACAAACAACACGACGAACGAGACGGTCACCCTGGCCACCGGTGGCGGCGTGCTGTTTCTTCCCCTCGTGCTGATGATCGTGTTTCGGCAGAAGTATCCGCGGTGGTGGTTCGACTGGAACCTCCAGCTGCTCCGTTTCTCGGCGCGGGTCAGCGCCTACTTTGCGTTACTCGACGACCACTATCCGTCAACGGACGAGGAGCAGGCGGTTCACCTGGATTTCCCGTATCCGGATGCGCGCCAACTCAACCAATGGCTCCCCTTGGTGAAATGGTTGCTGGCCATTCCCCACTACATCGTGCTCTTCTTTCTCGCGATCGGAGCCATCGTGGCGGTGATCATCGCCTGGTTTGCCATCCTCTTCACCGGACGGTATCCTCGTGGTCTCTTCGACTTCGTGGTCGGGGTCATGCGGTGGAGTAATCGGGTGACCGGGTACGCGTTGGTCCTGGTGACCGACCAGTATCCGCCGTTCAGCCTCGCGTAGGATGACGGGAATCGCTGATTGGGGAGATCTTGACTACTCAGATTGACATAGTCAACAATTTCCGGCAAAATGGCACGATTACCTAACAAAAGGGAGGACAGCCATTGCCCGCCGTCGATGTATCGATGACCAGCGCCGATCCGTCCCGCCGCGTTCCTGACTCGAACATCTCCCTGGCCGAACTTCGACAACGCCTCGGCGACCCCCACCTCGCGATTGTCGACGTCCGGGCGCTGCCAGCCTACAACGGGTGGCGATCCGAAGGCGCGGCTCGCGGGGGCCACATTCCCGGCGCGGTTGCCTTCCCCAGCGCCTGGCTGGAGAGCGTCGATGCGCCCGAGGTCGAGCGCTTGCTTCGATCCAAGGGTATCCTTGCCAGCCACGAGGTCGTTCTCTACGGCGATCGGGGCGAGGACGCGTTGCCCCTCGCGACAAAATTGGCCGAGTTAGGGCACTCCGGCGTGCGGACATACGAGGCCGGCTGGTGGGAGTGGGCATCGGACACGACGCTGCCGGTCGATCGTCTGCCGAACTACGACAAGCTGGTCCATGCCGACTGGCTCCGCGAGCTGCTCGGCGGCGGACGCCCCGAGGCCGCCCCGGCCGGGCGATTCCTTCTCTTTCACGTCAACTTCGGCGTTCGGGAAGAGTACGAAGAGAACCACATTCCCGGGGCGCTTTATCTCGACACCAACCAGCTGGAGAATCCGCGCGATTGGAACCGCCGCACCCCGGAAGAGCTCGAGGTCGCCCTGCGGTCGTTCGGCATCACGCGCGACACCACCGTCATCCTCTATGGCCGCGATACCGAAGGCCACGCCAACGAGAAATGGCCGGGTCGCCGGGCGGGACAGATCGCGGCCTGCCGCGCGGCACTGATTCTTCGCTACGCGGGCGTCGACGACATCCGCCTCCTCGATGGCGGCTACGACCACTGGGTCCAGGCCGGAAATCCGCTGGAAACCGTTCTGAACAAGCCCGAGCCGGTCGCCTCGTTCGGTGTCCAGATTCCGTTGCGCCCGGAGGTCATCATCGACATCGATGAGGCCAAGCAGATTCTGGCGGATCAGGCGCACGCGGCGCTCGTCAGCGTTCGGACCTGGCGGGAGCACATCGGTGCGGTCAGCGGCTACAACTACATCGGCCCGGCCGGCCGGATCGCCGGCGACGTTTGGGGAAACTGCGGCTCGGATGCGTACCACATGGAGCACTACCGCAACGTCGACAACACGATGCGGGCCTATCCCGAGATCGCGGCGAACTGGAGGGACGCGGGCATCACTGCCGACAAATGGGTCGCCTTCTACTGCGGCACCGGCTGGCGCGCCGGCGAGACCTGGTTCTACGCGTACCTCATGGATTGGCCACGGATTGCCGTCTATGACGGCGGCTGGTTCGAATGGAGCCAGGATCCCGTCAGCAATCCGATCGAGGTAGGGGAGCCGGTCGCCGTCTAGCCGTCAGTTCGGTGCGTAGAAGACCCGGACGGAATCGGGAAGGGACGCAACAAGGTCATCGGGAAGCAGCTGGACCGATCGTGAGCGGCCCAATGTCTCCGAGACAAACTCCTCGACCCACTGCCGGGCCAGCTGCATCACCGCGGCAATGGGCATCCCGGCCAATTGAAGAAGCTCGTCTCGCTCGCTAAGGAACGCTTCGAATTCCTCCAGGTAGCGGCGTCCCCGTTGTTTCATCAGCATCAGTATCTCCGTGGCATCGCCGTTTGCTCGGATGGCGGCCAGGTGCCGGCTCTTAAGGGCGGCGAGATCGTCGACCAACCCTTGCGCCAGGGGCATGACCTGCAACCGAAGCTTCTGGATGTTGCGAATCCGGTCCGGACCGATCCGCTGGACCCATGCCTGCCGGCCCCTCGCGTCACCCAGCTGGCAGGCGCCATAGTAATGGCCGCTCCTTCCCGGGATCTGCTTCGTCTCCATGTGGCGGCACGACCAGATCGTGCGGAGTGGCCGGTCATTGGAGTCGACCACGATCGCATGCCGCGTCTGATAGGTCGGACAATCGTTGAACTCCGCCGTAAACGGCTTCGGATACGGGCACGCATCGCTCGGTCGTTCGTTCATCTCCGCCCCTCACAACTTACGCATTAGTTGCTCACTGCCTTGAGAGGCACAGCATAGAGCAGGGGTACGGTCGCTGGCAAGATGCGAGCAGCGCTGAGCTTCAGCCGAGGATGTGCGAAGGTATTGCGTAAGCGCCACACGGACCCTCATACTTAAGAGCCGTGGGTGCCGCCGGTGAGCAGCCTGTCTACAGCATTGGCGCGGTGGCCCAGATGCTGGAGGTTCCGGCGTCTACCCTGCGGGCCTGGGAGGAACGCTACGGGGTGATCGTCCCCAATCGGAGCGGTGGCTCCCAGCGCCTTTACTCCCGCAACCAGCTAGAGCTGCTTCGATTCGTCAAGCGGCAGATCGAATCCGGCATGAGCGCAGCGGACGCGCACCGGGTGCTCACCCAGGAACTGGCATCGGGGCGGCTGCCTGCGGACGGCGACGGCGAGAAGGAGGAATTGCGTCCGCTGGTCCTCATCGCCGAGCGGGACCCGTACGCGGCGGAACTGTCCGAGTACTTTCTGCGGACCGAAGGTTACGAGGTGGCGACCGCGCTCGACGCCATCCAGGCCCGGCTACAGTTCGAAGAGCGCTCACCTGACCTGGTGGTGCTCGACCTCTTGATCTCGGGCGGCGCCGGTTTTCGCTTGTGTCGCGAATTCACCGCGAGGGTCGGCACGCGGGTCCTCGCCGTCTCAGCGCTGGATAGCGCCGACGAGGCCCTGCAGGTCGGGGCCAGCGCCTTTCTCAGCAAGCCCATCGAGGCCCTTCAGCTGATCTCGACAGTGCGCGACCTGCTGGGCACGAGCGCTCTGGCGCTCTCCGCCAGCCGCACCAGGGTGACGTGATCGCGCGCCTCTCCAGCGGCCAGCCGCGGCTGGATGCCATCCTCCATGGCGGGCTGCCGGCGAATGCAATCAACCTGATCATCGGCGCGCCAGGCAGTGGGAAGACGATCCTGACCGAACAGTACATCTTCCACAACGCGACGCTCGACCGGCCGGCATTGTATCTGTCCACGGTGTCGGAGCCCTTCGATAAGGTCATCCGATACGGCCAGTCGCTCGAATTCTTCGATGCGAAGGCGATTGGGAAACGCGTGCTCTATGAGGATCTCGGCGCGGTCTTACGCGATCACGGTTTGCCTGGAGTGCTGAGCCAGATCGACGACTTGGTCAAGGAACACCACCCTGGCCTGGTCGCGATCGACAGTTTCAAGGCGCTGCGGGCGTTTGCGGCCGATCAGACTGAGTTCCGGCGGTTTCTTCATGACCTTGCCGGCCGCCTGACGGCCCTGGCCGCCTCATCCTTCTGGGTTGGGGAATACGATGCGTCCGACTCGACCAGCGCTCCAGAGTTCGCCGTGGCGGACGCGGTCGTCGCGTTAAGAACCTCCAGGATGGCGGAACGGCAGACTCGGATTTTGGAAATCCTCAAGCTGCGTGGCAGCGGCTTTGCCGCCGGAGAGCACGCCTACCGAATCAGCGCGTCAGGCCTCGATGTCTTTCCTCGGTTGGCCGATTTGCTCGATGGCTCTGACTATCCGCTGAGCCCCCTGCGGCAGTCCACCGGGGTCGAGGCGCTCGATGAGTTGCTCGGAGACGGGTATTGGCCCGGCTCGACGACGCTGGTTTGTGGCCCATCCGGCGTCGGCAAGACGCTCATCGGCCTCCACTTCATCTTTCAAGGCGCCAAGCGCGGGCAAGCTGGCGTGATCGCCACGCTCCAGGAAAATCGAACCCAGCTCTCGCGCATCGTCCAGGGTTTCGGCTGGTCTCTGGACAGCGAGGGCGTTCACCTGATGGCCCGCTCTCCGGTGGACGTGAACATCGATGAATGGGTCTATGAGCTGCTCGACCTAATCGAAAAGACAGGCGCGAAGCGCGTGGTAATCGACAGCCTGGCGGATCTTTACTTCACCATCGGCGACCCTGTCCGGTTTCGGGAATGGATGTACTCGTTGTCGCAACGGCTGGTCCGAAAGGGGGTAAGCCTCTTCATGACCCTCGAGGTGCCAGACCTTTTCGAGCTTGTCCGCATCTCCGAGCATGGCATGTCGCACCTTTCCGATAACGTCCTGCTCCTCCAGTACGTCCGGTCCGGTACGCACGTCACGCGAGCCCTGACGGTCCTCAAGACGCGCGCCAGTCGTCACGAACCCGAGGTGAGGTCGTATGAGATCTCGGAGGAAGGGATCGTGCTCGGCCCCCCAGTGGCGCAGCTCGCCGCCACTTAGCCGGCATGAGTTCTCAACTCGGACAGGGCCTCGACGAGGCGAGCGTTTTCGTCGGCGGTCCTCACCGTGATGCGTAGGAATCCCGCGAGCGGCGAGCCGCTCGGAAATGTCCGTACCACCAGGCCGCGGCGGAGGAGCCAGGACGCAGCACCGTCGCCGGCGCGCACCAGCAGGAAGTTCCCGGCTGAAGGCTGCACTTCGAGACCGATGCGCACGAGCTCGCCGCCGAGCCGTTCACGACTCGCGACGATGCTCGAAGCGCGCTGACGCATGCCGTGCTGGTCGCCCAAGGCGTGGGCCCCCAGCGCTTCAGAGACGACGCCGATACTGCCGGGCGGCCGGACCCGGCGGAGGGCGGCGCTGATCGGCGCCCCCGCGAGGGCGTAGCCGACGCGCACGCCGGCCAGCCCGAACGCCTTGCTGAGGGTGCGGACAAGCACCAGGTTGGGAAACTGTTCGATCAGCCCCGCCGCGGTGACGCCCGAAAATTCGAAGTAGGCCTCGTCGACCGCGACTATGCCGGGTGATCCTTCGGCAAGCGTCTCGATGAAGCCGAGCGGCAGCAGCTCGCCGGTGGGGTTGTTGGGATTGCACAACCAGGTGAGGCGGGCGTGGCGCGACGCGTCCAGGAACCGGTCCCGGTCGAGATCGGGCCCTCTGGCAGGGACCGCCTCGACGCGGCCGCCAGCGATCTCGCTGACGATCCGAAACATGGCGTATGTAGGCCGCGAGAGGACGACAGGATCGCCAGGTCCGATAAAGGCCTTGGCGAGCATGTCGAGGATCTCATCCGCGCCTGCACCGACGGTGATCCCGGCCGGCGATACGCCGGTATAGGCCGCCAGTGCGCCGGTGAGCACGGTGTAGCTGGTGTCGGGGTACTCGTTCAACGCCAGCGGCCCAATGTCGCTCAGCGACACGCCCGGCCAGGGGGAGGTGTTGGTGTCAAAGCGGACCACGTCGCCCTCGGGCACGCCGGCCTCGCTCGCGATGCGCGCGCTCGGCGGCTCCCATTCGTACGGCTGCATGTTGAGGATCGCGCTGCGCGGCCGCGGCCCGTCGAGTCCGGGGAAGGCGGCGGAGCCCGACCGCCGGAGGCGGACCGATTCTTTATGGGCGGACAACTCCTCCGCCCCGGCGATGGCCTCGACGACCGGCTCGAGCCGGAGCAAGCCGTCCCGATCGAGCGACTGCGCCTGCATCATGCGGCCGAACGCGTCGACGCCGAGCGCACCGAAGGCGCGGCTGGCACCTCCAGTGGGGAGGACGTGGTTGGCCCCCGTCGCGTAATCGCCCGCGGCGGCTGGAGCGTACGGGCCGAGGAAGACCGATCCAGCCGACGAGATGCGAGTGAGCCACCGGTCGGGCTCGGCGCACGCGAGCGTCAGGTGCTCCGATGCGAAGTCGTTTGCGAAGGCGACCGCCGCTTCCATTCCGGCCGCGCTCAGCACGCGTATCTGGGCCGAGAGCTCGCCCTCCACCAGTCCTCGAACTTCAGCGGCCATCGCCGGATCGGTGCTGACCAGGATGGCGCGCGCGTCGGCAGCATGCTCTGCCTGAGCCCGCAGATCGGCCGCCACCCAGGCCGCGGGCACTGATCCATCGGTCAGGACCAGGATTTCCGACGGCCCGGCGGGCATGTCGATGGCGACGTCGCCGAACACGGCCAGCTTGGCGGCGGTGACGTAGGCGTTGCCCGGCCCGAAGATCTTGTCGACCCGGGGCATGGACACTGTGCCGTACGCCATGGCGGCGATCGCCTGGGCGCCTCCGACCGAGTGGACCTCGGTCACGCCCGCGAGCCCGGCGGCCGCGAGGACCGCAAGGGCAATCTGTCCATCGCGCTGCGGCGGAGAGCACATGACGATCTCCTGGCAGCCGGCGAGGCGGGCCGGGATGGCGAGCATGAGGACGGACGAGGGGTAGACCGTGCGTCCACCGGGCACGTAGAGCCCGACCCTGCGCAACGCTCGCCACTCTCGCCAGACGCGCACGCCCCGCACGACGTCGACCGGCTCCTCGTGGAAGCGTTGCGCACCGTGAACCGCCTCGATGTTCGCGGCCGCGACGTCGAGGGCGCCCCGCAATCCGGGGTCCAGACCGTCTAACGCGGCGCGCATCGCCTGGGTAGAGACGGCGGTTTGCTGGAGGCGCACGCCATCGAAGCGCTCGGTCAAATCGAGCAGTGCTGCGTCGCCGCGCTTTTGGACGTCGAGCAGCAACGCCTGCGTCTGTACCCGCACCTCGTCGGGCACGGGCGTACGGGTGACGAGCGATCGATACGCGGCGGAGCCCGGTGTGGGCAGCGCCTCAAGCGCGGTCACGGAATGACGGCCTATGACTTCCGGCTAGGGCCGCAAGGGCTGTCCTGGGAAAGGCACGACCATCACCGACAGCTTGGAGTTGACTCCGCCGTCCGTCAGGGACAGGTTCGTCATGTAAACGGCACGCTCATGAAAGACGAGGCTGGCGGGGAAGTCCAGATCATGCTGAGCGACCCCGTCGTAGCGCGCGATCAGCCGGCCTTCGGGCGATAAAACCTGAAGCTCGCCAGGCAGGCCGGGCGCCGGGTGCTGCGCCGAGTTTGCGGTCACGTAGAGGTTTCCCCGGACATCGAACATGATGCCGTCGGCCCCGTGCAGGGCTTCGGTGGTCCCCTGGGTGGCGTCGATCGCCTCACCGGAGGCAAACAGCTGCAGACTCCCCGCCGTGCCGTCCTTGAGCACCGGGATCCGATAGATCTTCGCGTCGGCGGTGGTGGCAACGTAGAGGAATTCCTCGTTGCGGTCAAAGGCGACCCCATTGGCGCCGAAGGGCGGACCTGTGCCGGGCTGCGGGGTCAACCGCGGATCCTGCTTCCAGATGGCGGTCGTTCCGTCGGACGCGACTTTGAAGATGACCCCCTGAAAGGAATCGGAGATATAGATGTTGCGGTGCCGGTCCTGGGTCAGGCCGTTGGGCGCCTGAAATCCGGACGCGATCACCCGGACCGCGTGGCTGGCGGGGTCGACGAGGAGCAAGCGGCCATTGCCGGATGCCCCGTTCGCGAAGTCGAGCACGTAGAGCCCCTGGCCTGGTTCGAATAGCTCGCCGAGCAGCGACGCGACCCCAGCCGAACCGGCCGGCACCGGGATGACGTCGACCAGGACGCCGCGACGATTGACCACGCAGATGTTGGCGACCGGCTGGAACGCGAAGGAGGCGGCGTAGATATTCCCGGTTGGGTCGACGGCGATTCCCTCCGGGTTATGGCAGCTGGCCGCCAGGGGCGGCCCGAAGTTCTGGACGACCCCAACTTCCGTTGGCGAGGCCGCCGATGCGGGGACGGCAAGCCCAATGGCGATCGCAGCAGCGGCCAGCACGGTCAGTCGGCGCATGGTCCATTCCTCCAGGATTGATTGAAGCGGTCCGAGCCCCTCGATGCCATTTTCTCCAGCCCCTCGGACGCCGTCAACGTCAATCTCGGACTCCAGCCTAGACACTCGCCGATTCGGGTGCTATACCTTCCTTGGCAGGCGGATCGGCTAGTCAGAGGGAGGTGCGTATGAGGCGCAGGGTTGCGGTCACCATCAATGGCACCAAGCACGAGCACGAGGTCGAGCCTCGATTGCTGCTGGTGCACTACATCCGCGATCTCGCGGGGCTCACCGGGACGCACGTGGGTTGCGACACCAGCAATTGCGGGGCGTGCACCGTCGAGCTCGACGGCCACAGCGTGAAGTCCTGCACGATGTTCGCGGTGCAGGCGGACGGGACCCAGGTCACGACCATCGAGGGCCTCGCCCAGGGAGCGACGCTCCATCCCCTGCAGCAGGCCTTCTGGGACGAGCATGGCCTCCAGTGCGGGTTCTGCACGCCCGGCATGATCATGGCGGCCAAGCAACTGCTCGAGCGTAACCCCAGCCCGACAGAGCAAGAGATCCGCCTGGGGCTCGAGGGCAACCTCTGCCGCTGCACCGGCTACCACAACATCGTCAAGTCGATCCAGGCGGCGGCGAAGGTGATGGCGCCTGGTGCCGAGCGTAAAGCGCCGGCGCCGGTCTCCTAGAGAAGAGGGAGGAATTTCACAATGGCGATATCCCAAATGGTCGGCGCCTCCATCAAGCGGCGCGAAGACCCGCGGCTGGTCACCGGGACCGGCAGCTACGTCGACGATATACAACAGACCGCTCTCGTCCACATGCACGTCGTCCGATCGAGCGAGGCCCACGCGCGCATCCTCGGCATCGAGACCGGCCGGGCGAAAGAGGCCGACGGCGTCGTCGCGATCCTCACCGGCAAAGACCTCAAGCCGGAATTCGGCGCACCACTGCCGGTGACGGTCTGCTTCGTCCCCGATAAGAAATATCCGAACCACTATCCGATCGCGATCGAGAAAGTTCACTACGTGGGCGAGCCGGTCGCGATCGTTCTGGCTTCGAGCCGGGCCGCGGCCGAGGACGCCGGCGAGCGGATCGAGGTCAAGTATCAGTCATTGCCCGCGGTGGTCGATATCGAGAAAGCCATCGAGAAGGGCGCCCCCGTCCTCCACGAAGAGCTCGGCAGCAATCTCTCCTATGACGTGAAATTCGCCGCCGGCGATATCGATGCCGCCTTCAAGGAGGCGGAGGTCACCATCAAGCAGCGCCTGATCCAGCAACGCTTGATCCCCATCGCGATCGAGCCGCGCGGCGTGCTGGCGGATTACAAGACATTTTCGAACAAGCTCACCGTGTGGTCTTCGACCCAGATTCCCCATTTCGTCAAGGTCTGGCTGGCCGTCATCCTGGGCATCTCGGAGAGCAACGTCCGGGTGGTGGCCCCGGAGGTCGGTGGCGGCTTTGGGTCGAAGATCCGCGTCTACCCGGAGGAGATCCTTACTGCCCTCGCATCACGGCGGTTGGGCCGGCCGGTCAAATGGATCGAAGATCGCAACGAAAACGTCAAGGCAACCCACCACGGCCGAGACCAGATCTGGGATGTCGAGATTGCGGCCAAGAAAGACGGGACCGTCCTCGGCATCCGGCCGACCCAGTGGCTCAACCTCGGCGGCTACTGCAGTCAGTTCGGCACCTTCCAGGTGTTGGGCATGCTGGTCGCGCAGGGCGCCTACAAGATGAAGGCGTTCGACGGCCGAGCGGTTGGCGTCTTCACGAACACCACGCCGACCGACGCCTACCGCGGGGCCGGCCGGCCGGAGGCCACCTACCTGATCGAACGCGTGATGGACCTGGTGGCCCGGGAGACCGGGATCGACCCGGTCGAAGTCCGGCGAAAGAACTTCGTTCGGGCGGAGGACCAGCCCTTCACGACGCTGCTGGGGCTGACCTACGACTCCGGCGACTACACCATCACGCTGGACAAGGCGCTGGAGATGGTCGACTACGCGGCGCTTCGGCGTGAGCAGGCGGAGAAGCGCAAACAGGGCAAGTACATCGGCATCGGCCTCTCCACCTATATCGAGATTTGCGGACTGGGGCCTGCGGCGGCCACCCAGGCCGCGACCGGCGTCTCGCTCTGGGGCATGTCGGTGGTCAATCTCCATTTCACCGGCAAGGCCACGGTGATCATCGGCAGCTCGCCGCACGGCCAGGGCCACGAGACGACCTACGCGCAGGTGGCCTCCGACGTGCTGGGCATCCCGGTCGAGGACATCGACGTGCAGCACGGCGACACGGCGATCGGACCGATGGGGATGGACACCTACGGCAGCCGGAGCACGGCGCTGGACGGCAACGCGGTCCACATCAGCGCCATGAAGGTGCAGGAGAAGGCGCGCAAGATCGCCGCCCATCTGCTGGAGGCGGCCGAGGGCGACGTCGTCTACGAGAACGGCAAGGCCTTCGTGAAAGGCACGCCGTCAAAAGCGGTCACCATCCAGGAGATCGCTATGGCGGCATTCCAGACCAACCGTCTGCCGAAAGGCATGGAGGGCGGCTTGGAGGCGACGACCTTCTTCGATCCCAGCAACTTCGTCTGGCCGTTCGGAGCGCACATCTGCGTCGTGGAAGTCGATCCCGAGACCGGCGCTACGACAATCCTTCGCTATGTCGCGGTCGATGACTGCGGAACGCGCATCAACCCCATGGTGGTCGACGGCCAGCTGCACGGCGGGATCGCGCAGGGCATCGGCCAGGCGCTCTTCGAGGAAGGGGTCTACGACGGCGCGGGCCAGCTACAGACGGGCAGCCTGGTCGACTATCTGATCCCAACCGCATTAGACCTCCCATCGTTCGAGCTCGCGGCGACCATCACCCCGAGTCCCGTGAACCCGCTCGGGACGAAGGGTATCGGGGAAGCGGGAACGATCGCCTCCACCCCTGCCGTGATGAACGCCATCGTGGATGCGCTCCAACCATTCGGCGTCAGGGACGTCGCCATGCCGGCGACGCCACAAAAGCTCTGGCAGTTGATGCACCACAACGGAGGGACAAGGCGATGATTCCAGCCGCATTCGACTACGTCGTCCCCCGCACGCTGCCGGAGGCGGTGGCGGAACTGGTCAAGCATGGCCAGGAGGCGAAGGTCCTGGCGGGCGGCCACAGCCTCATCCCCTTGATGAAGCTGCGTCTCTCGACACCGTCCTTCCTGGTCGACATTGGCCGCCTCGACAACCTCACGTACATCCGTGAAGAAGACGGCCACGTCGCGATTGGCGCCCTGACCAGCCACCACGAGATCGAGTTCTCCGAGCTGCTGAAGAACAAGCTGCCGATGCTGACCAGCGCCGCCTCACAGATCGGCGACCCGCAGGTTCGCAACCGGGGCACGATCGGCGGCGCGGCCGCGCACGCCGACCCGTTCGGGGACTTCCCGGCCTGCCTGCTCGCCCTCGACGCCGAATTCAAGGCGGTCGGTCCGCGCGGGGAGCGGTCGATCGCAGCAAGGGATTTCTTTGTCGACACCTTCACGTCGTCGCTCGAACCCAATGAGATCCTGCGAGAAATCCGCATCCCGACGCCACCCCCGGGCAGTAGAGGCACCTATTTGAAGTTCAGCCGTCGGTCCCAGGACTGGGCGATCGTGGCGGTCGCCGCGCAGGTGCGAGTAACCGGCCACGAGGTGACCCAGGTCGCGGTCGGTCTCACCGGGATGGGCAGCCGCCCGATCCGAGCCACCAGCGTGGAGCAGGCGCTGCGCGGCAAGGCCGGCCACGACGATGAGCTGCGTGCCGCCG
>Ga0209474_10002183_pt1 | contig 18268 bp, 11 predicted proteins | sample GraSoiAngelo_145_FD_185902 | JGI IMG/M metagenome (GOLD analysis project Ga0209474, IMG submission 185902) | Grasslands soil microbial communities from the Angelo Coastal Reserve, California, USA - 14_1009_05_20cm (SPAdes) (version 2) | ecosystem: Environmental > Terrestrial > Soil > Grasslands... | reverse complement strand
GCCGCCTTTGGGTTTTGGGTAAGGGCCGTTTCAATTGTCGCGTGCAGCGGGCTCGGATCGGCACGCCATTGAAGTTCAACCCAGGCGCGCCACACTTTGATCGCAATATCTTTTGGCGCAATAGCCATCACCTTATCAAGAGTCGCGACCGTTTCTTTGTACCGCCGCAAGGCTTGGTACGTAAGGGAGGTTTGCTGGAGTATGGAAAGATTATGCGGGTCCAATTCCAGCGCCTGCTTCATTTGATCGAGGGATTCGTCCCAGCGCCCCTGCCGTCGATCGATATAGGCTGCTAACAGAGGAATTCGCGCCTCGTTAGGCAACGTGAGCCGCGCGGCAGCCAGCTCCTCGCGGGCACGGTCGTAATTCTGATAGGCCCAATAAAGATGCTGTGCGAGGACGAGGTGGGTCTCCCCAGAGGCCGGACGCAGCCGGCGAACCGATTGGATCGCGGCTTCGGATAATTGCAGGCGCGCATCGGTGTGATCGAAACCGACGAAATAAATGCGGTCTTGCGCTCCGGCGAGTTCACCGTAGGCGTCAAAGAACGCAGGGTCGCGCGCAACAGCTTGATCGAGCAGCCGAACGGCCTCAAGTAGATCGTCTCTTATGCGCGTGCTAAACGGGATGCTGTTGATCAGGTCTTTGCCCCGCAAATATGCGTCGTAGGCGATAAGATCTGTAGTCGGCGGCTCTTGAATGGCCGCTTTTTCGGTCGAGGAGACATTAACTCTGAGCCGATCTGCGACTTTTTGGGCGATTTGGGTTTGCAGAGCAAATACATCATTAAGATCCCGATCGTATTCCTCCGTCCAAAGGCGAGAATCGTTCCGCGTATCAATTAACTGGACGTTCAGATGAATTCTGCCGGCGTCCCGCCTCACGCTTCCGACGAGTACATACGCTACATTTAACGCACGCCCGATGTCCTGTGTGTTGTGCGCGCCGCGGTACTTTGCCACGCTGTTGTGGCTGATGATTTTCAGGTCCGCCATCTTCGCAAGCTTTGTGGAGATACCATCGTAAACACCGTCGGCGAAAAACGTATTTTCTTTGTCCGGACTAAGACTTTCAAAGGGCAACACCGCAATGCCAGCTGCCGGGTCACCGTTCTGAGCAGCAACTTCGCCCTTCCAAATCAGCACGCCGACCGCCGTCCCAAGCGTCAGCAAAAGCGCGGCCATTCCCGCAACCATTGGATTGCGTCGCGACCAGCGCCAGAGACGCACCGGCGGCGAAACAGGGCGCGCGACAATCGAGTGCCCTCCGAGCCAGCGTTCAAGATCTTCGGCCAGCTCGCCAGCTGACTGATAACGGGCATGCGGTTCAATTTCCAAACATTTGGCACAGATTGTTTCCAGATCGCGATCAAGCACTGGTGCCAGGCTGCGCAATTTGGGCGCGGGCTTTTCAGTCGTCTGCTGAATGACCTTCAGCGCGTGCTCACCAGTGAATGGCGGCCGGCCAGTTAAAAGGTGGAATAAAACCGCACCCAGACTATATACGTCAGCCGCTGGCGTAAGTTTTCCCGCCGATCCGTTCACTTGTTCGGGCGCGATGTAGCCTGGCGTCCCGAAAATGCTGGGTGTGTGCGTCAAATCGGTGGTTGGCTCCAGCCATTTTGCCAGTCCGAAATCGCTGACCAGCGGTTCGCTGTGTCCGTCCAGTAAAATGTTCCCCGGCTTGAGATCGCGATGGAGGATTCCCTGGCCATGTGCGTATTGCACCGCGCGCGCCACCTTGGCCATCAACGCAACAGCGCGACGCGGCTCGCTGCATAACGCGGGAGCCGCTTCGAGTAAACTGCCGCCGCCAGCAAACTTCATGCTGAAGAAGGGCAACCCCTCTTCGCTCTCGCTCACTTCATAAATTGGCAGAATGTTCGGGTGATCGAGTTTGGCCGCGGCCTGAGCTTCGCGTCGAAAGCGCATCAACGTTTCCCGCGCATCGGCATGGCAGGATAAAATGCGCTTCAGCGCAACAATGCGCCGCGAATGCCGTTGCCGCGCCCGATAAATTACGCCCATTCCGCCGCGCCCAATTTCCTCCAGAATTTGATAATTGCCTAACAACCAATCCGCGTCAGGTCCGTGAATTCTGCCTAGCAGCTCATCGAGCGTTTCCTCGGTCTGCAGATGATCGCCGTTGCCGTCAATACCTGTGGAAAGAAGACAGTTCAGACAAAGACCGCGACCAACGCGCGATGCCGACCCACACTTTGCGCAGCTGCCCGACTCACTCTGGAGATGGAGGGAAAGTGAAATGCCAGACGGACTCATAATGGGGGGATTGCCATCGTAGATCGAGTTTAAATGGTTGCAAAGTTAAAATTAAGAATTTTTCTCGCCTTTCTTAATCGCTGATTAGCTTCCTGCTGCGTGCAAACAATTAGTTCAAAACATTGCATCGAAACATAAAACTAAGCATGCCGGATGATTGTCTCATCGGGCAAAGTCCCGCAGTTACATTTGACCCGTGGACTGTACGTTCTGGCGTACCTGTATCTGTTCGCATCGCGCGAACAGACGAGACGGCGGAGTTGGTAGGAGAGATTGGCGGGAAAGGCGTTATTCCGAGGCAGCCAGGGCCGCGCAAAGATAGCGCAATTCGTCATCGATCTCCTTGGTTTCCCCTACGGTTTGGGCGACTTCTTCGCGGAGCAGATTGCGGTAACGGTCGCGCAAGCGGTGTACGAGACTTTTCACAGCTGTTTCCTCGAGGCCGAGTATCCTGGCAAATGTTGCGTACGATACATCTTCCCGCTCCGCAGAGAGACAACTGCTCAGGACATCAAAGATGCGTCGCCGGCCGCGCTTTTCACACTCATCGCCCAATTGCCGCAGCGCGCGCTCCACCACTGTCGCCGCCCAGCGCACGTCGAAAATTCTTTCTGGCGGCCATTTGTCCGATTCCTGCTTCGGAATTGACAGGTGAGATGGCGCCTCGGCCATCCAATCATCCCAGGAAACAAAACGCAGATCCCCGCCGCGCTTGCGTGCATTACGTTTATCGACTTCGTCTTGCAAAAAACGCTGCAACGCCTTTAGCAGGAGAGACCGGAACCTTCCTCTGTTTCGATCAGCAGACTGAAGGAGACGACTCTTGAGTACCCGAGCGAAAAAGTCCTGAGTCAAATCCTGCGCATCGGGGACGGAGTGGCCCTGGCGGCAGATGAAAGCGAAAACTGGTCGCCAGTAAATTTTGCAAAGCTCGGCAAGTGCAGCCTGCGACTCCGCGTCATCGCTTCCAGAGTCCGTACAGGACAAAACAATGCTCCAGCGCGTCGTCGTGAACTGCGCATGGCCGCTGCCGTCATGGGGGGTGTGCCGTTTCACCGTCGCCCATCATCTCATTTATGCGATTGTTACGCAAGCCCGATGATAAGACCCGCTGCCAGAGGACACTCCGCAGAGAGACGTTGCCACGGGAATGGAAGCAGTTGAGATAAAATTTCGAATTTTTTTCGAAACTTCACCTCAAAAATTCCGAAGAAGATAAGTGACTAATAATAACCAAAGCCTAACGCCTAACCCAGCACTAAGGGCTCCGCGGGAAACCGCGGAGCCCTGCTTGGGATTTGCAAAACCTAACCACAGAAAAAGACTAATGGAGACAAACCCTGAGATCGGGGGGAGTGGGTCGGAGGTTGAAGGTCGGTCGCTTTCCCTGCTTCGCTACTCTGAAAGTGTTGCTGAGCAACCGGCAAAAATACGAATCTTCGTGCTGGACGCGCAACCGCTGCTCCGTCAGGGAATCAGCGCATATCTGAATTCGCAGCCGGACATGATGGTGTGCGGAGAAGCGGGGAGCGTTCCGGACGCGCGGAGAAAGATCGCCGAATGCCAGCCGCAATTTGTAGTGACTGCATTGCGGCTGGACGCGGGAGACAGTCTGAAATTGATCAAGGAGCTAAAAACCCAAAACCCAGGGGTGTCCGTGCTGGTGTATTCCGCATTCGAGGAAAATATTTTCGCCGAGCGCGCCATACGCGCGGGCGCGAGCGGTTACGTCATGAAACAAGCGCCCAGCGAAAAGCTGGCGAGTGCTGTTCGCGAGATCATGAAGGGCGGCATTTATGTCAGCCGGGAATTGGCGCTGAGCGCATTCCGCAAATCGCTTCAGCGACACCGGAAAGATAATCACACGCTGAGATCGGGTAGTTGCCTTGAAGAGTTGTCCAACCGCGAGATGCACATTTTCCAGTTACTCGGCTCGGGGCTTGGCACCAAGCAGATCGCGGCGTCGTTGGATTTGAGCGTGAAAACGATTGAGAGCCACCGGGAAAACATCAAACATAAGTTGCGTCTGCGCTCCAGCGGCGAAGTGCGCGAGCGCGCCACCAAATGGGTGGAGCAAAGCCTCAGCAGAGAAGAGCACATTTTCCGACGCGGCGGGTCGCCGACCAAGGCCGTGGTCGGTCACGCCAGTTAGACGAAAACGCAAAAGATTGCTAGCTGCGCGAGGGTCTCGCGGGCAACCGTGAGGCCCTCGTTGTTTTTACTGCGCCCGGACCCCAGAGATCGAGTTTTGCGAAGCAGTCCCGATAACCTCCCAGTTTAATCATTCCCCAGCTACCGCGGGAGTGTCGGGCTTATTGTCAATCCGATCAGTCCGTTTGGGAGATGGTACCTGAGCAAACCCATGACTTTATTACCAACGCGAGAGTGAGTAGCGTGAGCAGCGATAGTGGCTGAAGAAATCTGGGAACCGGATAAAGCGAGAGTAAAAATGTGCTCGAGAGTAACACCGTTGCGTGCGAAAATAGGAACAGCGCGTATCGCTTGTTCTGCGCGACAGCCAGAAGCACTAGCGATAAAAGCGGTGAAGCCAATATGATGAAGAACCACGGCGATGCAGCGATATAGTACAAGCTCGTCAACGACTGCTGTTGACTGCGATAGGCCCAGTGGAATTGCTCTGCCAGTATTTTGAAGCCGTTTTCTTGAACGCGTGGAGGCAGCTTAAGTTTTAAATCTGATCTGGCGATCTTCCGTATCGAATGTCCGCTCCAATAAGCCAGGTAAGTCTTCACCCCAAGGCTAATCACACCCGCTGGATTGCGCCTAAATGCGTTAAAGGCCGTTGAGGCGGCAATTTCGCTCGACTTTTGCGGATCTGTTTCAATGCGACACCAGCGTGCGACAAGCCCGTTAGGTTCAAATCTCTGCGCATTTCGCAAATCCGCCTCTCGCAATCCGAAATCGTCTCCGTGTATGATGATCTCGGCCAGCCTGGGATCAGTTGCATCCTGGGGCTGGAGAACAGGCGCCCAAATCGCCAGCAGAAAATAGCCCGTCCCATGCAAGTGGGCAGGTTCGCGGCGTGAAAGGAAACCATAGGTGTGTTGGTATACTTGATCCAGCACGAACAAGGCAATCACGCTGGCAGCAAGGTGCTTCCAGAAGAGCGGCCGCTTCAGAAATTGAAACGACCGCCAAAGGCAGCTAATCGATAAGGGGCTCGTCGCGTTAACTTCTCCCATGAATGCAATGATTGGAAGCAACACTGCCATCACCTGAATTGAGATGAGATAACTCATCCTGAATCCGATCGTGATTAGCGAAAGAATTTGAATGATGAGCAACGTTATAACTCGTCGGTCCCGTAAATATGTAAAAGACTGTTGGAGGACGAGAGCATAAAAGAACAGGCTGCAGGTCTCAGTCATCACATAGCGCTCCCAGGCTAACTGAAGGGGATCAATGGCACAAAGGATGCCGAAGAGATAAGAAATCCTGCTAGGCAGCTTGAAAATCGCCCAGCAAATCCATGCTACGATTGCTGCGATCACAGCGCCGAGGAAGGTTTGAATGATTACAAGCGATGTCAGGCTGCCATTCCACAGAGATGACCAGCGGACGAGAAAACCATAGGCGAAGGAGCGGTCGTCTGGAATCCATCCTGAGATTGCGGTCCAGATGTAGCTGAACGAGTCGCCCGGATATATTTTGGGCTCGGGATCGAGCGCCAACACCCCGATTTTCAAGCCGGTAATTGCGACAAAGAAGGACCACCACCTACTGTCGCGGACAGAAATGAGCCATTCCGACGCCGTCTTCATCAGCAGTGTTTTGCCGGCGTTCGTCGTTGTGGCGTTCATACCGGGTGTTTAGCATGCTAGACAAATTGCGGCAACTTGACCGCGATTCTGCAAAGCGAGTGTTATCTCGCTGCCACCAGGCCATACTAGAGATTGGCGCTGAGTTCTGCATGCTGAGTTTAACGAGATGGGTAGGCCTGACAGTCCTTGGTACAGCCCGAGCACCGGAGAGATGCCGAACGCAGCAAGTAGCCCAGCGGCAACAAGTAGCTCTACGGTGAAAAGTTATCGATTTGCTCTAGCGGGAAGGTTTCCTGCAGTAATTCTGTCTCGAGCACCACTCTCATCTAATAGCCCCTCCGGGTGGATATTTCCACGCAAGTCATTTTGCTTAATCGTTACGTGTTCCGTGTGCCCTGCAGCAAAGCTGGCATCCGACCTAACGAGAGGCGAAGCGAGAATAATTCCCCACGTTTGCGTTTTGTTCGGTTGGTCGTCGAAGCAGCGATTATCGGAGATCTCCACATTTGTTGCTCCGGACAATACATAGATTCCAGACCTGTTCGGGGGCTTGTTGCCATCACCAATGTTTTGCCCACAATTTGAAATCGTGTTGTTTGCAATCACGGCTTGAATGGCATTGTGACCTAGTCCTACACCACTAGCACCATGATTACGGATTGTATTCTTAGTGACAGTAAATTTGCCACCACCCAGTTCAATTCCGCCGGTTTTAACATTGCCACCGTCTGTAATGGTGTTGCCACTAATGGTCGCGACTGTATTTGTCGTGCGGGCGTTCCCGATATCAATCTGCCCGCCGCCGGGGCTCGTGATAATGTGGTTTCCACTTATCCGATTGTTTGTAACTATGACTTCTCCTCCTGTGCAATAAATGCCGCACATCCCGTTGTTCTGGATTGTGCTGTGATCGATGGTGATTGTCGATTTTGTCGGGATTTTTCCCGCATCATGCCAAATGCCCATGCTTGGAGCCTCTGCGGTCCCGAACCCGTTAACCAAACATTTGGTAATTCGACCACCGGATGCAGGTACCGCAATCCCGATATGAGTGAAATTTTTAACTTCAATCGTATCGGCAGTGACGCCGGGCCGATCAAGTGAGATCACGGTGGCGGCTCCGTTGCCGTCGATCGTCAGATTCGTAATCGTGCCATTCTCTGCATTCATCCTGACGAGAACGCCGTCGAATTTTGGATTGCGCACCAAGATTGTTTTACCAAGTCCAGCGCCGCGGATTGTAACTCCGGGTCTTGAGATCACCCACGTGCTTCCAATCGTGTAGAGTCCTTCGGGGAGATCGACAACCGAACTGTCAGCTGAAAGGTCTGCAAGCGCTCGCGCCAGCTGGGAAACGGAATCTTCCAACTCAGCAGAAGACGTCACCGAGCAGATAACGCTACCAATCATCACCAGGGCAAGTATCGAAACCCGGTCATAAAGGTCACATGGGTTTGAGCGTGACGGTCGCAATCGTATTCTCCGCAGTCAAAGGCAGGTTGTCCGAAACGTTTTGTAAATAGAAGGTGGTGCCGTCGCGGACCCATTGACCGGTCACCTGGGAAAAACGACCAGGCCCGCTCCGTGCAAAGAGGAGCCCATTCGGTGCATCGACACGCACTTCAACCCTGCTCATCGAGTAGGTAATCCACGATACAGTGGTTTGTCCTGCGCCGTCTAAGTCGGCGCTGAACGGATTTGGCTCGGCCGTGATTAAGCCGCTGGGTTTCGGCCTAACGATGCGTGCTTCCAATTCTGTGGTAGGGAAGATCGAAGGCGCGGGTGGAAGGACATTTCGTGTTTGCATTGGCACTGGGTTACCAGTTTTCTCACAGACCATGTAAACGTGATATGATGGCAGGAGACGGTTATCTATCAGGAAATTATCGAGGGCGATCAGCGCCTCGACCAGCGGCATAATTTCAGTGTCTCCTTGCGTGAAATTACCGGCAATCTCGTTAAAGAGCAAAAGCAACAAGGTGCCTCCAATGTAGCGGAAGTGTCTGACTTCAAATCGGCTGGCAATTAACGGCACGATCTCGCTGGCACGAATCCCTTCAGAGGGATCGGAGCGATTCATCGAGTCCAACGACAAACGCGCGGCTTGCTGCTTGATTCGTCCGTCCCGCATGTGCCGATACCGCTCGGGAATAGTTTTCAAGAAAACGTCGGCCAGATACAGATGGTTCTGCGGGAACTGCATCTGTGACGGACCAATGTACTCGTGCGCAACAAACAGTCCGCCAGGCTTCAGCGTTTGTTTGATTTGATTGAGAAGGTGTTCGAGCTGAAAAACGTGATGTAACGCGGCGTGCGCGTAAACGACATCATAGGTCTCGGCCGGAAATGTCGCCGTGTTTAGATCGGCGACTTCGTACGTCAAACCCTGCAAGCCTTCTACTTCGGCTGTTTTCCTTGCAGTTTCGATGGCGGCTTCGGCAACATCTATCCCATGAATAAGCTGACAATAATCACGGCGACGTAAGAGCCGCTCGATTCCGCCAAAACCACAACCAATCGAGAGCGCTTTAATTGGTCTTTTGGACTTAGCTAAAAGGCCTGCAGAATGACTGATCCAATCGATTTCCGGATCTCCGGTTGCACGACGATTGATGTTCTCTGCAACCCCAGGCACCTCGACCCATTGTGTGCCCGGGACTTCACTCTGCGGGTCACTCCACCATTTGGCGGCTCTTTTGGTCGCCTCGCTTACTGATGTCTCAATCATGAGGGGATAATGCCTATTGTAGCAGAGCCCGAAGGACACGCACGGTTTTGCACGTTATTTCGGGTCGAGCTGATGCCAGCACTTCTCTCGAAACAGCGGAATCAAATCCAGTACAATTGCGAGAATGCGTAATGAAGCCTTACGTTCTTTGACTCATTTGATCCGCCCCAACCAATTACAGCTCTTATGGCGCGGCAGTCACGATCACTGTTGCAAGCGTATTCGCAGCGGTTAGTGGCTGGCCATTTGAAACATTTTGGAGATAGAATCCCGTGCCGCTCCGCACCCAATGTCCAGTTGCTACCGAGAACGTTCCTGAGTCGCTTCGCGACAACATGCTGCCGTTGGGGGCGCCGACATGAACTTCAACCCGCGTGGTGCCGGCGCTTGACCACGTGATGGTTGTCTCTCCGACGCCTTGCGGGTCAGGAGGAAACGGATTGGGATTCGCAGTGATCCATCCGCTTGGAGGAGTGGCAGCTGTCAGTGTGACTGTTGCTAGCGTGTTAGCACTTGTGAGCGGGACCCCATTGGAGACATTTTGCAGGTAAAAGGTCATACCGTTCTGTACCCAGTGACCGGTGGACATCGAAAAACTGCCTGGATCGCCTCCCGCAAACGCGGGGCCGTCAGGAGCGTTGATATGAATTTCTACTCGGTTGGTACCGTAACTTGTCCAGGTTAGCCTTGTTTGTCCGACTCCCTGCGCATCGGCTATAAACGGATTTGGCAACGCAGTTATTGAGCCCCTCGGTGTCGCATTGAGAGCGGTTATCGTAACCGTTGCTAGCGTGTTAGCCGAAGTTAGCGGCCGACCGTTCGACACATTTTGCAAATAAAACGTCATACCATCTCGGACCCAGTGGCCGGTTGTCGCCGAATAGCTACCCGGTCCGCTGCTGATGAAGGCCCTGCCATTTGGAGCACCAATGTGGACTTCAACGTTATTGGTTCCGTAACTCGTCCATGCCAGTTTTGTTTGCCCTACTCCGTGCGAATCTGCAACGAAAGGATTCGGATCAGCAGTAATAGAGCCCGTAGGCGTTGCTGTAGTGACATGCAGCGTAATCGAATCGAGAGTAAACTCGGTCGTAAGCGGCTGGTGATTGGTAACATCTTGCAGAAAGAGCCTCTTACCCTCTCGCACCCAGTTTCCCGTGGCTGCTGAAAAGTTGCCAGGCCCGCTGGTGGCAACGAGCGGACCAGAGGGCGAATCCGCGTGCACTTCAACTCTCGCGGTTTCTGCACTCGACCAGAAAATTGTCGTGACACCCGTGTTACTGCCGCCGGTAAGTTGAACAGGATTCGGATTAGCGGTGATGGCGCCCCAAGCTGGTCTTTTCCAAAAATTCGCAACATAGGCCGTGTTGCTCGGCGGTGCATCGATGTTGTGATAGCGTGGGCCTCCATCGGACCAGGAATAAAAATCATACGTGAGGCCGTTTACCTTTTGCGGAGTGTCAGCTCCGATGGTGCGCTTCGTGTTAACGACGCTCCAAAAATCAAAAGGAGCGTTCCTCTTCACACCCTCGAACCTTAGGTTTAACGCGGTCGGTGACGTATTGAAGGAAAGATGCGTGAGATGCGGCAATACATCTCTAACGACAGTCGTCGAAAGCCCATAAGAATCTCGCGCGGTAAAAATAATTCGGTACCAAACGTCAGGATCCTTTTCACCGAAGTTAAGCCTTACTGTGCCACCGGCAATCCCGCTGGTCCGTGGGAAAAACGGATGGGTATGGTGATTCGGGTTATTGAGCGGGTGGTGCTCGAACAAAATCTCCCATGTAAATGCGTTTGGACCCAGCACCCCATCTTGTGGGTCGCCAGTCACGATATCGTGGCCATCGACAGCAGAACCCGAAAAAGTCATCGTATCCCCGGTGTTATAATAAGTGTACGGACCTGGAGAGTTAATCGTCGCAACAGGTGGCTGCTCGGTAATGACCGTTAACAGTGCTCCCCGGCTCGTAATGCCGCCATAGGAATTCGTTACTCTGCAGCTGAACCTTGCTCCATTATCTCCGGCAACAGTTGGATTTTGGATTGTGTAACTGGGTGAGTCCGCCGCGCCTTGGATATCCACGCCATTTCGCTGCCAGCGATAATGCAGAGGTGGTACGCCTGAAGCATCGACACTAAACGTAGCCGGCCATCCTTGTCCTACCAGCATGTCTGCCGGCTGGGTGCCTATCGTCGGCGAAAGGCTTGCGGGGTAATGAATCTGATAAACAGCGCTATCAAGGCGGCTGATATAGTACAAGTTTCGATCTGGTCCTATCGTAAGGTAGACAGGGTAGCCATGCGTCCCGGTGGCAAACACGTTGATCTGATGAAAGCCGTATTGGCTTGTCGGATCGATATGATTTGGATCCATCGTGTAGATCCAGTCGCGGCAATAATCCAGGAAGAAATACTGGCCTGCGTATGAACTTGGAAAACCGAATGGTGAATCGCCAGAGCAAAGTGGTGCGGGATTATAGAAATCCCCGCCAGTGATGGCGCAGCCTTGCGGTGTGCCGGTGAAATGCTGGTACGCATAGATCGGCTTTGTAAGACCGTGAACAGGCGGCACGGCGGGACCCTCAGTAGTGGGCCAACCGTAATTTTTTCCGCTAAATCCCTCGTTAATCTCTTCCCACGTGCTGGCGCCTACATCGTCAATAAACATCCGGCCCGTGCCGCGTTGAAAGGCAAACGTAAATGGGTTGCGCAATCCCAGGACATAGATCGCCCGGTTTTTGCCCGTCGCACTGTTGTAGAATGCGTTATCGCTAGGAAAGGTTGATTCTGGATTTGTCCCATCTGGATTTTCGGGCACCGGATTGATGCGCAAGATTTTGCCCAGCACCGTATTTACAGATTGCGAGTTTGCCGGGTTACCGTTCTCGCCCGTGGAAATGTAAAGTTTGCCGTCGGGTCCAAAACGCAGCGCGGCCCCATTATGGATATAAGACGTGGGGCTCAGATCGTCCATCTCCATGATCGGCGTTTCGCTTCCAGGCAAAGCTCTGTCAGGATGTGCAGGATCTGCGGTAAACCGGCTCAATCGATTGTGAGTCGGTAACGAGAGGTCCGCTTGTCTGATCGTGTAATAGACATATACGTAACCGTTTGCCGTGAAATTCGGATCGAAACAGATCCCATCCAGCCCGCGTTCGCCGCGTGTGTCGGCGGTGACGGTCAGAAACGGATTCGCCTGCAAAATGCCGTTACGAAACACGCGCACTGTCCCTTCTTTTTCGCAAACGAATAGTCGATGAACAGGAGTGCCCGACGATGGGCACGGGTCCGGGGCAAACGCCATCGCGGTTGGATCGGTTAGGCCGATTGCATATTGCTCTTCCGCGAACCCATCCGGCAGAACCGTGCTCGCTGAGATTTGCCAAACCGAACCCAGTGAGAACGCGATTACTGCGATCGCGGCTAGAGACACGAGGCCTTTTACGACTCGAGTTTGTCGGTGCGATTTCGAGATGTTTTGCGACATATGTTAGAGGTGGCCGGGAGATTAACAATCAACGTGAAAATTAATCAACGAAAAATTACATCTTTTTGAAGAATAATAAGGCCCAAGAGCAAGTCGCACGTTTTCAAAAACATCGGGTTCCGCGCACTCTAGAAGAATGCAACTGGCATTCTCAAGTAACCCCAAGTGCCGCTGACTGCGCGGGTAGAAATTTCTGGCGCCGGTATTTTTTCCAGCTTCGCAGCCCAAACGTTATTGCTATGCTCATCCATGCCGCAAGACCCAGAAGGCTAATGTGGCGCGCGAACCGTCCGGCTGCCGATAGCGCGTACTTTAGCTCTGCGTGATGCGTCCCGGCGGGAAAGCTTACCGATAGGAGGCCATTAGCGCCGAGTCGGATACTTTCTGGTTGAAGTTTGCCGTCGATCCGTAGCTCCCAGCCGGGCCAATAGAATAGAGCCAGGCGCGCTTCTGAGTCGTTAGAAGCCTTGTATGTGTATTCGTAGATAGTTCCTCGACGATGATAGCTCTCGCACACGAGATCACCGGACGTCACAGTTAGCCGATTTTCCGGCACTGGATACTTTTCAAGAAACTCAGGCTTCAAATAGTCGCCCTGCCCCCATTTCGGAATGAAATCGCCGCCGTTGGCGCCGGCGTAAAAACCTTTCCTCTCAAAGCGGTAATTCCATTTGTTCAATTGATCCGGGGACATCCGTTTAATGATGTTAGGCATCATGATCATCGTGAGGGTCGGGACAGCAAAAACGGCCGCGAGGCCTGTCAGGATAGCAGGGTGAACCCAGCGATCGATGACTGGAGATGCCATTGCCATTGCCGCTGCTCCAAAGAACGATGTAAAAATTAGAAGACGCCACGGAAATTGGATATACAGAAGAATCGCAGGCACCTTTTGCCAAGGCATCTGCGGAGACATCACAAATAACACGATGAGAGTAATGACAAGAAAAACTGCGAGGCGGGATCGTTGCTTTCCAGTAAGGCCCCTCTGAAACACTGCGATCATGGCTAGCAACACGCCAAAGAGCACGACTAAACCCATGTTGATTCCGAGGGTGTCATCGGGGCCGGGAATGCTCGGCCCATATCCGAGCGTCTCCGTGAAATGCTGGCGCCAGAAGACTGCATGTTCATGAAGCAGCTGTGGTGTTCCAGCCATTCCAGCTACCGTCCCGGCGCTTTGCGTGAGGCTCTTCAGCTTCAACGCAGGATACCAGAAAAACGCACTCATCATGGCACCCAGGAGCCCACTTGATGTTTTCCGCGGTAAGCAGCGGGTAGGCCGCTATGAAAAGAGTCGCCCACAGTGCAGTAATATTGTGACTGAGGAGCAGGGCTGCATACATCAGACTCACTAACAGTATGCCGGGCCAGACCCGATGCCGCGCAACCTCCATTCCCAAGAAAACACCTGTTAAGGCAGTCCAAGCCCAGGACTCCGCCAGGACGCTGCGCGAAAACACATCCGTCAGATGGTATCTGGTGAGGGCGTAAGTGCTTGCCGCGGCAAGTGCCCACCAGGCGATTCGTGGCCAGTTTTCCCGCGACCCAATTGCATACACAAAACCATACATGAACAAGCCGCTGAGGTACAATGAGGCATAAAAACTCAGCTTAGTTGCAGGTCCGTAATCCGCACCAAGAATGAAATGGAAAACAGCGCCGATATAGAAACCAAGCGGCGCATAGAATGTGTGGTAAGGATAGCCATAGCCGAAGCAGTAGTCGGGCGACCACGGTACATGTCCAAAACTTTGGGCGGACCAGATTTTGCAGATTTCATAAACATCCACTACTGGGAAAAGCATGGCGTGGCCCCACCACATGTAGAGATTGAGGGTTGGCCAAACGAGAGCGATTATGATGATGGTATAAACAGCAAGAGATTGGACAACGGGCGCGCACAGCAAGCGTCGCCACCGAGTTCTTGCGGCGACAAACAGATCAGTGCTGCTACTGTGCGCTAACATGACTAGGGACCGGAATGGCAGGCCTGATCGCGCAGTTCCTCAGTTATCTCGAGTTACTTCCAGGCTTGCGAGAAGCTTTGAGCGTTTCTTCGCGTACAATCGGAATTCGTAAAGAGAATCGAACTGAATCCATTTAATGTTTAACGTGCCAACGGAGCCGCGCGCCAGGAAGAGTTCAGAAGATCGATTCACTTTCACATAAAGATCTCCTATTGCTTGGCTTCCGGTGTTCCAACTGACTTGAGTAGTTCCCAGCGGTTGATCTAAGTCACCGGCTGGAACTGGGTTGGGGCTGGCGGACAAGATCGGCTGCGTCGTTCCATTGTGTATTGACTGTCGCCGAGCGGTATCACAACTACTTAGCAGAAGACAACTCGAAAATGCAAAGACCATGGTCATGCAAATCCCGGAAAAGCCGCCATTGATTACGCACCCGAACGGATTTGCAGTGTTTTCGTGCATGCGACGCCAAGTCATCTTTTAACGATCGTCTTCGCCAGTAGCCGCCGTGGTTGTTCCCTGGCGTATAGCCGGAACTCGTAACTGCTGCCAGAGGCGATCCAAGGCACTTCGGCTGAGCCGCTCGCTCCTAGAGCAAAAAGCTGTTCCGGACCGCCATCTCGCGAGACACAGACCTCTGCATCACCTGGGGCCAATGTTGCCCACGAGATTCTGGTTCGCCCGAGGCCGGAACCGGTTGGAACCGGGTTCGGATCGGCGACAATTGTGTCGGTCCTTTCCCCGGCGGTTAAGCTTGCCGTTTGGACAGGCTCTGTGTGCCCCGGTGTGTAAAGCCGAAATTCGTAGCGCATACCAGGCTTGATCCCGTCAAGGAACTTGAGACCTGATTGTCCGGCAGCGAAAATCTTCTCTGCGCTGCCATCGGCTGTCAGTGTTACACGGCTTTCCGGGCTGCAACGGCTATTCCATGAGACCGACGCGCGGCCGAGTTTTCCGGCTGGTACGGGGACAGGATTAGGGGTAACAAATAGCGTCGGTTCGCACTCAGGCAGAAGCTTCTTGCTCCCTTGTTCAAAGCTTCCATTCGCAGGCAATCGTCTGCTGTCCTTGTGTGCCCCACTGCCGATCTCATAGACATGAACGCCACTCACAACCGTAATTTCACTTAAGCGCGGGCTTGCCTCAATAGCCGATCTTAACGTGTCCCACGTCTGATAGATATTCCAAAACGAGCTTCCCGCTCGATAAAGATTCTCGTCCACAAGGACGTACTTCGCTCCCCATCCGTAAAGCAAATCCAGGGTGATTGGGGACGGAAAGGCGCTGAGATCGCTCCAGTATGCCAGGTTCGGCGGATTCTGCGAACTGCCCATGATGATTCTCTTCCCAGTCAACCTTGTTGAGTAGATAGCCGGACCACCATACCCGTGGTTAGGTACGGGGTATTCCATGTACGCAAAGTCGCCGGGTTGCCTAGAAAGCCACTGATCGACCGCACGCGGTGCAACAGTCGTCATGGCCGGCGGCTGGGGAAAGAAATCGAAAACTACCAAGGCCATTGCGACCACGGCTACTCCTGTTTGCAGATTGGCAGGTGCGTGAAACCGTTCCCGAAGCCAATCCAGAATGCGGGTCAGACCAGCGGCAGCGAGAAGACCCACCGATAACTCGACAAAAAAGCCGAGGCGCGCCCAGCCGCGCAGGTTATTGAACCCAGGCAGCTGTCTTAGAAGGCGACCAGGCGCAGGTATAGCCGACAACGGCACGTCGTTCGTATTTGGATCCAGGGTTGGCGGATGCGTAAGGTAGAGTCCCGGACCAAACGAGAACGCAAGGCATCCGAGCGCCATCGCAATGAGTGCCGTAGCCACATGGCGGCGTGGATGGAAGACGCCCGCGGCGGCCAACACCAGAGCGGCGGCACCCAGATAAAGCTGCCATTCCGATTGCCAAAGCCCGTTTGCTCCACTACGCCAGAGTTGGCCAGCCTTCTCGCCCCACAAAAAGTGCGTGGTAGGAGCGATAACATAATCAGCCAAGGCCGCGGCAAACGCCTGTGACTCACCAGCGCCCCGATAGTCAACGACAGCTCCGTGCGTCGCGAGATAATATGGAATCAAGAACGGCAGCACAAAAATCAGAGCAACGCTGACCGTAGCAACACCCAGTTTTAAAAGCTGCCGAGCGCCTTTACCAGATACTTTCCAATCAACTCGAAACGCGGCATAAAACAGCGCTGCAATCGGTACCATGAAGAAGTAGTACCAGGTTGTCCACGCTGCGAGACCGAAGAAGAGGCCGGTGAGCACAGCGTTTTTTAATCGTGGCCTGGAGATCAGTCGCTCGAAATAAAGGAAGAAGAATGGAATCCACTGCGTAGAGACGATGGACAAATGGCCAGCGGCATGTGCGAAACGGTACGGACAAAATCCAACGATAATCCCCGCCAGGAATGCTGCGAGTCGATTGAACCATAATTCCCGTGCGAGGAGATAGGTTCCGAATGCCGTCAGCGCGAATGAGGCGAGAATTAGAAAATTGTAAGTGAACACTTCGCCAAAGAAATGAGTTAACGGCGAAAAGAGAAGGACCGTTCCCGGAGAGAGATCCTGATTGCGAATCAAACTAAATCCGAACGGCACGAACACATCTGGATCAAAGAAAGGCGACTTATGCAGATCGAATAGCGCGTGCGCGACGTACCAGAGCTCCCAGAGGAAATGAAAGTTGTCTGCCGGTCCTCCGATCACCTTTGTACGAAGAAAGAACGCGACCGGGTAAGTCATTGCTATGGTCAGAATCACATACAGCAGTAAGACGAGCGGAGTTTCGTAACGAGGCTTCAGCCCGGCCCCTGCGGTACGGCCCGCTGAGAGCGCCTGCGAGTTAACCATGTGATTTTGGCAGCAGAGAAAACGTTAGCTCCAGAGCGCTCAGGGTGCTAAGCGCCAACGTGCGCGAGCTGCGTATCGAGGACATTTTTTACCCCGCATGCTTCAGCCTACTTGGAAGGGTGGACGAGCCGGTTGCCTCAATCGCCGGACGCAGGGGCGGCCCTGACTTGGGCAACGTCTCGATCGCTCGCCGCGCTTCCTGATACGCGTCATCCAAGGCTGCCACATATTCGACGCGCTCTCGGAAGGCCGCCTCCAGTTCATTTGCCGCAGCAGATGAGGCTACGCTCGGTGGTATGCTTTCTTCGAGCTCGGCGGAAAGCCGGCACGCTTCTTCCATGACCGCCGAGTTAGTCGCAGGGTTTTCCGATCTGAAATCTGGCGGCACGCCTGAGCTATTGATCCGCTGGGCGAGCGGCTCGAGACATTTCTCCGTATAGGGCTCTCCGAGAAAATCGAGTAATGAACGCATCGTCGGTTCCGCACTTTCGATTAGATCCGCATATCGGATGCGATGAACGACACTGGGACCGTAGGCGCGCTCAGCCGTCAGGCATGCGCTAACCGTTCGGAACCAGTAACGGTATGCGTCCTCTTCATTGGCTACCAACTGAAATCCTGCGACACGATGGAAGTTGACCATCGAACGAATAACCGCCCGCACATCGCGGAGCACATGGACGAACAGAGCCTGAGGGAAAAGTTTCCGCAGACCGCATATATGGAAAGAGTATTCCGGTGTTCCATCAACCCAGCGTTCTTTGGGGCCCGCAGCGCTGCTGCTGGCCTCAAGCCAACTGCGGTTAAGTTTTAATTCGACACACTTCGCCTCGCGCTTGGATTCCAAATGCGACCGATGTCGCAGGATCAACTCATTGATAGTACAGCCGAACGCGGCAAACAATTCATCGGCTCCCAGATCCATAGCGCTCAAGAGTGAGTATTCACCGCGTGAGGCCCCGGTTTGGTAGGCAACCGCCACGTTGACTGCAAAATCGCCCATCCAATTTGACTCAGGCACCGGGAACACATTGGGATGATGACCGAGGCACCAGGTCAGAATACTGGTTCCCGATCGCGGAGATCCCACGACGAAAATAGGTCTGTTAGGTTTATGCTGCATGCAACGGCGGAATCCTTCCGATGATCTCTCCCGCTTCCTTG
>Ga0209474_10002182_pt1 | contig 18286 bp, 20 predicted proteins | sample GraSoiAngelo_145_FD_185902 | JGI IMG/M metagenome (GOLD analysis project Ga0209474, IMG submission 185902) | Grasslands soil microbial communities from the Angelo Coastal Reserve, California, USA - 14_1009_05_20cm (SPAdes) (version 2) | ecosystem: Environmental > Terrestrial > Soil > Grasslands... | reverse complement strand
GTCATCTTCCTGCACGACGTCATAGATAGTGATGATGTTAGGGTGGTCGAGTTTTCCGGTGGCTTTCGCCTCCAGCTTCAAACGCTCGATCAGTTGTTCGCGGTTTGGTGTGCCGCGATCGATTGATATCGCCTTGAGCGCCACCGTGCGCCCAATCAGCTGGTCATAAGCTTTAAAGACTGTTCCGGCTGCGCCGCGCCCGAGCTCTTCCTGTATTTGGTAACGGCCCGCTGTCTTCACGGCTGCGTGTTCCGTGACCGGCTTCGACGATGACTCAGGGGCTTCCATGGCGATGTGAGTGGCCATGGCAAACATGCGTGGAAACGCAAGTCTATGGGCCGGGGGCCACAACGTCGATCATAGACGCCGCTTTTGATTCGTCAGAGTTACCTTAGTGTTTTAGCGGGGTTGAGCAGCGCACCGATGTGTGTTCGGGTGCTTTTTAATTGCGCTTCCACGGGATGATTTTGTGACGGGGGTAACGTCGACACCCTCCCGCTGGAGAACTAGGCTAAAAAAGCCGGCGCAGATTAAAACGTTTCGAAAGCGTGAAAGGATTTTGCAGATATGTCCGAGAAGCCACAGCAAGCTCCCGAACTTTCATCGCGTCTGAAGAAGACGAACGAGGAACTGAAGAATCTGCAAAATTCGGTGAAAACCGGAATGATCAATGTGAAGGTTCTGATGGACTTCCGGAATGCCGCTGAACGGGCGCGACAGGCAAGCGCAGCCGTGGAGCAATGGCTGGAAAGGCAAGGAAAAGGAAGCGATCCGTACTCGCTTCTCGCGCAGGTGATGAGTCAGCGCGTGGAAATGGCGACCCAGCTTGTCAAAGACGTCATACACGACCTGGAGAGCCTTGACGTCGACTACGACACACCCGGACTTCCTGAACTGAACAAGGCGGTGCTCACGCTTTCTGAACGGTTAAACAAGCTCTTTCCTCGTTGAACAATCCCATTTAGCTAATCAGAGTTGTTCGAGAATCATGGCAGTTGAAAGCAGCGCAGAGCACGACAAAAACCGGCACTACTGTTCCATGAAGTCCACGAAGGCGCCGGTCTTCTGGTAATACACGCGCAAGCTGCATTGTTTCGGGGCCATGTGGGCGAAAGAAAGCTGGAGCTGCTTCGTAGGCTCAGGGATTTCGCCGACCTCCATGGGAGCGTGCGCTACATCCTGCGCGGAGTTGTAAGCTGTACCCGCAGTGACATTCTTGTTGACTGTAATCGTCCAATTCTTTCTGTCCGGCGTGAGATAAATCGTATATGCGCCGAGTGGAATCTCACTGCCGCCGAGCTTAAGCGGCGTCTGCACGTAAAGAGTAATTCCCGGCGACCACACGCGGCCGTTTCTGGGCTCTTCCTTAACGGTGGGGTGATATTGAATTGTGACCTGATTGCCGTCGGTGAAATTGCAATACGTCTGAGCATCGTCAGCGAAAACGTTTGCTGCTGAAGCTATAACAAATAAGACTGCGACTACTGGGGCCAGGGAAGTGGACGTGCGCATCTGCGGTTTTCCTTTCGGCCAATAATCTATCATTGCGCGGCCTATTGCACGAAGAATTCGTTTACCAGTCGCGTAACCGTTGAACTTTGTTCTCCCGATCCCCGGCGGCCTGCGTTGGCAAGCCCGGACAGCGAGAGAACTCTACAAAGTGAGATGCAGCCGCCGGGTGCTCCCGACTGGGCCTGATCTTCGGTTACGTTCTCAAGAGGTTTATGGGTTGCTACCGTTTGGGCAGGGAGAAAGCCGCCAAATGTCCAAACTGAAGCTTCTTTACGGGGAGTTGAATGAGGAAGTATTGGCCTCACAGGCCGCCGACTTGCAGAAAGCCGGGTACGCGGTCCAGACCGCTGTTGGCCGCAAAGGCATGATGGAAGCCTTAAAGAAGGATGCGGTTGACCTGGTGGTGCTTGGCCAGACGCTGACCCGCGAGGATCGCCATCATCTTCCTTATATGGTCAAAAAGCTGCAATCCGGAGCAAGAGTGTTGGTCCTGCATACCGACGGCTCTCGGCATCCCTATGTGGATGGAAATATCGATACCGGCAGCGATATGCAGCACTTGCTCGACAAGATCACTGCGATGCAGAAGTCGGCGCAGCCAAAGACAATGGCAGCCACAGCGGGTTCACGATAGAGAGGTTGTCAGGCGGCTTGGCCGGTTTTGCCGGCTTCGGGACCATTGGTCCGCGCCCAAGTGTAGTGAATACGGTGAATGACCGTGATAGTCGAAAGCACGGCAATGATCCACAATACTGGGGCCATGCTATTGAAGAGGGCTCCGATAATCACCAATACCAGGCGTTCGGGACGCTCCATAAACCCTACACGGCATGAGCCAATCAGCGATTCCGCCCGGGCGCGCGTGTAGCTGACCATGATCGCGCTGATCATCACAAACGCGGTCAGCACGATATAAAAAAATTTACCTCCGCGGGCATAGAACAGCAACAAGCCGAAAAATTGTGCCTCATCGCTGTAACGATCAACTACTGAATCGAAGAAGGCCCCAAAACGTGTAACGCGATTCTGGGCGCGCGCAACTTCGCCGTCGACGAGATCAAAAAAACCAGAAGCGATGATGATCAGTCCCGCGTAGAAGAACATTCGCTGCTGATTTTCTGCGGTGGCGTAACCGAAAAAGAACGCGGCCCAGGCATTTACAACCAGGCCCATAAAGGTCAAAACATTCGGGTTAACTTTAGTAAGCGCAAGCCAGCGGACAATCGTCTTCAGCAAAACTCCGCAGACGCGGCCAAAAGCGCTGGTCCAGGTCATATTTCCTTGTAAAACGAACGGCGTCACCCGCCGAAGCAGTCAGCTGTCACTCCGCCGCCGCGCCATCATGAATGGTCATCAGGGTGAGAATTTCCATCTCGCGCTTTCCGTTTGGCGTGACCACGACAGCGGTGTCGCCGACTTTTTTATTCAGCAGAGCGCGGCCTATGGGCGAAGTAGTTGAAATTTTCCCGGCTGCAACGTCCGACTCCTCGCTGGTTACGAGGTTGTACTCAACTTCCTCGTTTTTCGTATTATCGAAAACTTTGACGGTCGAGCCCAGACCAACTTTGTCCTTGGGAATGTTGTTCATATTTACCATGGACAAATCTGCCAGGCGCCTTCCCAATTGGCGGACCCGGGCTTTCACATACTCCTGGCGCTGCTTGGCCATGTGATACTCGGCATTCTCGCTCAGGTCGCCGAGAGCCGCGGCCTTTTTGATTTCTTTTGGGAGTTCGTGAACGAGTTCATGCTCGAGCGCGTTAATCTCGTCCTGCAACTTTCTCTTGATCTGCTCGGTCATCGCTGTGAAATTATAAACCGTTTGAGCCGAATTCCTTTTCTGCACCAAAGTGGCGGTTTTTGGCCCAGCTCGAGACATTAGGATTTTCGCACTGCAGTCACTAGTTGCTCGTGCGGGTCCAAAGGCGCGCGCTTGCCGAGATCACTAAGTAATTGACAATAAAGAGCTACTCGGCCCAGCGATTGTGAAAGCCACGGCGTTCAGATAGAATCATTAAGTAGCGTCGCGGGCTGTTCCCAGTATGAGCGTCAACGGTAACGGTGATTTCCACATTGGTGATCGGGTGGTTTACCCAAACCACGGCGTGGGGGTCATTGAACAAGTCGGCAGCCGAACCCTCGGTCAGCAAATCGAGAAGTACTACCTCCTCAATATTAAATCCAGCAATCTTAAGGTTACCGTCCCCTTCCATAGCGTAGGAGCGGTGGGACTGCGCCGGGTGGTTAGGAATGGCGAAATCCAGAAGATCCTGGATTACCTTTCGGACGGAAACGGCGACAGCGCTGCCGACTGGAAGGACCGCTTCAAAGAAAACTCAGACCGCATGCGGACAGGATCTTTGCTGGAAGTTGCCGCGGTGCTGAAAAGTCTGTTGGTGCTCAAAGAAACCAAAGGTCTATCGTTCCGCGAGAAGAAGATGCTGGAACGTGCTCGCTACCTGCTGGTGAGCGAATTGGCCATGGCTCGAAATACTGAAGAAGCGAACGTCGAGCTGATTCTGGATAAGGCACTCTCTAAAACCAACCTCAAGTTCCCCGACGCTGCCGAACTGCAATCCTAGTCAATTTTAATTTTAATGCGCGTCTCCATTCGGAGGCTGCTCTCCGCCCAGCCATGCCCCGAACGGTTTCAGCGGCTCCACATGGTCGAAAACGATTTTCATCCCAGCCGTGATTGGTATAGCCAGAATCAATCCTGCGGCTCCCCACAGGAACCCCCAAATCAATAAAGCCAGTGTCACGGTGAGCGGATTAAGGCGCAAGCGGCCGCCGAGAAGTTTGGGATAGAGCACATTAATAGAAATGATGTGAAGGGCGAACACCGTAAGCACAATCCAGACCACCTTGGTCGCAGTCAGGTGGCCTATCGCCAGGAATATAGGCGGCAGCAAAGCCAGGAGCACACCCAGATAAGGCAGCAGGCTTAAGAATCCGCTGAGGAATCCCGCGAAATAGAAAAATGGAACGTGAAGAAATCCAAAAACAATTGTGCTTACGCCACCCATGATCAGTCCAATGACGAGATTTCCTACCATGAAATTCCGAATCATTGCTGAGATCATTCCGATGGTCACGTATGCAGCCCGGCGGTTTTCAGGAGCGACTAACCCCATGGTTGCCTTGCGGGCGTGCTCCTGCCAAGTAAGCATGAAGAAGACTAGGAATGGAATGAATGATGCCGCCAACACGGCTTCTGAAAGAGATCCAAAACCGCGGGTCACCAGGTCGGCCCAGTTCGGCGTCTCGCGAACTTTGACCGATCCCTTTTCCTGCGCAGGATTCAAAGCCTCGATCTTCTGCGCTTTGCCAGTAATTTTCGCCAAGTCTCGCCGTATTTCTGATGCATGCTTGGGTAATTCCTCCAGCAGATTCGAGACCTGATTGACTCCCAAGTAAATGAATCCCGCAATAGCAGCGCACATGAGCAGTACCGCCATACCGGACGCGGGAGCGCGCGAAAGTCGCATCCAGGTGAACAGGTCGGCGACTGGATCAAGAATGAAGGCTATAAGTACCGAAACCAGAATTACCACCAGGGGTTGTTCCCCGAAGTAGCACATCGTCAGGATCGCGCCCACTCCCATGACGGTCAGGGCCCAGTTCCTGACGCCAGGCCGTGGGTGCGCTACAGTGGTTCCGCGAGGTGGGGCTTCCGGCTCCTTATCCTTCGCATCTCGCTTGTTGTCGATGTTCGTAATTGCTTGAGCCATATAATTCGCAACATGGATCACGGCAGCCCGGCAGCAGCGCTGAAACCGCGAGTCCTGGGCTTAGATGTCGGTTCCAGGAGGATTGGAATGGCTATTTCTGATCCGCTGGGCCTTACTGCGCAAGGGTTGCCCACGCTACAGCGGCAGAACAAACGGCTTGATTTCGAGCAACTGGCCAAGGTAATCAGGGACTACCAGGTCTCGGAAATCGTGGTTGGATACCCGCTTCGGCTGAGCGGAATGGAAGGTATTCAATCCGATAAAATGCAGCTTTTTGCTGAGGAATTGCGTAAGAAGTTTGGATTGCCAGTACACCTGTGGGACGAGCGCCTTACCTCCAGCCAGGCTAATCGCATTTTGCGCGCAACCGATCTCTCGATTAAGAAGCGAGGCCAGGCAGTCGATCGCATGGCAGCAGTTCTGATCCTGCAGAACTGGATGGAAGCGAGAAGCAGCTCTTAGCTTTGGCTTTTAGCCGTTGGTTTTAGCTCTAACTTTGTAGTTACAGCCTGGTCGGGGCATAAGTGAGGCTGCTCTTGTCCTTCTGCGAACTCCTCTGCGAACTCGGCGAGATTTCTCTGCGCTCTCCCCGGTTAAAAGCTCTCTTCGTGCACATTCAGGCTCCGCAAATAGTTCGAAATCACTCTTGCTTATAAACCAACCCATCCTTCATCACGAACTGCACATTCTCCAAAAGCCTCACGTCTTTCAGCGGATCGCCTGAAACCGCGATGACGTCCGCGTATTTGCCGGGTTTGATCGATCCAAACTCATTGCTGCGCCCGATCAAATCGGCGGCCGCCGAAGTTGCCGCCTGAATTGCCTGCATGGGAGTCATTCCGTACCTCACCATGAAAGCGAACTGTCTGGCCGAGGTCCCGTATGCGCAAACGCCCGCGTCCGTGCCGAAGGCCAACTTCACTCCGGCTTTTAGCGCTTTTCGGAAATTTTGACGTTGCACTTCTCCGAGTTCGCGGTCGTGCTCTAGAAAATCCGCCGGCATGGTGCCGTTCTTGCCCTGTTCCTGAATACATTCGTCGTCATAAATATCCATCACCAGGTATGTGCCGTGCTGCTTAGCGAGCGCAATGCCTTCATCGTCGATCAAGGTCGCGTGCTCAACCGAGGCCACGCCGGCGCGGATTGCATTCTTAATTCCGTCCGCGGCGTGCGCATGTGCCGCCACCCGCAAGCCGAAGTGGCTGGCCTCATCCACCGCCGCCTGTAATTCTTCTGGCGTAAATTCCTCAGATTTGGGATTGCTGCCGTGGGTCAGCACCGCTCCAGTGGATAAAACTTTTATGTGGTCGGCTCCATTGTGAACCAGCAGCCGGATCTTTTGCCGCACTTCCCAGGGACTGTTGGCTTCACCGTAGTGAAAATCCCAAGGCAACTGGATATCCGGGGCCATGCCGGTCATGGCGCCCGCGCCCCCTGTGATGGTGACATACGCGCCGGCTACGTACATGCGAGGACCAACGATGTCGCCGCGATTGATGGCGTCTCGCAAGGCCACATCGTTCAACGCGCGGTACGCGCCTACATCGCGAACGGTCGTGAAACCGGATTCCAGCATGGTGCGTGCATTGGGCACAGACTCCAAGACGCTTTGCGATGCCGATTTCTTGAGCTGAAATAACGGATCCCCCTCGCCGAATTTACCGTCAGCTAAATGAGTGTGGCAGTCGATCAGCCCCGGCAGCACCGTCATTTTTGAGAGATCGATAATTTTTGCGTTTTGTGGAACTGCGAGTCCCGGCCCCACCGCTTCAATCTTGTTCGCGCGGATGACGATGACTTGATCTGTGAGAACCGTGCCCCTATCGGGATCGATGAGCCGCCCAGCCTTGATGACTGTGACCTGCCCTGCCATGGTCACGGACATGGCGAAGAGAAGAACGGCTAAGCATGAAACGTTTTTCAAGTTCCGACTCCGCTTTAGAAATGGCAGCAGCGCATTCTACAACGCGCTGGGTCCGAGCGCCGGATCGAGAGCCAAGGGGCCGCGAATCGGGATTGCCGTGCTACTCTCGATTCCTGAGATCAAATGTTTGGCACTGCACAATTCGCATCGATCTTGTACGCTCTCGGCGCCTTTCTAAGCTGGGGGATAAGCGACTTTGTAGGCGGATACATAGCACGACGGTTTAATTCCTTCTACCTGGCGGCGCTGGGACATTTGGGCGGCACAACCCTGATGTTGTGCCTGGCGCTGGCGAACCATGAAGCTGTACCGGCACTTTCACATCTGCGCTGGGCATTTGCGGGGGGAGCATGCGGCGGAGTTTCGCTCGCGCTTTTCTATCGCGCACTGGCGCAGGGCAATATGGGATTGGCAGCGCCGGTGTCAGCGGTTCTCGGCGCGGCGATTCCGCTCACATTCGGGCTGTTCATCGAAGGATTGCCTAAACCCTTAGCGATAGCAGGATTTCTGCTGGCGCTGCTCGGAATTTGGCTGATCTCGCGTCCCGAGGCCGGTCGCCGACCGGAAGGGCTGGCGCTGGCCATGATTTCGGGTGTCGGCTTTGCGCTCTTCTTCATATTTGTTAAGCAGGCGGGAAGCGGCTCCGCGCTGTGGATTGCGTCCGCCTCGCGCGCTTCGTCGCTGGTGGCGACCGGATTGATTACGCTTATTGGCCGAAAATTTTCGCCTACGTACCGACTGGGCTTCGGGATAGCTCTGGTCGCCGGGTGCATCGACGTAACCGGAACCTTTCTGTTCGTTCGCGCTAGCCAGACAGGCCGGCTGGATACCGCCGTCATTTTGAGTTCTCTTTATCCAGCGGTAACGGTCATTCTCGCTCGCATCTTTCTGGGGGAACATTTCACACGTTGGAAAACCGTGGGCATGATTGCGGCGCTGGTTGCAGTGCCCATGATCGCTGCAGGATAGAAAGATTATTTTTCAACCATCGCACCTGTGCGATTCTGTCGTCTACGGGGGCTTCGGGATGACATCTTTTCAGGAAACGTCTCCCTGTTAATTTGCCGGGTTTTATTTGTTCTCTCTGCGAACTCCTAGAAGACTCCGCGCACTCTGCGGTTAAAAGCTTCGAAAAGATCCTAACCGCAGAGATCGCTGAGCCACGTTTGTTACCATCCACTCGTGGCCCTTGTCGAAATCAGGAATCTGACCAAAGTGTTCCCGCAGGGCGAATCCGTGTTTACTGCCAGGAAGGGAGAAGTCCGTGCCGTGGACGATGTTTCGCTTGAGATTCAAGCTGGCGAGACCCTTGGGCTGGTCGGCGAATCCGGCTCCGGCAAGAGCACGCTGGGCCGGCTGGCGCTACGGTTAATCGAACCAACTTCGGGCACAGTGCGGTTTGATGGAATTGATTTACTCCGCATCGGCCATGGCGAATTACGACGATTGCGCCGCAACATGCAAATCATTTTTCAGGACCCATTCAGTTCGCTCGATCCGCGAATGCGGGTGCAAGATTTGGTCGCGGAACCGCTGTTGATCCATAAGAGAGCGATGGGAAAGCTCGAAAACACTGGCGAGGGCGCCCGTACTGAAGTCGGGAAAGCTGCGATCCCATCTACGGTCGCTGAGCTTTTGAAAGCCGTCGGGCTCGACTCATCGGCAATGCGCCGCTATCCCCATGAGTTCAGTGGAGGCCAGCGGCAACGCATCGTGATCGCCCGCGCACTGGCGCTGCGACCGAGATTCATTGTTTGCGACGAGCCAGTTTCCGCGCTCGACGTCAGCGTGGGCGCGCAAATTGTGAATTTGCTAGCACAATTGCAACGCGACTTCGGACTGACTTATCTATTCATCTCGCATTCCATGCCCGTGGTCCGCTATCTTTCGACGCGAGTTGCAGTGATGTACCGGGGCAAGATCGTCGAGGCCAATTCGACTGATAAGATCACGCAGAACCCGCAGCATCCGTACACGAAGACATTGCTTGAGGCCACGCCAGAAATCGCGATGTGATCGGGGCGTCTCCGGTCGCGAACTGGCATTCGACATCACTCAGCTTCGGGCGTTATCCTTCAAACCTCACAAACCGGAGGACGAATGAAGCTCGCAATTCTGATTTTGACTTTTGCATCCGTTGCCGCCGCCCAATCCAAGTCGCCCGTCTCGAGCGCTCTCCGCCAGATGCTGGATGGCCGCGAGAAGAACACAGTTGCGGCATTTGAGGAAATGCCCGCCGGCAAGTACGACTACAAGCCCACGGCTGCCCAAATGAGCTTCCGCCATCTCGCGGCGCACATTGCCGATGGCAATAATTATTTCTGTGCGAATGTGGGCGACGTTCCGCAACCGAAGGTGGAATTCAACGGCAAAGAAAGCAAGAAGCAACTGGTCGCGGCCGTGAAGGCTTCCTTCGCGTTCTGCCATACTGCCCTGGAGAAAGCCAACGATTCAACATTGGGCGAGGACATCAAATGGTTTGACGGCAAGCCGCGTGCGCGTGCGTGGGCTGCGTTAGGATTAGCCAGCAGTTGGGCCGACCACTACGGCATGGCGGCAATGTATTTGCGGCTGAACGGGCTGGTGCCGCCCTCGGCGAAGAAATAATTCACCGCGTTCAAGCAGTTGGCGCTCTTGATAACCGGTGTCATCGAACAATCCTTTTGTCTCGTCCTTAGCCGGATAGAGCGCTGGTGGCTCGATCGCATGGCTGAAATCCAAGCTGGATAGGCACGCTGCCTACTTTCTCGCCTCCAGCGTTGCCAGCGTAAGTTATACTTCTCCGACTGGGCTGGGGGTTCGACCACACCGGATTTTCCTGATGGCAATCGGTCTCCACACGCAAGACCTGCGCAAAATCTATAGCTCCGCGCCACCCTTTGCGGCTGGCGGAGTGTCGGCGCCACGTGGCGGCGCGCCTGGAGAAAAACCCGGAAGGCAGCCTAAGCCTCAGATCGTTGCGCTGGATGGCATATCGCTAGCGGTCGAGCCCGGAGAAATCTTCGGACTTCTCGGTCCGAACGGCGCCGGAAAGTCCACCACCGTCGGCGTGCTCACCACGCGCGTGCGTCCGACCAGCGGTGAAGCCTGGATCGGCGAGTATGAGGTCTGGAAAGAGCAGGCGGCGGTTAAACGTCTGATCGGAGTTGTCCCGCAGCGCCCGAATCTGGATTTCTCTTTGACGGCCAGCGAGATTCTCACCTTCCACGGCGCGTACTTCGGACTCAGCACAAAAGAGCGGAATGAACGGGCTGCAGCGCTGCTCGAAAAATTCAAGCTCACGGATCGTGCTAATCAGATGGTGCGCGGATTTTCCGGCGGCATGATGCAGCGGCTTTCGATAGCGCGCGCCATGATGCACGATCCGCAAGTCTTGTTTCTCGACGAACCGAGTGCTGGACTAGATCCGCAGACCCGGATTTTGCTCTGGGAAATCATTCGCGAATACAACCAGGCTGGGAAAACCGTTCTGCTGACCACGCACAACATGGAAGAAGCCGACGCGCTCTGCCAACGGCTGGCGATCATCGATCATGGCAAAGTCATCGCAATCGACACGCCGTCGGGGCTGAAGGGCTCGATCCCTGGGGCCTTTCTGTTACGCCTGCGCTTCGCAAAGCACACGCCCGGCTTGCTGTTGGGTTTGCAATCGCTTTCGGGAGTTCGCGAAGTGCGCTCCCAGGACACGACCGGCGCCGACGTTTACGCGGATCGCGGCGGCTCGCTGATTCCCGAGATCGCCAGTCTTGCGAGCACTACCGGCGCTGAGCTGGTGGATGTTCATATTTCCGAGCCGAGCCTGGAGAATTTGTTTCTACATCACACCGGAAGGAGCCTGCGCGATTGAACTGGAAAACCTTCGGCGCTTTGCTGGCCCGCGATGCGCAAGTTGCCAAGCGCAACGCGATACAGCTATTTTTCCAAACCTTCCTGCAGCCCTTGATGTTCGTGTTTATTTTCGGCCGCGTGATGGTGAGCAGTGGCTACATGCCGGCGTCATATAAAGCATTGCTACTGCCGGGAATCATGGCGATCAGCATGGTCTTCACCGGCGTGTGGGCCGTCGCCATGCCGCTGATTGCAGAATTTCAGTGGACGAAAGAAATCGAAGACCGGTTGCTCGCGCCCATCGAAAACATCTGGCTCGCGATCGAAAAAGTTTTGTTTGGGATGATTCAGGCAATCGTCGCCGGGCTGATCGTACTGCCGCTGGGGTGGCTGCTCCTTCGGCCGATCGACATTACGATCAACTCAATCATCACTTTCGCTCTTATCACGATTCTCGTGGCCGCGTTCTCAGCCTGCGGCGGACTCGCTCTGGGTTGCAGCATGAAGCAGGAGCACATCGGCCTGATGTTCAGCCTGGTGCTAACGCCGATGATTTTTTTCGGCTGCACTTACTATCCGTGGAGCGCTCTGAACTCATTTCCGATCCTGCAAAAGATCGTGTTGATCAATCCGCTGGTTTATGCGAGCGAGGGACTGCGGGCGTCGCTGGTACCGGGATTTCCGCATCTCTCGATGACCGCTGTACTGGGTGGGCTGGCAATTTTTGACTTACTGCTGCTGCTGGTGGGGCTGCGTCAGTTCGACAAGAAAGCAATCAGTTGAGTTGTTGTCTACTCATTCTGTTGGCAAAAAAGCTTTCAAAAAGCTTTTAACCGCAGAGCGCGCCGAGTCGAACGCAGAGGCCGCAGGAAAACATTACAGTCCAGCCAGAGTCACTCATTTGAGCTGTTCTCGGCGTTCTCTAATAATTTCTTTGCGAACTCTGCGATTAAAGGCTTTGCAACTGGAATAACCATGCCGGCAAGAAAACAATCGCAGCGTGCCTCCACTAAAACGGCGGGTTACTCAGGCACACCTCTGCCGAAGAAGCTAGGCATTCGCGACAATTATTCCGCCGTGCTCATCAATGCCCCGGATCGATTTGAACGAAAGCTGGATCCAGTGCCCACGACTGCGAAAATCGTTACCGATCCAAAAAACGCAAACGTGGCCGTGCTGTTCGCGTATTCCGTAGCTGAATTGGTGCGCGATTTTCGCCCGCTCGCCAAAGCCCTGCCCGAGAAAACTGCGCTGTGGATCGCGTGGCCGAAGAAGGCATCGGGGGTGGCGACGGATCTCAACGAAAATGTTGTTCGCGAACTTGGCTTAGCGTCCGGCTGGGTCGATTACAAAGTCTGTGCGATCGATGAGACCTGGTCAGGCTTATGTTTTGCGCGAAAGAAGAATTAGGTTTGTCATTCCGAACTGCTTTAGCAGTGAGGAATCTGCTATCAACACTCTTTGATCGCAGTGAAAAGCAGGTTCCTCACTGCTAAAGCAGTTCGGAATGACAGAGTTTGTGGAGAAGACCTGAGACAAGAAAATTGCGCGAAGCCTGCCAAGAACTGGTTTTGCGCTCTATTCAATCTGCACCAATTCGCTTGCCCCTGATTCCGATGCAGTCGTCACCGCTGGCCGTTGCGGATCGCGCCACCCATCCACTACCGAAACCTGATGCACACACGAAACCGTGCAATGTGGCGCGCAACTTTTTTCGGTGAGATATTCGCGGCGAATGTCGTCAATCGTGTACTTCTCGAGCGGGATCGCAGGATAGCCGCGTTGCTGCGAACAGTAATGCACTAAGCCATCCTCGCAGATATACAAATAACGGGCGCCGGCGCGGCACCGCCACTGGTTCGGCTGTCCTAACGCAATGTTGTCCTGAAATGAATTAATGCGGGTGAAGCTGCGCTTTTCGAGCGCCTTCATCTCGTGATAAACGCGGCGCTCTTCGTCTGCCAGCGGCTGCAGCTGGCCTTCCCCATCGTGAATAATTCCGATAGTCGAGCTGAACCCAAGCTCCAGGGCGCGCTTTCCGATGGTCAGCGCATCCTGCGGATTGCATACTCCGCTGCCAACCACCGAATTTATGTTCACGTGAAAGTCGGCGTGCTCAGCCAGCATCTGCAATTTTTTGTCGAGGACCTTTAGGCTCTTTTTGGAAACGTCGTCGGGATTGACGTTATCGATTGAAATTTGCAGCCACTCGAGGCCGGCATCGTTCAGCCGCTGGATGCGCTCAGGAACCAGCAGATAGCCGTTGGTGATCATTCCGGCGACCATTCCATTATGGCGAATGCGCCCGATAATTTCGTCAAGCTCCGGGTGCAGCAGCGGCTCGCCGCCACTAATCGTGATAACTGATGTCCCCAGCTCCGACAGTTTGTTGACGCGGCGGAACATGGTTTCGAGCGGCACCGGCTTCGAAACGTCGTCGAATTCATTGCAGTATTTGCAAGCCAAATTGCAGCGCCGCATCGGGATGATGTGCGCCAGCAACGGGTGATCAGTGGAGACGAGCGCGCCTAATATCTTGCGCACTCCGCGAACGGTTCTCCAGGAGGCCTTAAGGTTCCGGCGCAGTTTGGTTCGGGTACTTGGCATTTATGGGTTCTGATTATTAGAACACACGGAAGGGCTAAGTGCATCATTCTGAACAGCGTATGCGGGAGTTTATGGTGCGAACTGCGGTCGGCGGGCATCGGGCAGAGCAGATGTCCGGGTCGGCCCAGGGTTGTATCTGGGCACGTCTTCAGACGTGCCAGATAGTGCATCAGAAAGTTTCGGGCTTTAGCCCCTGTGCATTTTTGAATTCAATGGACTCGCTGAAGCGCGTTTCCACGTTCGGCACGAAATGCGGCACGTCTGAAGACGTGCCCAGATACAACCCTTAAAATACTTCGATCTTCTCATCCACCAGCTTCTTATCATCCTCATCCGTGCCGGTGAGTTCGAATGAATTTGTTAATACGGCTTTTCCCTTCTCAACGCTGGTAATGACATATGAGCAGCCGAACCAGTGAGCTTCCGCCAGGTCGGTTTGCGACCACTGCGCCGGATGATCGGGATGGGAATGATAGAAGCCGATGATGTCCTCTTCGCGCTCGCGGCCTTCGCGCTGTATGCGCACCAACTCCTTGGGATCGATGTTGTAGCGGTTCTGCGGCGAATCCGTGCGCGTATTTCCCGCGCGCGTCATCGAGGTCACGAGCCTCGCGCCGTCATCATCCATGCGGCCGAGCAGTACTCCACAGCACTCATGCGGATACGTCTCTTCGCCATGGTGGCGAAGCGTGTCGTAATGAGATTGACCAAGGCGCAACACGGGATTTAGTAAATTACTCGTTTACCAAATTACAAATTTGCTTCATCCTTCTGTCCAAAACCTCTCGCTCAAGTATTTATCGCCAGAGTCAGGGAAAATTGTGACGATGACGGCTTCTTCGTCTTTCCGCAATCGTTGCGCTACCTGCATGCACCCGGCAATGGCCGCGCCCGCGGAAATGCCCAGCAGCAGTCCCTCTTCACGAGAAGCGCGGATCGCATATGCATAGGCATTCTCAGTCGCAATTTCAATATCTTCGTCGGCTAGTTTTGGATCGTAAATCCGCGGCACAATGGCGCTGGCCATGTGCTTGGCGCCTTCAATTCCGTGAAAAGGTGAATCAGGCTGCAGAGAGATGCAGCGGACGTTTGGGTTCAGTTCTTTCAATCGGCGCGAGGTGCCCATGAAGGTGCCGCTGGTGCCGAGCATTGCGACAAAATGCGTCACCCGTCCTTCCGTTTGTTGCCAGATTTCTTCGGCCGTGCCATGGTAATGAGCTTGCCAGTTGCCATCGTTGGAATACTGGTCAGCATAAAAATATTTTTCCGGCTCACGGGCGTAGAGTTCGCGGGCCGCAGTAATCGCGCCATCGGACCCGTCGGCAGGATCGGTGTAGATGATGTTTGCGCCGTAGGCAAACAGAATCCGCTTGCGTTCGACGGAAACATTGCCCGGCATGCAGAGTGTGACCGGAAACCCTTCGGCGGCGCCGATCATTGCATAAGCAATGCCGGTGTTGCCGCTGGTCGAATCGAGAAGAGTTTTGCCGGGAGGAAACTTGCTGCTGCGCCGCCCTTCTTTCACAATGTTGAAAGCAGCGCGATCTTTCACCGAGCCGCCGGGGTTATACCACTCAGCTTTTCCGAGGAGTTGGACATTGGGTAGATCGCGTGTAATCCGCTCCAGTCGCAGCAATGGCGTGTCCCCAATGCGCTCTAAGCTTCGTTGCCCCAGGCTGCGCTGTCCGAGCTTCGAAGGTTCGCGCGCAGCTTCGGGTTCGGCGAATTTGGTGGTTGAAGGACGCATCTGCTTGTGACTATCGTAATGTCGCAGAGAATACAAATCCGCGACTAATCGTTAGATTATAGAGGAGCCTCCCGGGATACAGTGGAGCGGGTATGCGTCCAATAAGTGATGGCCGCATCTAAGATGTCGAGGCAAGCTTGGCTATTAGCTCTTAGCAGTTAGCTAAAGCGAGTCTGGATTTGATCGGAGCTGGAGTTAACAGCTACAAGCTAGGAGCTAAATTAATGGCAACCACAGTAGAGCAACGCACGTACGAAGACGCCGTGCAGTGGCTTCGCGATCACGGTTTTGACGTTATTGAGGCGCCGGGCAGACCGCGCCGCGTGTTTGTGAAGAAATACAGCGTCTCGGCAGCGATTGAGAAAGACGGCGAGGATGGAGTGAAAATTTTCGCCTATCCCGGATACTTGATCAATGGCGAGATGTCGAAGCTCATCAACCGCGGCTATCAACAGGTGCTGAAGACTTCGAAGACCGAAGTGGCGGCGACAGCAGACCATTTGAAGGCTCTACAGCAGTTCAGCGAGGAACTGAAGGAAGCCCTCGGCCTGCCCAGTTTGTACAACGAGTCTCTGGGAACTGTGAGTGAGGCTTATCAGTATGATCGCGTCGTGGGACGCGACAAGCCTGTGACCGAACGTCCGAAGCGGCCCTGGGAAAGAATTAAGCTCGGCAAGAAAAAAGACCGGGCGTAGTTCGTCGTGCGCCAGTGAAAGTCACGGGTTCGCAGAGAAAACCTCAATCCCCAATGCCAAAGAATTTCTCGACCTGCGCAATGTCAGTCGTGCGGCGGTAGTTCGGCAGACTCTCCACAAACACTCGTCCATACTGTTTTTTCAGAATGCGGTTATCCAGCAGAGCCAGCAGACCACGGTCGTGCAATGACCGAATCAATCTCCCGAATCCCTGCTTGAGCGTGATCACTGCTGCCGGCACCTGATATTGAAAGAACGCGTTCCCACCCTCCGCATCAATCGCCTTTACGCGCGCTGCGACCACTGGATCTGAAGGGACTGCGAAGGGCAGCCGGTCGATAATGACGCAACTGAGTTGTTCTCCTTGCACGTCAACTCCCTGCCAAAACGAAGACGTCGCGAACAAGACACAATTTGGCGTCAGGCGAAATTCTTCCAGCAGTGCGCTCTTGGGTGCATCGCCCTGCAGCAGCATGGGGAACTCAACTTCTCCCAAAAGCCGCTGGTAAATGTCGCGCATCTGGGCGTAGCTGGTGAAGAGGACGAATGCGCGTCCGCGAGTGATTTCCAGCAGTTTTCGAATGCGCTCCGCAGCTTTGATCGAAAATTGGGGCGTTCGTGGGTCGGGCAAGTCGGGTGGAACGTAGAGAATCGCCTGGTTGGGATAATCGAAGTGTGAAGGGAGCACCAGGTCGCGTGCATGCTCAATCCCAAGGCGCTGGCGGATGTATTCGAACCCGCCGCCGACAGCCAGAGTGGCGGAGGTCAGAACCACCGTATCGAGTTTCGACCAAAGGCATTCGCGCAGTACCGGCCCGACATCGATCGGAGTGGCCTGTAACGAAACATTCAACTTTTCGCGGCCGGTGCGGCGGCGCTCGATCCAGAAGACAGTGTTGCTATCTTCTGATTCCATTGCGAACCCAAGCTGCACCTGAAGTTCCTGCGCCCGCCTTGCGAAAGCAAAAACTTCCTCCGGTTTCGAAGGCAGGTTTTCCAGCTCTGAGCCAATGTGCGTCAACGATCGCTGCAATCCGAGGAATTCTTCGCCATTCTCTTCCAGAAATTCGCGGCGATTTTCGAAGGCGAATCGTCCTTCACCTTCGGGCAGTAGCGAAAAGAAAAATGCGGCGCGCTCACGCAGGCTCTTCAGGGCACCGGAAAGACCAGCGGTGTACACCCGATTTCGTTGCAGTGAAGCTTCGACATCTCGGCACAATTCTTCTAATCGTGCCGCGCTCACCGAAATTCCGAAGTAGCTGCCGGCCACGTCTTCCAGTTCATGCGCCTCATCGAAGATCACCGCGCCTGCTTCAGGAAGAATTCCCGCGTCCGGCGCGCCATCGGCCTGCTGCTTGATCGCGAGATCGGCAAAGAACAGATGATGGTTGACGATGATGATGTCGCTCTCCATCGCTCGGCGATGCATCTCTGTGATGAAGCACTTCTCCCACGCGCTGCATTTCTGGCCAAGGCACGTGTCTGCGCGGGCATCCAGCTTGTGCCAGAGCGCGCTGGCTTCGGGCAGAGACACCAACTCGGAGCGGTCTCCAGTCGCTGTGGCTCCTTCCCATGCCTCGATCGCCCGGTACTGTTCGATCTCGTCGAGCCCGTTCAAGACCGGCTGGCCGGTCAAGTCATAGAGCTTCTTTCGGCAAAGATAATTGTTGCGCCCTTTCATGTAGCAGACGCTGAGCTTTCGATTTGCCTCCGGGAAGAGCGCCTGCTCCAGAAACGGAACGTCTTTGTGAAAGAGCTGCTCTTGAAGGTTTTTCGTTCCCGTAGAAATGATTACGCGCTTGCCCGACCGGATCACCGGCATCAGATAAGCAAGCGTTTTGCCGGTCCCGGTGCCAGCTTCAACGATTAAATGCCGGCGTTCTTCGAGGGCCTGCTCGACCGCTTGTGCCATCTGCAACTGCCCACGGCGAAATTCATATGCAGGATGAGTTTTGGAAAGCAGTCCGCCTGGGCCGAAGAACTGGTTGAGCGAAGGGTTGCCTTTCACGGGTGAGACGGCGGGCTGAGAACCGGCAGGCACGGAGTCTCTATAATAAACGCGAGTTCAAATACGGATTGTCGAGCCGAACTCGACCGGACGGGCGAGGCTGCCCGTCCCGACATGACCGGTGTTTTAGTTCCTCGTTCGACCACAATGCAACGCACTCCCCTCATCGCTATTGTCGGACGACCGAACGTCGGCAAGTCCACCCTATTCAATCGGCTGGTTGGTTCGCGCCGT
>Ga0209474_10002180_pt1 | contig 18291 bp, 16 predicted proteins | sample GraSoiAngelo_145_FD_185902 | JGI IMG/M metagenome (GOLD analysis project Ga0209474, IMG submission 185902) | Grasslands soil microbial communities from the Angelo Coastal Reserve, California, USA - 14_1009_05_20cm (SPAdes) (version 2) | ecosystem: Environmental > Terrestrial > Soil > Grasslands... | reverse complement strand
ACGCCGCCGGATACGCCACCCGCATCACGGCGTACACATCGTCAGGCGGTTCGATCCCGCCGCGGGCCCGCTGGGCGCGCTCGTTGCGCCGCGCCCGGAGCGATTCGAGCGCCATCAGAAGGAAGATGACGAGACCGACGACGATCGTCACGCGTGGTTTCAGCCCTTTACGGCGAAGGCACTACGCACCCTACAGCGACGCGACCGATCACTCTGCGGCGACGCCGCAATCCCCTGCATGCGCGATCACCGCGCGGAGGATCCCCGGTGCGATGCGCGCGCCGACGGCGGCAGCGCCGACCGCGCGCGGCGAGGCGACCACCGCGCGCAGCGCGCGATTGAATCGCCATTTGCCGCCGAACTCGCGCGCGCGGGCTGATGCCAGCGCCGCGTGAACGCCGCGCCAGCCGTGCGCGAGGGCGTCGAGCGCGGCGGCGGCCGCGAGCTCGCCGCCGCGAACGGCGAAGCGCAGGCCGTCGCCGGTCATCGGATCGACGAAGCCCGCCGCGTCGCCGGCGAGCAGCAGGCCGTCCACACCGGCGGCGGTCGCGTCGACGGCGAGCGGACCGAGGACGACGGGCGGCGCGATCATGCGCGCGGCGGCGGCGCGTGCGCGCAGCATCGGATCGCGCGCGAGCGCCCGCGCGAGCAGCTCCGCGGGGTCGGCGAGCGCGGGGTCGGCGGCCCCGGACGGCTTCACGAGACACACGTTGGTGAGCCCGCCCGGCACCGGCGCGACGCCGATGTAGCACCCCCGCCGCACGTGCATCTCGCCGAAGCACAGGGATCCTGGATCAGATCCAGGATCGGATCCAGGATCGGATCCAGGATCAGATCCAGGATCGGATCCAGGATCGGATCCTGGATCCGATCGAGGAGGCGGCGGGGCGAAGTTGGCGAAATATGCGCCGATGGCCCACCGACGCGGACGCGCGGGATGACGCGCGAGGCCGAGGCCGAACGCCAGGGTGGAATGACGGCCATCGGCGGCGATGACGACCGGTGCAGAAACTGCCAGGTCGCGCCCGTCGCGCCCGCGCACGACGACGCCGCTTGCGCGCGTCGTCCCGGCGCGCTCCTCGACGACGGCGCGCCGCACGGCCACGCACGGCTCGAACTGACACCCGGCCGCGATCGCCTGCTGCAGCAGGATCCAATCGAGATCGCGCCGCAGGATCGCGCGGCCGGACACGCCTTCCGGATACGGCCCCGCGACGCTGACGCCGCCCTCGCCCGTCAGCAGCATCCCGTCCACGCGCAGACCGCGGCGCTCGATCTCGGCGGCGATGCCGATCGCGCGCAGCCCGGCGAGCGTCCCCGGGTTCACCGTGTCGCCGCACAGCTTGTCCCGCGGAAACGCCGCGCGATCCACGATGCGCACGCGCGCGCCGGCGCGCGCGAGCACCAGGCCGGCCACCGAGCCGGCCGGTCCCGCGCCGACGATCACGACGTCAGACTCGCCCAATGACAATCGCGCTGTTCTTGGATCCGAAGCCGAGGCAGTTGCAGAGCGCCGCTTCCACGTCCGCAGCGCGTCCGCGATTGGGAATCACGTCGAGATCGCAGGCCGGGTCCGGCTCGAACTGATTGATCGTCGGCGGCAGGAACCCGCGCGCGAGCGCGAGCGACGCCGTCACGATGCCAGCCGCGCCCGACGCGCCCTGCGGATGGCCGATCATGGACTTGACCGACGAACCGGCGAGCCGCTCGGCGTGATCGCCGAACGCCTGCCGCACGCACCGCGACTCGACCGCGTCGTTCAGCTGCGTCGACGTGCCGTGGAAGTTGACGTAGCCGATGTCCTCCGGCCGCCGGCCGGCGCGCGCGACCGCCTGCGTCATCGCGCGGATGATCTCGGCGCCGTCGGGCGCCATCTGCACGCGGTGGTACGCGTCGCAGGTCGACGCGTAGCCGTCGATCGACGCATAGATCGTGGCGCCCCGCGCGCGCGCGCGATCCTCGCGCTCGAGGACGACCATCCACGCGCCCTCGCCGAGGACGAAGCCGTCGCGCCGCCGGTCGAACGGCCGCGACGCCTCTTCCGGCCGATCGTTGTGCGCGACGGTGACCGCTTTCATCCGCGCGAAGCCGAAGATCATGCCTGGCGTCACGCACGCGTCGGTGCCGCCCGAGAGGATCACCTCCGCCTCGCCGCCGCGCACGAGCGCCGCGGCATAGCCGATCGCGTCGGTCGAGCTCGTGCAGCCGCACGACAGCACGTGGCTGACGCCCCGCAGCCGGAGCGAGATCGAGATCTCGCTCGACACCATGCCGACAATCGAGATCGGGATCGCGTACGGCGTCACCTTTTTCCCGCGCTCGACGAAGAAGTCGTAGTACTGCCGTTCGCCGACGTCGATGCCGCCGCCGCCGCTCCCGATCACGACGCCGGCGTTCGGCTCGCCGACGTGCAGCCCCGCGTCGGCCCACGCCTCGCGCGCCGCGATGACGCCGATGAGCGCCGCGCGCGAGTAGCGCTTCGGATCCGCGCGGTAGTCGGGATCCCACACGTCGTCGCCCTCGAGCGGCGGGACGTCGTCGATCGTGACGCCGGTGACCGGCGCGGCGACGCGGCATCCGAGCTCCGACGCGTCGAACTCCGTGATCGCGCGCGTCGCGCTGCAGCCGCGGCTGATCGACTGCCAGAAGCGCTCGCGCCCGACGCCGTACGGCGAGACGACACCGATGCCGGTGACGACAATCCGAGGACCACCCGAATGACGCATGCCGTTATAGTAGCGCCGACATGGCGCGGCGTGCGTGGCTGTGGATCGGCGGCGGCGTCTTCTGCATCGCGCTGGTGTCGTGCGCGTGGTGGTATCTGTTCGTTCTCGGACGGAGCGAACAGACCGGCGGCGGCGGCGCGCTGGTCCTCGACGCGGCGCTCTTTTCCGCGTTCGCGCTGCACCACAGCCTGTTCGCGCGGGACTTCGCGAAGCGATGGTTCGCGCGGCTTACGCCGCAGCTCATCCGATCGATGTATGTGTATGCCGCGAGCCTGCTGCTCATCGCCGTCTGCGCGCTGTGGCGGCCGATCGGCGGCGAGCTCTATCGCGCGAGCGGCGCGGCGGCGATCGCGCTTGGCGCGATCCAGCTCGGAGGCGTCGGGCTGATCGCGCGCGCCGCGGCCGGCATCGATCCGCTGGAGCTCGCCGGCATCCACGAACCGCGCGCCGGCGGACCGCTCGTCACCTCAGGGCCGTACCAACTGGTGCGGCACCCGTTGTATCTCGGGTGGGCGCTCGCCGTCTTCGGGACGCCGCACATGACGGGCGATCGGCTGGCGTTCGCGGTGCTGTCGACGGCGTACCTCGCGCTCGCGGTGCCGTTCGAGGAGCGATCGCTCGCGCGCGACTTCCCCGCCGAGTACGAGCGCTATCGGCGCGCCGTGCGCTGGCGCATCGTGCCGTTCATCTATTGAAGCGCGAGTCCTCGTCGAGGCCGCCGGGCGCCGGCCCCGCCGCGCCGGCGTCCTTGTCGATGAAGACCATCGAGTGCTGCGACGGGATGTCGAACTTCTTCCCGCACGTCTTGCACGTCACCGCATCGTCGACGCGAATCATGTAGTCGCGCAGCTTGGCGTAGAGCGCGCGGTCGCGCTCGTCGGCGCCCTGCGGCAGCCGATCCTTGCGCGTGCGGACGACCCAGCGCATCTGGTACTCATTGGTGCGCTTGCAGCGCGGGCAGGTGAGCTTGTCGGCGCGCGTCTCGTTCCTGTTGTTGAAGAAGTCGCGTTCGTCCAGCCCCATCCGGCGATCATAGCGCGGTCGCGCGCCCGGCAGGAATCGGAGGCGACGGTAGAATTGGCAGATGGCGAACGACGCCCGCACGTACCCCAGCGAGCTGCCGGTGGTCGCGCTCCGGCAGACCGTGGTCTTCCCGCTCACGCTGCAGCCGCTCGCCGTGAACCGCCCGGCGTCGATCGAATCGGTGAACCGCGCGCTCGGCGGCGATCGGCTGCTCTTCCTCACGCTCCAGGCCACCGACAAGGATGAGCCCGAGCCGGGCGATCTGAAGACGATCGGCACGATTGCCGCGATCCGCCAGATGGCGAAGGTGCCGAACGACGGCATGCACGTGATCGTCGAAGGGCTGATGCGCGGGCGCGTGGACGCCATCACGCGCAGCGGCCTCGCGCTGCGCGCGACGGTCTCCTCCGCCGCCGACGCCGCAGAGCGATCGATCGAGATCGACGCGTACGTGCGGCGCATCCACGAGCTCGTCGATCGCGGGCTCTCGCTGGCCACCGGGCTCTCGCAGGAGCTGCGCGGGCTGGTCTCGGGCATCGACGATCCGCTGCGGCTCGCCTACGTCCTCGCGAGCCTGCTCGACATGAAGGCCGACGAGAAGCAGCAGATCCTCGAGCAGGATCAGCTGACGGCGAAGCTGCAGACGGTCTCGAAGGCGCTCGGCCGCGAAATCGAGCTGCTCGAGATGAAGAACAAGATCGAGTCGGCCGCGCAGCAGGAGATGACCGACGCGCAGCGGCAGTACTACCTGCGCCAGCAGCTGAAGGCGATTCAGGAGGAGCTCGGCGAAGGCGAGAAAACGGAAGTGCAGGAGCTGCGCAAGCGGCTCGCGGAGGCGAAGCTGCCGGAGAGCGTCGCCAAGGTCGCCGAGCGCGAGGTGGAGCGGCTGGAGCGGATGACGCCCGCGTCGCCCGAGTACCAGATGATCCGCACCTATTTCGACTGGGTCCTCGACGTCCCGTGGGCGACGACCACCGAGGATCGCCTCGATCCGATCGCCGCGCGGCAGGTGCTCGATCAGGATCACTACGATCTCGACAAGGTGAAGGAGCGCATCGTCGAGTACCTGGCGGTGCAGAAGCTGAAGGCGCAGCAGGAGGCCGCGCGCGAGCCGCAGAGCGGCGCGCCGCCGCGGATCAAAGGGCCGATTCTCTGCTTCGTCGGTCCGCCTGGCGTCGGCAAGACATCGCTCGGCCAGTCGATCGCGCGCGCGATGAACCGCAAGTTCGTGCGCATCTCGCTCGGCGGCGTGCGCGACGAAGCGGAGATCCGCGGGCACCGCCGCACCTACATCGGCGCGATTCCGGGACGCATCGTGCAGGCGCTGAAGCAGGCCGGCGCGATCAACCCCGTGTTCATGCTCGACGAGATCGACAAGATCACGAGCGGCGGCTTCCAGGGCGATCCCGCCGCGGCGCTGCTCGAAGTGCTCGACCCGGCGCAGAACCATTCGTTCCGCGATCACTATCTCGAGATCAACGTCGATCTCTCGCGCGTGCTGTTCATCGCCACCGCGAACCAGCTCGGGACGATCCATCCGGCGCTGCTCGATCGGATGGAGATCATCTCGCTCGCCGGCTACACCGAGGACGAGAAGCTGCACATCGCGCGGCGTTATCTGATTCCGCGGCAGCTCGAGGAGAACGGGCTCACACCCGGCATGGTGACGATCGAGGACGGCGCCGTCGGCCGGATGATCGCGCAGTACACGCGCGAGGCGGGCGTGCGCGGCCTCGAGCGGCAGATCGGCGCCGTGGCGCGCAAGGTCGCGGCGCGCGTCGCCGGCGCCATCCCGGTGCCGGTGGGCGCCGGGGGCCGCCGACGGTGACGGCGGCGAACCTCACCGAGTACCTCGGGCCGCCGAAGGTTCACGACGAGGTGAGCTTCCGCGTGTCGCGGCCGGGCGTCGCGACCGGCCTCGCGTGGACCGAATCGGGCGGCGACGTACTGTTCGTCGAAGCGAGCCTGCTTCCCGACGGGCACGGCAACATCATCCTCACGGGGCAGCTCGGCAACGTGATGCAGGAGTCGGCGCGCGCCGCGGTCAGCCACATCCGCGCCGCGACGAAGACGCTCGGCGTGTCCGGAGATTTTCTGAACTCGCACGATCTCCACATCCACGTGCCGGCGGGCGCGATTCCGAAAGACGGCCCGTCGGCCGGCGTGACGATGGCGACGGCGATCGTGTCCGCGCTGAAGAATCAGACCGTGCGCGAGGACGTGGCGATGACGGGCGAGATCACCTTGAGCGGCCTCGTGCTGCCGGTGGGCGGCATCCGCGAGAAAGCGCTCGCGGCGCGGCGCCACGGCATCAAGACGCTCGTCCTGCCGGCGCGCAACGAGCCCGATCTCGCCGAGCTCTCGCCCGAGGTGAAGAAGAGTCTGCGGTTCGTGCCGGTCGAAACGCTCGAACAGGTGCTCGCGGCCGCGCTGCCCACGTAATGCGGATTGCGGACTGCCTATTGAAGGCGATTGCGGATTGTTGAAGCTTTCAATCCACAATAAATCCGCAATCCGCAATCCGCAATCCACAATGAATCCGCACTCCGCACTCCGCACTCCGCAATGACGGCGACGGTGTTCTTTTGCACCTCCGGCCACGGCTTCGGCCATGCGGTGCGCGACGCGGCGCGGTTCTACGCGATGTTCGACGAGCGCGCGGACCGCGAGGCCGCCGCGCTGCAGGAGACACGCGTCGATCTGGTGGTCGGCGACATCCCGCCGCTCGCGTTCGAGGCGGCCGGCCGCGCCGGGATTCCGTCGATCGCGCTCGGCAACTTCACGTGGGACTGGATCTACGCGGCATACGACGCCTTCGCGCGCGCGGCGCCGCAGGTGATTCCGCTGAGTGCACGCGCCTACGCGGGCGCTGCGTCTGCCGCTGCACGACGGCTTCGCGCCGATGGCGGCGGTGACGATTGACATCCCGCTCATCGCGCGCGTCTCGACGCGCGATCGCGCGGAGACGCGCCGCGCGGCCGCCGCCGACGTCGTCGTCAGCAAGCCCGGCTACGGCATCGTCTCCGAGTGCGTCGCCAACGGGACGGCGCTCCTCTACACGTCGCGGGGCCGCTTCGCTGAATACGATCTGTTCGTCGAGGAGATGCCTCGCCTGCTGCGCTGCCGGTTCCTCTCGCAGGACGATCTCTTCGCCGGCCGGTGGGCCGACGCCGTGGAGGCGCTGCTCGCGCAGCCGGCGCCGCGCGAGCGCGTGCGTCTCGACGGCGCCGATGCCGCGGCCGATCACGTGCTGGCGTTTGATCGAGACAGCCGGTAACATCGCGATCTTTCGGGCTCTTCGCGGGAGGCGGCTGGTGTCCGACACGCTTCGTTCGTTCCGCTGCATGGCGATCGCGGCGTGCGCTGCGCTCGTGCCGGCGGCTTCGTCGGCGCAGGGACGTCCGACGGCGCTCGCGGCGACCCGCGCCGACGTCTCGGCGCTGCGCGCGGCCGACGATCTCGTCGAGGGCCTGGCGCGCAGCCGCGCGCTCCGGATCCGCGCCAGCCAGTCCGATCCGCTCGTCGGCGGGCGGCGCCACGAACGCTTCGACCAGTTCCATCGCGGCGTGCGCATCGTCGGCGGCGACGTGGCGCGGCAGAGCGGCAGCGACGGCACGGTGTCGGTGTTCGGCATGATCCACAGCGGGCTCGACATCGACGTCGACCCGGCGCTCCCCGCCGAGCGCGGGCGCGAGGCGATCGCGTCGGCGGTGAGCGGTCGCTGGTTCGGCGGCGACGCGCCGGAACTCGTCGTCCTGCCGCTGCCCGACGGCTATCACCTCGCCTACGGCGGGCAAGCGATCGCCGGGCTCGAGATCCTCACCGTCTACGTCGACGCGAACAGCGGGCGGCTGCTGCAGCAGTACAGCGACTTTCAGCGCGAAATCGGCACCGGCAAGGGCACCTACGGCGACGACAAGAAAGTGAGCGCGCGCGCGGCGTCGGGCACGTTCCTCGCCGACGATCCGATGCGTCCGGCGGCCATCACGACCTACGACATGAAAGGGAGCCTCGCGCGCACGACCGCGATTCTCAATCGCGTCAGCGGCGTGACTATGAGCGACATCGGCGCCGACACGGACAACGTGTGGAACGATCCGACCGTTGTCGACGCGCACGTCTACGCCGGGTGGTACTACGACTACCTCTTCAAGCGCTTCGGCCGCCGCGGGCTCGACGGCAACAACCTGCGGATGGCGATCCTTACGCATCCGGTGCGGCTCGAGGACATCGCGTCGGCGCCGCCGGATGTCGTCGGCCTCTACTACGTCAACGCGTTCTTCTGCGGGACGTGCGGGCCCGACGGCCGCGGCGCCGTGACGTTCGGCGAGGGCGCGCCGCGCAACTTCTTCCCGGGCGTCGAGGTGAAGCCGTTCTCGGCGTCGTTCGACGTCGTCGCGCACGAGTTGACGCACGGCGTCACGGCAACGAGCGCGCGGCTCAACGGATTCCCGTACAGCGAGGCGGGCGCGCTGAACGAGGCGTTCTCGGATATCTTCGGCGCCTCGGCGGGCTTCTTCCAGCTGCCCGCGGGCACGGCGCCGGTGACGGCGGGCTATCTCCTCGGGCGCGATCTCACCGTGCCGTCGGGCCTCCTCGCGCGGTCGATGTCGAATCCCGCGTCGACGCGCGACCCCGATTTCTACGCGCAGCGGAACATCGGCGGCGATCCGCACTTCAACGGCGTGATCGTTACGCACGCGTTCTATCTCGCAATCGAGGGCGGCACGAACCGGACGTCGGGCCTCTCGGTGGCCGGCGTCGGCGCGGCGAACCGCGATCAGATCGAGAAGGCGTTCTTTCGCGCGCTGACGTCGCTCCTGCCGTCGAACTCGACGTTCGCGCTCACGCGGCAGGCGACGATTCAATCGGCGAGCGATCTGTACGGCGCGGGAAGCCCCGCCGAGCGCGCGATCACGCAGGCGTGGGACGCGGTCGGCGTCCAGCCGCGCACGGCGCCGAGCGCCGCGCTGCTGCCGAATCCGGCGCCGCCGTCGACGGCGTCGTGCGCCGGCGGCGTGCTGAACCCGCACTGGGTGCTCGGCATCACCGTGTCGGCCGGCGCGAGCTCGCTGCAGGTTACGCAGTGGACCTTCGATCTGTTCGATCGCGCGGGCGCGCTGCAGGATCACCTGGTGCTCGACGCGCCGACCTTCGCGCAGTTCTTCGGGCAGTGCGGCCCGGGCAGCAGCCGCCTGCTCGCGCAGAGCGATGCGTGCACGGCCATCTGCACCGATCTCAACGGAGACACGAGCGGCGCAGCGCTGGTGACGATCACGGCGACCGACGAAGCGGGCCGAAGCGTCACGTTCAGCACGCCGCGCACCGTGCTCGCGCCGCGATGACGAGGAGGACGCACGTGAGAACCGCAGCCGCGATCGTCGCGCTCGCCGTCTTGCACGCCGCGCCGGCCGGCGCGCAGTCGAGCGCGTGGACCGACAGGGGCTACGCGGCCATCAACGGCTTCTACCAACCGTCGACGAGCTTCACCGATCTCATCCGGCCGACCGCGTTCGGCGAAGCCGCGCAGGTGGACACGCGCTACGGCATCGCCGCCGTGCCCGGTGTGGATGCCGCCGCGGGCGTGCGCGTCTGGCGCAACCTCGCGATTGGCGTCGACGTCGGCTTCCTGACGAAATCCGGCGGCGGCTCCGTGAGCGCGCAGATGCCGCACCCGTTCTACTTCAACCGGCCGCGCGCGGTGACGGGCGACGCGTCGGGGCTCACGCGGTCGGAAACCGCCGTCAACGTCGAAGCGCTGGTGATGCTGCCGGTTCGTCCGCACTGGCAGGCGGCGCTCTTCGGCGGGCCGACGTGGTTCACGGTCAACCAGGATCTCGTGACGAACGTGACGCTCGCGGAAAGCTACCCGTACGACACGGCAAGCCTCGCCGGCACGACGTCGGCGCGGCAGGCGCGCGGCAAGGCCGGCTTCAACGTCGGCGGCGACGTGGCGTACATGCTCCGGCCGCACGTGGGCATCGGCGCCGACGTCCGCTTCACGCGCGCGCGGATCGCGCTCACCGACACGGCGACGGTGACGGCCGGCGGCGCGCACATCGGTGGCGGGTTGCGGCTCCGTTTCTGACGCCGCGTCGCCGAATTAAGAATTAAAGAATTTGGAATTTGGAATTCGTTGCACGGCCGGTTGGTGACGAGGAGACTACCGATGGTTTCGAGACGTTCGTTTCTTGGGCTGACCGCCGCGGGTGCGGGTCTTCCCTGGGTCCGCCTCTTCGCGCAGCGGGGACGCGGCAGCGAGGGCGCGCCGGCCGCCGTTCCGGCCAGCATCGCGTCGCTGACGTCGATGCGCGGCCGCGCGAAGCCGATCACGGCCGAGGAGCGGCGCGCGCGCATCGAGCGCGCGAAGGCGATCATGGCGGCGCAGAAGATCGACGCGATCGTGCTCACGGGCGGCACGTCGCTTCTCTACTTCACCGGTATCCGCTGGGGCGGCAGCGAGCGGCTCTTCGCCGTCGTCATCCCGAAGGAGGGCAACCCGTTCGTCGTCTGTCCGGCGTTCGAGGAGGATCGGGCGCGCGAGCAGCTCGCGCTCGGACCGCTCCTGCACACCGACGTCGCGACGTGGCAGGAGGACGAGAGCCCGTTCGACCGCGTCGCGCAGGGGCTGAAGGATCGCGGCCTCGCGACGGGGCGCGTCGGGGTCGAGGAGACGTCGAAGTTCGTCTTCGCCGACAGCATCGCCGCCGCGGCGCCGGGCGCGCGCGTCACCAGCGCGACGCCCGTGACCGCCGGTTGCCGGATGATCAAGGACGCGCACGAGCTCGACCTGATCCGCCTCGCGTGCGAGGCGACGCTGACGTGCTACGAGGCCGTCTACAAGGCGCTGCAGCCGGGCATGACGCAGAACGACGCGAGCCGTTTGATCAACGCCGCCTACGGCCGGCTCGGGTTCCCCGGGTTCGCGAGCGTCCAGGTCGGCGAGTACACCGCGCTGCCGCACGGCTCGATTACGCCGCAGACGATCCGCGAGGGCACGATCATCATGATCGACGACGGCTGCACGGTCGAAGGCTACCAGTCGGACATCACGCGGACGTTCGTCCTCGGCAGGGCGACGGACAAGATGAAGAAGGTGTTCGACATCGTCCACCAGGCGCAGACGGCGGCGCTCAAGGCGGCGCGCCCGGGCGTGGCGCTGGAGTCGGTGGACGCCGCCGCGCGGAAGGTGATCGTCGACGCCGGCTACGGCCCCGGCTTCAAGTACTTCTCGCACCGCGTCGGCCACGGCATGGGCATGGACGGCCACGAGTGGCCGTACCTGGTGAAGAACAACATGTTCGGCTGGGAGAAGGCGGTACGCGCGGAGGCGGGCATGGTCTTCAGCGACGAGCCCGGCGTCTACATCCGCGGCGAGTTCGGCGTCCGTCTCGAGGACGACATGCACATCACGGCCAACGGCGCCGAGCTCTTTACGCCGCAGAGCCCGTCGATCGAGGCGCCCTTCGGCGCCGCGTAGGGGATTGGGGATTCTTTCACCAGTCCCCCCAATCCCCAATCCCCAATCCCTAATCCCCAACCCCCGTTACGTATTACACTGTCCGCGCTTCTGGAGGTGACAATGAAGTTCGTCACCGGCGTCGCCGCGTTGCTGTGCGCAGGATCGATCACCGTGTCCGCGCAGTGGCTCAAGTACCCGACCGCGGGCGTTCCCCGCACGAAGGACGGCAAGCCGAATCGCGCGGCGCCGGCGCCGCGCGCCGCCGACGGCAAGCCCGATCTCTCAGGCATCTGGGACATCGAGCACAACCGCCCGTGCCCGCCGGGCGGATGTGCCGACATGGAAGTCGGCCAGGAGTTCGTCAACATCGGCTGGAGCCTGAAGGGCGGCCTGCCGTATCAGCCGTGGGCCGCGGATGCGCGCAAGACGCGCATGCTCGAGAACGGGAAGGACGATCCCTCGTCGCACTGCCTCCCGAGGGGCGCGCCGCGCTGGCACACGTCGCCGCTCCTGCGGAAGATCGTGCAGGCGCCGGGCCTCCTCGTCATTCTCAGCGAATCGAACGCGATGTACCGGCAGATCTTCACCGACGGACGTCCGCTGCCCGAGATCGAGCAGCCCACCTTCAACGGCTACTCAGTGGGAAAGTGGGACGGCGACACGCTCGTCGTGCAGACCGCCGGCTTCAAGGACGGCATGTGGCTCGATCGGAGCGGCAGCCCGATGACCGATGCGGCGAAGATGACGGAAAAAATCCGGCGGCCGAGTTACGGCAAGCTCGATATCGAGCTCACGATCGACGATGCGAAAGCGTACACGGCGCCCTGGACCGTGATGCTCCATTCTTCAATCGTCGTCGACACGGAACTGCTGGATTACATCTGCCTGGAGAACGAGAAGAGCGTGGCTCACCTGGTCGGACGGTAGAGGGGATCAGTCCTTCACGCACGTCACGAGCGACCAGATCCGCGGGATATTGACCTTCCGAATCGACTGTGGCTCCAGCTCCGCCTGCGCGAGGAACGCCGGCAGATCGAGATCCGACTTGAAGCCGACGTGTACGGTGAGCGGGGAAATCATCCGCTCGATCCACGCCACCGCCTGGTTGTCGCTGAGGAAGTGATTCACGATCACGATGCGGCCGCCGGGGCGGCAGACGCGTCGCATCTCGCGGGTCACGGCGACCGGATCGGGCACGACGCTGATCACGTACGGCGCGTAGACGATGTCGAAGCTGTCGTCCGCGAACTTCAGGTTCGCGGCGTCCATCTGCAGCAGCCGCACGTTGCGCACGCCTTTTCGCGCGACGCGCTCGCGCGCCTTCTCGAGCATCGAGCTGGACAGATCGATGCCGGTCACCGCGCAGTACGACGGGTAGAGATCGGCGTTGAGCCCCGTGCCGACGCCGACTTCGAGCACGCGGTCGCCCGGCTTGATGCCCATCTGCCGGATCGCGTCGAGCCGCCCCAGATGGAGGATCGGCCCGAAGACGAGGTCGTACCCCCACGCGATGTTCTCGTAGACGCGGGCGACGAAATCGTTCTCGACGGCGGCGACCGACAGCGCGCGCGTCGCGGCGTCGGATCCCACGATTTCCTCGGTCTCGCGTGAACGATGCGGCTCGAATAAGGCCATCAGTTTGCCTCAGCAGCGGCGCGGATCCGCCCTAAACGCTTGAAAACGTTCAATCTGTGTACCCGGGCAGCCCGAGCGACTATACATCTGCTGTATCAGCGAAGTCCATCGAGGACTGCCAGCGCGGCCTCGATATCGCCCGACTGCGTCGCGATCTGGACGCCCTGCACGGCACCGCGCAGCGCCGTGGCGATCTCGCGCGCAATCGCGATCCCCTCCTGCGTCGCCGCTTCCCCGTCGGCGCGGCGCATCCGATCGAGCAGCGCATCGGGCACGCGGACCCCCGGCACCTCGTTCGCCATGAACTCGGCGTTGCGCGCGCTCTCGAATGGGAAGATCCCCGCCATGATCGGTAGCCGAGCACCCTCGATCCGCCTGTGGAACGACTCGAAGCCCGGCACGTCGAAGATCGGCCGCGTGACGATGAACTCGGCGCCTGCCTCGACTTTGTACTCGAACCGCCGGAGCTCCTGGTCGAGGTTCGACGCTGCCGGATTCACCGAGACGCCGATGTGGAACGCGGTCGGCGCGCCGATCGACTGGCCGCCGACGTCGCACCCGCGGTTGAGCCGCGCGACGACGTTGGTCAGGCCGATCGCGTCGACGTCGAACACCGCCGTCGCGTCCGGGTAATCGCCGACGCGCCCGGGATCGCCGGTGACGAGCATGAGGTTGCGGACGCCCATCGCGTGCGCGCCGAGCAGATCCGACTGGATGCCGAGCAGATTCCGATCGCGGCAGGCGTAGTGGAGCACCGTTTCGATCCCCGCCTGCTGCTCGATGAGCACGGCGAGCGACAGCGCGGAGATGCGCGCGCCGGCGCGCTGCCCGTCGGGGATGTTGATCACGTCGACGCCGCCGATCTTGAGGCGCCGCGCGTGCTCCACCGCCTGATCGGTCTGGTAGCCGCGCGGCGGCAGCAGCTCGACGGCGGCGACGAACGTGCCGCGCGCGAGCGCATTGGCCAGCCGCGACTTGTGCTCGCGCGCCACCGGCGGGCTGTCGATCCCGCGCGGGATCGCCGCCGCGATCGACGGACGCGCCGCCGCGGCGTCCGTCGCGCGGACGACGGCCGGCGCCATCGCGCGGACGGCGGTCTTGATCTGTCGGATGTGCTCCGGCGTCGTGCCGCAGCAGCCGCCGACGAGGCGGACGTTGTGCATGATGAAGCGCCGCGCGTACGACGCCATGTAGTCCGGCGAGCACAGGTAGATGTTGCGCCCCTCGACGTCGCGCGGCTGGCCGGCGTTGGGCTGCGCCGACAGCTTGCGCGTCGTCACCGCCGCCATGCGCTCGATCGTGTCGAGCATCGGCGCCGGGCCGACGGCGCAGTTGACGCCGATGATCGTGGCGCCGCGCTTCTCGAGCTCCGGCGCGAACTTCTCGGGCGGCGTGCCGTCGAGCGTGTTGCCGTCTTCCTCGGTCGACATCTGCGCGACGATCGGCAGGTCCGACACGCTGCGCACGGCGTCGATCGCCGCGCCGATCTCGTTCAGATCGCGGAACGTCTCGAGGATGAAGAGGTCGACGCCGCCGTCGGCGAGCGCCTGCGCCTGCTCGCGGAAGTACTCGCGCGCTTCGTCGACGCCCGTCTTTCCCCACGGCTCGATGCGGATGCCGAGCGGGCCGATCGCGCCCGCCACGTACGCGCGATCGTCGGCCGCGTGCCGCGCGATCTTCGCGCCCTGCTCGTTGATCGCATACAGCCTGTCGGCCAGGCCGAACGACCCGAGCTTGATCCGGTTCGCGCCGAACGTGTTCGTCTCGACGATGTCGGCGCCGGCGCGGACGTACTCTTGGTGGACTTCGGCGACCAGATCCGGCTGCGTGACGTTGAGCGCGTCGAAGCTCTTGTTGATGAAGACGCCTTTGGCGTACAGCATCGTGCCCATCGCGCCGTCGCACACGAGCACGCCGTCGTCAATCGCGTCGAGGAACGGTTTCATGTATCGAGCCGCTCAGTCTTGAACGTTTCCGCGTCGATGAGCAAGTAGGATTTTGTGACCACGTCGAGCCCGATCGAGCGGACGCCCTGCCGGACCGAGTCGGTGAACTCGTGATGATGGCCGAACAGGTGCAGCCGGGGCTTCATCGCCGCGAGCACGTCGTTCAGCACCGTTTTTCCGGCGTCGATCCGGCGGCCGGCCGGGTAGAACGGCCGCGGCGCCTCGTGCGTCAGAAACAGATCGATGCGCGACAGCGCCTTGCACGCGAGCACCTCGTCGCGCACGAAGTGCCGCCGCTTGTCGTCGCGGCTCTTGCCCAGTTTGAGCGAGCCGGCCGACGTCTTGCGCCCCTTCGACGGCGGGAGCGACGCCGCCGGCGTGTTGTACCAGCTCGGCGCGAACGTGCCGCCGAGCGCCGCCACGCGCCACGGCCCCACCGGATGCGGCCCGCCGTTGGCCAGGTAGTGCAGCATCGGCGCGGGCGGATGTCCCTTGGCCGCCGCGGCGATCACGTCGAAGTCCTCGTTGTTGCCCTTGATGAAGTACAGCGGGCGCTCCGGCGTGAAGTACTCGCCGTCGTTGCTCGCGACGTCGCCGACGCACACCCACAGCGGCACCTCTTCGTGCCGCTTCATGATCGTCTGAACGGTGGTGAACGCGCCGTGGATGTCGCCGAGAGCGCCGATCTGCATCTCAGAAGGCCGGGTAGGTCAGGCGGGCCGGGTGGGTCGGGTGGGTCGGAGACACAGCGTCGACAGCCTATTCTGTGAGGCTCCGACCTACCTGACCTACCTGACCCACCGGACCTACCTGGCCACCGACGCGGGCACGAGCAGATCGGCTTTGTCCCAGACGAAGTCGTCCTTGCTGTAAACGGCGAGCTCGTAGTCCTTGCCCATGAAGACCGCGCCGACCGGACACGCTTCCTCGCAGTAGCCGCAGAAGATACAGCGCGTCTTGTGAATCTGGTACACCGACGCGTAGCGCGGACCGGCCTGCACCGTGCCGTCGTTCTCCGCCGCCTCGAGGTAGATCGCGTCGGCCGGGCACGCCACCGAGCACAGGCCGCACGCCACGCACTTCTCGAGCCCGTTCTCGTCGCGCATCAGCACCTGTTTGCCGCGCCACTTGGGGAACATCGGAAACTTCTGCTCCGGATAGTTCACCGTGATGGGTTTCCTGAAAAGGTGCTTGAATGTGGTCGCGAAGCCGACGAGGAGCGGGCGAATCACAGCCATTGCTCTCAGTTTACCCGGCCGATAAGATCAATGTAAATCATGCCAGGCTCGCAGTTGGCGGTGGATCCGGGCCTTCTGACGACGCTCGTCTTCAAGCTCGCGGTGATGGCGGCGCTGGCGACGATGCTCGTCCGCTACCGGCGCTTCCGCCACATCCTGATCTTCGAGCGGCGCACGCTGCCCGATCGGATGGCGTTCGCCCTCAGCCTCGGCATCCCGCTGACGGCGGGCGTCATCGCGCGTCTGCTCCTGAACTACAACGCCGCCGACCTCACGCTCGAGGGATCGTTTCTCGCGGGGCTCATCGCCGGCCCGTACGCGGGCGCGACGGTCGGCGTCATGGTCGGGATCCCGCCGCTCGGCATCGGCGAGTGGGGCGCGCTGCCCTTCGCCGTCGGCTGCGGCTTTGCCGGCGGCGGCCTGCGGGAGCTCTGTCCGAAGGAAGCGATCTGGCACTTCTCGCCGTTCGTCTTCACGAGCATGCCGCGGCGCGTCTGGGCGATGCTCCGCTCGCTCGACGTGGACTGGCAGGTCGTGCTGCTGCTCGCGCCGGTGGCGCTCGAGTTCCTGCGGCAGATCGTCGGCCTGCGCTGGAGCGATCACCACCGGCTGTTCTTCCTCCACGGCGCGCCGACGTCGCCGCGCCTCCTGTTCGCGGTGCTGCTCGCGACGGTGCTCGCCGTCGCGACGCCGATCAAGATCTGGAACAACGCGCGCATCGAGCACCGGCTGCAGGAGCAGGAGACGCTGCTGCTCGCCGCGAAGATCGAGGCGCTCGCCAACCAGATCAACCCGCACTTCCTCTTCAACACGCTCGCGTCGATCTCGTCGCTGATCCGGACGCAGCCCGAGACGGCGCGCATGCTGATCACGAAGCTCTCCGGGCTGCTGCGGCGGCTGATGCGCAGCACGGATCACTTCGTCACGCTGCGCGAGGAGCTCGAGTCGATCGACGAGTACCTCGCGATCGAGGTCGTCCGCTTCGGGCCGCAGCTCCGCGTCGACAAGCAGATCGCGCCGCAGACGCTCGACGTGATCGTGCCGAGCATGATCCTGCAGCCGCTCGTCGAGAACTCGATCAAGCACGGGCTCTCGCGCAAGGTCGGCGGCGGGCGCATCACGATCAAGACGCACGTCCGCGACGCCCACACCGTCATCGAGGTGCACGACGACGGCCTCGGCATGACGGAGGAACGGCTCGTGCACGCGCTGGGCGACGGCATCGGCCTCAGCAACGTGGACGAGCGGCTGCGCGTGATTTACGGCGCCAACTATCACCTGAAGCTCACGAGCGTGCCGGGCGAAGGCACGTGCGTGAGCCTGGCGATTCCGGAGCTCGCGGTGCCGGAGCGGGTCACCGCCTAACCGATGGCACTTCGCGCGCTTCTGGTCGACGACGAACAGCTCGCCCGCGACGAGCTCGGCTACCTGCTCGGCCGGATCGGCGGCGTCGACGTCGTCGGCCAGGCGGGCAACGGCGTCGAGGCCATCAGCGCCATCGACCGCCTCCGCCCCGACGTCGTCTTCCTCGACGTGCAGATGCCGGGGCTCACCGGCTTCGAGGTGGCGCGGCGGCTCGTCGACACCGGCGCCTCCTCGCACATCATCTTCGTCACCGCGTACGATCAGCATGCGATCGAGGCGTTCGAGGTGAACGCGGTCGACTACCTGCTGAAGCCGGTCGAGCCGGCGCGGCTCGAGGTGGCCGTCGATCGCGCGCGGCGGCGCGTCGCGACCAACCGCTCCGCCGAGGGCGCGTTGAACGCCGCCGAGCTCGAAAAGATCATCGAGCTCGTGGCCGAACGGCAGAGCCGGCGCGAGCGGCTCGCGATCAAGGTCGGCGAGCGCTTCCTTCTCGTGCAGGCGCAGGACATTATTTATGCGTCGCTCGCCGACGAGGGGATCAGCGTCGTGACGAGCCAGCACGCCGGCACGTCGAACTACCGGACGCTCGACGAGCTGCACGAGCGGCTCGACCCGACCGTCTTCTGGCGGGTACACCGCTCGCACCTCGTGAACATCAACAAGATCAAGGAGATCGTGCCTTGGTTCAGCCGGAACTTCATCCTGAGGATGAAAGACGAGAAGTCGACGGAAATCCCGGTGAGCCGCACGCAGACGCGGCGCCTGCGGGAGTACCTGAAGTTGTAGCGGACGCGACGCCGGAAGCGACGCCGGAGGCGGCGCCGGTGGCAGCGGAGCCGCTAATGACGATCGACCAGCCTGCGCCGCCGGTCGCGCCGTCGGTCGCGCCGCCGGCG
>Ga0209474_10002176_pt1 | contig 18306 bp, 15 predicted proteins | sample GraSoiAngelo_145_FD_185902 | JGI IMG/M metagenome (GOLD analysis project Ga0209474, IMG submission 185902) | Grasslands soil microbial communities from the Angelo Coastal Reserve, California, USA - 14_1009_05_20cm (SPAdes) (version 2) | ecosystem: Environmental > Terrestrial > Soil > Grasslands... | reverse complement strand
CGACCTCGACGCAGATGGCGACGCCCCCGTTGAGCGTCACGGCCAGGGGCTGCGCGCCGCCCATGCCACCGAGACCGGCGGTGAGCGTGACCGTGCCGGCAAGCGATCCCGCAAACCGCTTCCTCGCGATCGCGGCGAACGTCTCGTACGTGCCCTGAAGGATCCCTTGCGTGCCGATGTAGATCCACGAGCCGGCGGTCATCTGGCCGTACATCGTCAGGCCCATCGCCTCGAGGCGGCGGAACTCGTCCCACGTCGCCCACTCCGGCACCAGCATGGAGTTGGAGATCAGCACCCGCGGCGCCCACTCGTGCGTGTCGAAGACGCCGACGGGCTTACCTGACTGCACCAGCAGGGTCTGGTCGCCTTCCAGACGGCGAAGCTCGCGCACGATGGCGTCGAAGGCCTCCCACGAGCGGGCCGCGCGGCCCGTGCCGCCGTATACGACGAGGTCCTCGGGACGCTCGGCGACCTCCGGGTCGAGGTTGTTCATGAGCATGCGCATCGCCGCTTCCTGCGGCCAGCCCTTGCATGTGACCTCGGCGCCGCGGGGCGCCCGGACGGCGTGGGCTATCTCAACCTCCCCACGACTGCCTCCGCGGCCTCGACCACGGCGCCGGTGCGCACCAGCTCTTCGGCGGCGGCAAGCTCCGGCGCGACCACCCGGTCCGGGCCCACGCCCTTGACATGCTTGCGCAGTAGCGACCTCACCGCAGCCGTGGCGGGCGCGGCCTCGAGTGGCTTGCGCAGCTCCTGGGCGCGGGCCGCGGCCACCAGCTCGACGGCGAGGATGCTGGTCAGGTTGTCGAGCACGGTGCGCAACTTCAGCGCCGCGCCCCAACCCATCGACACGTGGTCCTCCTGCATCCCCGACGTCGGCACCGAGTCGACGCTCGCCGGCGCGGCCAGCCTCCGGTTCTCCGCGACCAGTGCCGCCGCGGTGTACTGGGCGACCATCAGCCCGGAGTTGACCCCAGGCTCCTCGGCGAGGAAAGGCGGCAAGCCCTGCGACCGGTGCGGGTCGAGCATCCGGTCGACGCGACGCTCCGCGATCGACCCGACCTCGGCCGCCGCGATGGCCAGGAAGTCCGCCGCGAAGGCCAGCGGCTCGCCGTGGAAGTTTCCGTTGGACTCGACGTCCCCGTTCTCGAGCACGATGGGGTTGTCGATCGTCGAAGAGAGCTCCACCTCGGCGATGCGGCGCGCGAAGTCGAGCGTGTCGCGCGCGGCGCCGGCCACCTGCGGGCTGCAGCGCACGGAGTAGGAATCCTGGACGGCGTGCTGCGAGTGGCGGTGGGAGGAGACGATCTGCGAGCCGCTCATCAGCCGCGCGAGGTTGGCTGCGCTGGCGGCCTGGCCGGCGTGCGGCCGCACCTCGTGCATGCGCGCCTGAAACGCCCGGTCGGTGCCCAGCAGAGCCTCGGCGGACATCGCCGCGGTGACGTCGGCGGTGCGGAATAGGCGCTCGGCGTCAGCGCACGCCAGCAGCAGCATGCCCAGCATGCCGTCGGTGCCATTGATGAGCGACAGCCCTTCCTTGGTCTCGAGCTTGACCGGCTTGAGCTTCGCGGACTTCAGCGTCGGGGCCGCCTGCTTGAGCGCGCCGCCGGCGTCGATGACCTCGCCCTCGCCGACGAGCGCCAGGCCGATGTGGGCCAGCGGAGCCAGGTCGCCGCTGCAGCCGACCGAGCCATAGCGCGGCACCACGGGGGTGATGCCTTCGTTGAGCATCGCGAGCAGTGCCTCAGCCAGCAGCGGCCGCACGCCGGACATGCCCATCGCCAGCGTGCGCGCTCGCAGCAGCATCGTCGCCCGCACTACCTCGGCGTCCACCGGGGGGCCGACCCCCGCCGCGTGGGAGCGGATCAGCGCGAGCTGCAGCTCGGGCTGGCGCAGGGGTGCGATGCGCGTGCCGGCCAGGGCGCCGAAGCCGGTCGACACACCGTAGACGGGTTCGCGCGAGCCGGCCGCACGCTCGACCCGGGCGCGGCTGCGCTCCATCCGCGTCCGCGCCGCCGGTGCGAGGGCGACCTTCTCCCGGTGACGGGCGACGGCGACGACCTGGTCCTCGGTCAGGCCATGGCCTCGCAGCGTCACGGTCATCTCGTCAAAGGCTAACCGATGTTTTTGGGGGCTTCCCGGCGGCTGGGTAACCAGGCTGTGCCCACGTTTTTCCGGAAAATTGGCTCGGCAGGCGGGGTTGTGCCCACGTTTTTCCGGAAAACTCAGGGTCAGGCCTTTCGGGGTTGGCGGCGGCCGCCATCTCGCGGCGCAGCCTGTCGATCACGGCGCCGGCAGGTACCGCGCCTTCACCGGCACTCCGTCCTGGACCCGCAGCACCCAGGTCGAGCCCTTATCGAAACCGCCGTCGCCTGCCCTGATGACGTGGCGCGCGACGAGGTACTCGACCAGCTCCCACACGATGTCGCCGTGCGTGCTCAGCACCGCCTGGTCCAGCTTCGAGCTGCCCAGGAACTCGTTGAGACCGTCGAGCCCGTGTCCTTCGGCGAGCTCGATCGACGACTTGACCGGCAAGCGCCGGGCTCGGCTGAGCGACTCGACTGTCTGCATGCAGCGGAGATAGGGGCTGGTGAAGATCGACTTGATCGGGAACGGCTCGAACGCGGCCACAAGGTCCTCGGCCTGCTTCTGTCCCTTCTTGCTCAGAGGCCGCAGGCGGTCGTCGCCGGTCCAGTGGCCGCGGCTGCCGGCCTTGGCGTGGCGGATTACGTAAAACGTGCGCACATCACGACATCCAGTCGCGCAGCCGCTTGCGGTCCAGCGAGTCCCAGACCTTCGGCCACTGGGCGCGCGCCTGGCCGGCCGCGATTCCCTCCAGCGCGATCAGCTCGCCGGCCACGAACGCGCGCCGCCCGCTGACCTTTGCGGCCCGAAGCCAGGCCTGCGCCGTGACGCTGTCCTGGTGCTCGCCGAGCACCGTCTGCAGCCTGGCCGCGGCGCGGCCGAACGCGGTGGCGTCCGCTCCCGCGACCGGCGCCACGGCCTCGGCCGCGTATCGCGCTCGCTTGGCGAGGATGCGGATTCGGTGGAGCTCGGGGTCGGTGGGCGATTCCGGCAGCTGGCGCACGGCGGAACGAAGGCGCCGCCACGGCGTCGTCGCGAGCGCGGGCAACAGCCCGCTCGCCGGCTGGTCCGCGTCGGGAAGCGTGACCGGATTGTGCGCGCCGGTCACCAGCCGCTCCAGCAGCTCGATGTAGCGGTCGGAATCCAGGTCCTCGCCGAGCTTGTGGCGCAGGGCGTCGATCTCGACCTCGAGCAGGTGCAGGAGCGCGGCCGCCGACCGCGTGTCGCTTGCCGGCAGCGACCTGGACCTCTCGCGCAACCTCTCCAGCAGCACTTCGCGGTCGCGCACAGCACCCAGGCTGAGCGCGAGCCAGCCCAGCTCGGAGCGCAGCGGCTCGGTCCACTCGGGGTCGAGGAGGGGACCGAACGTGCGCAGGTTGGAGCGGAGCTTGCGCGTCGCGACTCGCGCCTGGTGCACCGCCTCGGGGTCGCGGCCGGTCCGGACGAGCGGGTCGTGGTAGAGGAGGTTAGCGATCGATTCCGATAGCGCGTTCTTGATCACCGCCGGCGCCGGCGCGCCGGCCGCCAGGGGCTCGGGCGAGACCTCGGGCGGCTCGCTCGCGCGCGGGCCCAGGGCGCGGATGTGCTTGGGCGTGAGGTCCGGCGCTCCGGCGCCCGCCCCGCGCAGCCGGGCCACGAGCGGCGCGACGACCCCGTCAGCACCGTTGCCCGTGGCAACTTCGACCTCGATCTCGCGAAACCGCGCGGCCACGCGCCGGCCGTCTCGCACCGACACCTCGTCGTCGACCACCTCGGCCACGTGGGCGCCGGCTGCGTCCGCCAACCGCACGCGCTTGCGGACGGTTGAGAGCCGCGCCACCGGCACGAGCTCGGAGCGGCGCACGTAAGCGCGCACCACCTCAAGTGCCGCCGCCGGCGGTCTCCTGGCGGCGCCCTCGAACGTGAGCTCGTCGCGCTCGAGGATCGCGGCGGTGTTGTCAGCGGGCCTGGCGGGCGCCAGCTTCAAGGTCCACCCTTCGCCTGCCCGGCGCCGCAGTGAAACCCCCCAGCGCGCGAGGCGCAGGTCCGGCGTGTCGAAGTAAACCGTCTCCAGGCGGACCGTCTCGGGCGTCGCCGCGGTGACGCCTTCCACGACCCCGGCAAGCTCCGGAAGGCGGAACGCGGGGCCGGCCCCCAGCTTGACCTCGCGCTCTACAGGCACAGATCAGGCGTGGGCGATGCCGTTGCCGTGAGCGCTTTCGATCGCGAGCTCTTTGAAGCGGTTGTGGGAGTTGAGCCCGCGCAGGCTCGGCACGCGACGCCATGAGCCGTCGGGACCGAGCTCCCAGGCGAGCACGTCGTCGGCGAGCGAGATGTCGAGGATCTCCTGCAGCCGGTGGCGCAGCCTGGGGTCGGTGACGGGAACCACGGCCTCGACGCGACGGTCGAGGTTGCGCGGCATCAGGTCGGAGGAGCCGAGGTAGTACTCCGGTCGGCCGCCGTTTCCGAACATGAAGACGCGCGAGTGCTCGAGGAACTGGCCGACGATCGAGCGCACGCGGATCCGTTCGGAGAGCCCCGGCACGCCCGGCCGCAGCGAGCACATGCTCCGCACCAGGAGGTCGATCTGCGCGCCTGATTGGGATGCCGCGTAGAGGGCGTCGATGATCTCCTGGTCGATCAGGTTGTTGACCTTGATGATGATCCGGCCGCCGACCACGGCCTCGCGCTCGACGAGCTGCATGATGCTGGAGCGCAGGTTGGTCGGCGCGACCAGCAGCTTGCGATAACGGCTCTGCCGGCTGTACCCGGTCAACAGGTTGAAGAGCTCGGTGACGTCGGCGCCCAGGTCCGAGTCGGCGGACAGCAGGCTGACGTCTTCATAACCCCGCGCGGTGTTCGGGTTGTAGTTGCCCGTCCCGACGTGCAGGTAGTGCTGGATGTGCCCGCCTTCCCGCCTGACCACGAGTGTGACCTTGGCGTGCGTCTTGAGCCCGAGCAGACCGTAGACGACATGGACGTTGGCTTCCTCCAGCGCCCGGGCCCAGCCGATGTTCGCCTGCTCGTCGCCGCGCGCCTTGATCTCGACCAGCGCGACGACCTGCTTGCCTCGCTCGGCGGCGCGGATCAACGCGCGCACGATCGGGCTCGCCGGGCCGGAAGTGCGATACAGCGTCTGCTTGATGGCGAGCACGTCCGGGTCACTCGCGGCCTGGTCGATCAACGCCTCGACCGAGGTGGCGAACGAGTCGTAGGGATGGTGCGCAAGCACGTCTCCGCCGCGCAGCACCGCAAAGAGGTCAGGGGCCTCGGCGCCGATGCCGCGAAGGCGGGGCTGCGTGGTCGGAGTCCACGTCTCCTCCTTCAGGTCCGGCCGGTCGAGCTGGGTCAGCACCGCGAGGCTGCCCATGTCGAGCAGCCCGTCGAGCTGGTAGACGTCGGTGGATTGAAGCTCGAGCTCCCGGGTCAGGAGGTCGAGGACCTCGGCAGACATTCCCGGATCGACCTCGAGGCGAACCACGCGTGCGTGCCGGCGGCGGCGGCGCAGCTCGGTCTGGATCGCGGCGAGCAGGTCCTCCGCGTCGCTGTCCACGTCGTCGAGGTCACCGTCGCGCGTGACCCGGAACGGATGGTGGGCGACGATCTCCATGCCCGGGAAGAGGGCGGGCAGATGGAGCGCGATCACGTCCTCGAGCGGCACGTACCGCTCGCCTTCCGCCAGGGGGATGAAGCGCGGCAGGACGGGTGGCACCTTGACGCGGGCGAATCGCGGCTGCCTGGGACGCTGCGGGTCTCGGACCCTGACCGCGAGGTTCAGTGAGAGGTGGGAGATGTAGGGAAACGGATGGCCCGGGTCGACAGCCAGCGGCGTCAGGACGGGGAAGATCTGCTCGCGAAACACAGTGTGGAGCTGGGCGAGCTCCCGCCTGCCGACCTCCTCTCCGCGCACGATCGCGATGCCCGCCTGGGCGAGAGCCGGCACGACCTCGCGCGTGTAGAGACCGACCTGGCGGTGGATCAGCCCCTCGACCCGGGTCCGAATCGCCTTCAGCTGCTCGACCGGGGAGAGGCCGTCCGGAGAGGACACGGCGACCGCCGCCAGGACCTGCTCCTTCAGGCCCGCGACGCGGACCTGGAAGAAGTCGTCGAGGTTCTGGCTGAAGATCGCGAGGAAGCGGACCCGCTCGAGCGGAGGCAGCTTCGGGTCCTCGGCCATCGCCAGGACCCGCTCATCGAAGTCGAGCCGGGAAAGCTCGCGGTTGATGTAGCGGCTGACGGGCGCGAGGACGGGCGAAGAATCAGGTTCGGGGTGGGCTCCGATCGCCACGAGCGAACTCTACCGCCTCCTCGCGGGGCCCTGGTTAGGCGCCGGTTAAGACGCACACCCCGTCCGAATGCCGTGGCCTGGCTATGCGAAGTAGCCAGGCCGCCGCGGCCGAGGGAGGCGGAAAAACGGGTGCCGCCCCCAGGGCTGGGGCACAGGGCTGGCCGTGCCTCAGCCTGGAGCGAAGGCCGGTCAGGCCCCCAGCGCGGCGACCACGTTGGAAAAGACGTTGCTGATCTGGTTGCCCATGGTCAAAAGAATCACGATGACGACGATCGAGACCAGGACGAGAATCAGGGCGTACTCGACCATCCCCTGGCCGGTTTGACGTCTGGATCTGCTTCCCAACTTGTGCTCACCTCCTTTCTCGGTGCGAGAGTGTGTGGAACCGTAGCGGTACAACGTGGGGATTCATCTTTCATTAAGTATTTGTGTATCAATAATTTGTGATCTTTTTCATAAGCCAACCTAATATGTCCCGGTGCGCAAGCCTTCCTTCACCCTGGAGCAGGTCCGGTCGTTCGTCGAGGTCGCGCAGACCGAGCACATCTCGAGGGCGGCGGCCAACCTCTACCTGACCCAGGCCGCCGTGACGCAGCAGGTCCGCCACTTCGAGAAGGCCGTCGGCCTAGAGCTCCTGGAGCGCGACGGGCGGCGGGTGCGCCTGACCGACGCCGGCCACTCCCTGGCCGAAGCGTGCCGCGGCGCCCTCCGGGCGTTGGAAGTCCTCGACGACACCGCCAGGGCGATCCAGCACCTGGAGGCAGGCTCGCTCCACGTCGGCGCCAGCCCCACCTGCGCCAGCTATTACCTCCCCTCCCACCTCGCCGAGTTCACCCGGCGCTACCCGTCGGTCAAGCTCGACGTGGCGGTCGCCCCTACGGGGGAGTTGAATCGCCGGGTCGTCGCCGGCTCCCTCGACTGCGCCGTGATCGAAGGCGATCCCGACCCCTCACTGGTCAGCGTCGAGCTGTCGCCCGACGAGCTGCTTCTCGTGGCCCACCCCGACCATCCCCTCTCCCACCTGCGCAGGGTCGCGCCCTCGGACCTGCTGCAGTACCGCTACATGCGGCGGGGGCCTGAGTTCTCCGCCGAACGCCACGTCCGCAAGATGCTCGGGGACGCCTACGACCGCTTCGAATCCCTGAACCTTGGACACCACGAGTACGTGCGGGCGGCCACGCTCGCGGGCCTTGGCTGGGCGGCGCTGCCGAAGCGCGCGGTGGCCTCCGACATACGGCTGGGCATCCTCAAGGGCCTGGCGGCGCCACCGATCGTGCGCATGATCAGCGTCGTCCGCCGGCGGAGCCAGGGCGGCCCCGCACAGGAGGCCTTCTGGGCCCTGCTCACCGGCGGCCAGGGGGCGGCTTCCGGGAAAATCTCCTCCGATGGAAGGGGCAAGACCTGAGGCGGTGATGGAAACACGCGGCCTGCGCCGCGTGTTCAAGTCCCGCGGCCGGCAGGTCGAGGCGGTGGCCGGCGTCGACCTGGACGTGCGCCGGGGCGAGATCTTCGGTTTCCTCGGCCCCAACGGCGCGGGCAAGACGACGACGCTGCGCATGCTCTCCACGCTGCTTGCGCCGAGCGGCGGGACGGCCCGAGTCGCGGGCTGCGACCTCGCCACCCAGCCGGGCAAGATCCGCGAGCGCATCGGCTACGTCGGACAGGCGGGCGGCGCGGACCGCGAGATCACGGGCCGGACCGAGCTAGTGTTCCAGGGCCGCCTCTACGGGATGCCGACCGCCGCCGCTCAGAAGCGCGCCGCGGAGCTGATCGTCATGCTCGAGCTGGATGGTGCGGCCGACCGCAAGGTCGGCACGTACTCGGGCGGCCAGAAGCGCCGGCTCGACATCGGGCTCGGGCTGGTCCACGACCCCGAGCTCCTCTTTCTCGACGAGCCCACCACCGGCCTCGATCCCCAGAGCAGGGCACGCGTCTGGGAAGAGGTGCGCAAGATGCACGACCGCGGCACAACGGTCTTTCTCACCACGCACTACCTGGACGAGGCCGACGCGTTGTGCGACCGCGTCGCCATCATCGACTACGGCAAGATCGTCGCCGAGGGCACGCCCGAAGAGCTGAAGCGCGCGATCGCCGGCGACGTGGTCACCTTCACCGTCGCCGGCGAGCAGCAGCGGGCGCTCGACCTGGTCAAGGACCAGGACTTCGTCCGCGAGGCTCGTCTCGAGAACGGCTCCGTCCATCTATATGTGGACCGGGGTGAGGTGGCGATGCCAGCGATCCTGCGCCTGCTGGACGGAGCAAGCCTGCAGCTGATGACCGTCGAGCTGCACCGGCCGAGCCTGGACGACGTGTTCCTGCGCCAGACCGGGCGCTCGCTGCGCGAGACGGCGGCATGAAGCTGATCCGCGACACCTGGCTCGTCTTCGGCCGGTATTTCGGGCTGTTCATACACAACCCTGTCTGGGTGGCGCTGGGCGTGCTCCAGCCGGTGCTGTACCTGGTCCTGTTCGCGCCGCTGCTCAAGCCGATCGCTGCGATGCGCGGCTTTCCGCCCGGAGGCGCCTACAACGTCTTCGTCCCCGGCCTGCTGGTGCAGCTCGGCATGTTCGGGGCGGCGGGGGTCGGCTTCAGCCTCATCGCCGAGCTGCGGATGGGGGTGATCGAGCGCTTGCGGGTCACGCCCGTGAGCCGCGTCGCGCTCCTGTTCGGGCGGGCCCTGCGCGACATGTTCTCGATCGTCCTCCAGTCGCTGATCCTGATCCTGATCGCGCTGCCTTTCGGCCTGAGCATCCACCCTCTCGGGATCGTCGTCGTGCTGGCGCTGATCGGGCTGATCGGCCTGCTCACGGCGTCCATCGGCTACGCCGTCGCGCTCGCGGTCAAGAGCGAAGACAGCTACGCACCGATCGTCTTCACCTCGGCGCTTCCAATCCTGCTTCTGTCGGGAGTCCTCCTGCCGATGAGCATCGCCCCGCAGTGGCTGCAGAACATCGCGGCCATCAACCCGCTGCTGTATGCCGTCGACGCCGCCCGCCACGTCTTCAACGACAACCTGGGCGACCCGAGCGTGCTGAAGGGCGTGGTCATCCTGGTCGTGCTCTCGGTGGTCGCGGTCGTGATCGGCGCGCGCCAGTTCGGCCGCGCCGTCGCCTAATCGAAAGCCGTCAGGCTTTCGCGCTCGGCCTCCCACATCTCGTCGAACATGCGGTCGATCTCTTCCGGCGAGCACACCGCCGCTGTGAGCGGATCCAGCATCAGCGCGTATTTCGCCTTGGCGCGGTCGCGTTCGAGCAGCGCCTCGACTACGAGCTCATGGACGGCCATGTGCGCCCGGTTGAGCGCGGCCAGCTGCTCGGGCAAACGACCGAATGGGCGAGCGTGGATGCCGCCACCGTCGACGAGACATTCAACTTCCACGCAGCCGTCCGGGAGGTTCTCAATGGATCGAACGTTGCGGACGTTGCCGTGGATACTTGCCGCGCGGCCGCACTCGATAGCCTCGATGATGTCGGCGCCGTACTCGAGGCTGCGGTCGAGTGGGACAGGCTTGTCGCCTCGCAGCATGGCCTCGATCGATTCATCGTTCTCGCGGCGCCACCGCGGCCAGTTGTTGGCGTAAAAGCCGCTTTCGCCCAGGTATCCGGCGCGCGCGTACTTGTTGACCAGGTCGGGGCGCTTGCGGAAGTACGGCACGTACTCGGAGAAGTGGCCGCTGGATTCGGTGACGAAGGCGCCCAGGTGCAGCATCACCTCGAAGCGAACCGGGTCCTGCTCGTACACCCCGGGGTCCCGCGCTCGCTCGCGCAGCCGCGGATAGAGGTCGTCGCCGTTGCGCTCGAGAGAGGTGAACCAGGCGTTGTGGTTGATGCCGGCGCACTGCCATTTCATCTCTTCGAACGGGATGTCGAGAAAACTGGCCAGCTTGCGCGAGGTGCTCTGCACGCTGTGGCATAGACCGACGACGGGGAGATCGACGGCGCGCAGCGCCGCCAGTGTGAGGATCGACATTGGATTCGTGTAGTTGAGGATCGCTGCCTTCGGTGCCATCCTCTGGACGTCGGCGACGATGTCAAGCCATGCGGGCCCGGTTCGCAGCGCCTTGAAGATGCCGCCAGGCCCGATCGTGTCTCCGATGCACTGGTCGACGCCGTAGCGCATCGGGATGTCGTAGTCGAACCGGACGTTCTTCAGCCCGGCAACCTCGATCGAGTTGATCACGTAGTCGCTGCCGCCAAGGACCTCCATTCGGTCGGTCGACGCTTCCACCCGCCAACGCCTGCCTGTCAGCTCCACCAGCCGTTCGGCGATACGCCTGGCGAGGCGGAGTCGAGTCGGGTCGATGTCGACGAGCGCAAACACGCCCTCGTCGAGTCCTTCGACGGCGAGGATGTCGGTGATGAGCTGGCGCGCGAACACGGCACTGCCCGCGCCGATGAAGGTGACCTTCGGCATGCCAATAGTTGAACACGAGCGATCGGCGGCGTATAGCTAGAGGCATGGCGAAGAAAAGACGTGCAGAAAAGGTGCAGCAGGAGCAGCGCGAGCTCCCTGAGGCCAAGCCCATGCCTCACGAGGCAAATCCAGGAGGCATCGAAGGCGTCGAATCGGACTGGCCGGGCGGGTCCTCAAACCTCGGTGAAATCCTGAATCCCAAACCAGACCGAGAAACGACGTACTCGACCGCGGACTCGGACGGCGCGCCACGCCTGGACGTCGTGGCCAGGCTCCGGTGCGACAGGTGCGGACAGGCCTTTCACACCGACGAGCTTTTGAATCTCCACCGAAGAACGGCGCATCGCCCGCATGGCTAGCTGAGGCCCCTTTCCAACGAGGGCCCCTTGTGGGCCGCATCGCTGGGCTGTATCTTTCGCGCCAGACGTGGGCTAGATCCGGCGGGCGTGGAGGAGGAACACCGAATGGGAGACAAGATCGTCGTTCCAGGCACGGGCGTCGAGGTGCCGCTCGACCTTGACCTGAGCCGGCGCGAGCTGCTGAAGATCGCAGGCTATGGCAGCATTGCTGCCTTTCTGGCCGCCTGCGCAGGTGGGTCCCCCACCACCACGACGACCACCTCCGTCACGGCCAAAGGCGGCAGCGTATCGCTCGGGAGCTATCTGTCAGACGCCGTGCCCAAGAAGGGCCTGCAAAGCGTCGTCGACGCATTCATCTCCGCCAACGGCGGCACCAAGGTGAAGGTCAACACTGTCGACCACGGCACTTTCCAGAACCAGATCAACTCCTACCTGCAGGGCACACCGGAGGACGTCTTCACGTGGTTCTCAGGCCACCGCATGCGATTCTTCGCCGACAAGGGGCTGGCGGCTCCAATCGACGACGCATGGAACGAGATCAAGGGAAACTTCACGGAAGGCTTCGCCGCGTCGGTCAAGGGCAACGACGGCCACGTCTACGCAATCCCAACCTCGTACTACCCCTGGGCGGTCTTCTACCGCAAAGATGTTTTCCAGCAGCACAGCTACAGCGTTCCGAACAACTGGGATGACTTCAAGAAGCTCGCCGACCAGATGAAGAAGGATGGGCTGACTCCGATCGCGTTCGCAGACAAGGACGGATGGCCGGCGATGGGCACCTTCGACATCCTCAACCTCCGGCTCAACGGTTACGACTTCCACACCGAGCTCTGCGTCGGCAAGCAGAAGTGGACTGACGCCAGAGTCGCCAAGGTCTTCCAGAAGTGGAGTGAGCTGACCCCGTACTACTCTCCGGCCTTTGCCGGGCTCACCTGGCAGGAGGCTGCGCAGCAGCTGTTGCATAAGAAGGCCGGCATGTACCTGCTCGGCCTGTTCGTCTCGGAGCAGTTCGTGGCCAGTGGCAACCCTGACGATCTCAACCAGCTCGACTTTTTTCCGTTTCCCGACGTCGGCAGCAACTTCGACGCCGAGAAGGCTCTCGACGCGCCGATCGACGTGTTCATGATGGCGAAGCACTCGCCCACCTTGGGCTCCGACACCGGTCAGGCCAAAGCGTTCCTCGAGTTCATGTCGAAGGGCTCCACCCAGATCACCTATTGGAAGACGTCACCAGGCGCCATCCCAACCGCCAACGACGCCGACCAGAGCCAGTATCCGGCGCTCACCAAAAAAGCAGCACAGATCGTGAGCAGCGCGAAGAGAATCACGCAGTTCTTCGACCGCGACTCGAGGCCGGACTTCTCGGGGCCGAACTCGATGCAGGGGTTCCTGCTCAGGTACCTGTCCAACCCGAAGCAGGACACGACGAGCCTGCAGGGTCAGATGCAGAGCTTCTGGGACTCGCTGCCGCCCGAGTAAGACCAGGACCCCAGCCTGAAAGGTGGCGACGAGCATCACCCCGTCCCGGGATGACTCGCCCGACTCGGGGGAGCTCGTCGCCACCTCGCGCGGTCGCTATCACGTCCTGACTCGTTACGACCGCCGCGTCCTGGTGGTCATGGTCGGCGTGCCGCTGGTCCTGGACCTGATATTCATCTGGTGGCCGACGCTTTCGTCGATCCTGCTCTCCTTCACCAACTACAACGGAGTCGGCGACCTTTCCCCAAACAACTTCATCGGCCTGAGGAACTATCAGTTCCTCTTTTCGGGCTACACGCTTTTCTGGCCCGCGTTCTTCCACAACGTCATCTGGCTCGCGTGGCTGTTCTTCCTCGCCACCCCGCTCGTGATCTTCTTCGCCGTCCTGTTGGATCGGGATATCCGCGGGACGGGCCTGTACCAGAGCGTCTTCTACCTGCCTGTGGTCCTTTCCCTGGTCATCGTCGGATTTATCTGGGAGCTCCAGTTCAGCCCGACCGAGGGTTTCATCAACAACGCGTTAGGGCTCGTGAAGTCCGGCAACATCATCGACTGGCTGGGCAACCCGCGCATCAACCTGTTCTCTATCCTGATCGCCGCAAGCTGGCGCCACGTCGGCTACGTCATGGTCATCTACCTGGCCGGGCTGAAGAGCGTAGACCCGACGCTGCGCGAGGCGGCCAAGGTCGACGGCGCGAACGAGATACAGGCTTTCTTCAGGATCATCTTCCCGGTCATGGCCCCGATCAACATCGTGATTGCGGTCATCACCGCGATCGAAGCCCTGCGGGCGTTCGACATCGCTTTCATCGTCAACCAGGGCAAGAACGGACTCGAGCTGCTTTCGATCCTGATCACGAACAACAGCATCAGTGAGGCAAGCCTGGTGGGCTTCGGCTCCGCCATCGCGGTGATCCTGCTTCTGATCTCGCTAGGCCCGATCATCGTCTTTCTGTCCCGGGTCATGAGGACGCGGTCGTGAGCGCGATCACAAGCTCGCGCGGTCCCCGGCCTGCGCGCCTGGTCCTGCACGGATTCCTGATCGTGATGGCGCTCGTGTGGATCTTTCCGCTGTTCTGGGCCATCTATTCATCGCTGCGGCCGATCAGCGACACGATCCAGAACGGATACCTGTCGTGGCCGTCAGGTGGGCTCAGCCTGGTCAACTACCAGACCGTCTGGAGCCAGGCGGACCTGCCCTACTACTACGCCAACACGTTGGTCATCGCCGTGCCGGCCGTCATTCTCACCCTGCTCCTGGCGTCGATGGTCGCGTTCGCCTGCACGCAGTTCAGCTGGCGCTTCAACCTGGCGACGCTGATGATCTTCACCGCGGGGAACCTGCTTCCGCCCCAGGTCATCATCGTCCCGCTCTACCGGATCTACCTCAACACACCGATCCCGGTGTGGAGCTCGATCGACATCGGCCAGTTCTCGTTTCCGATCTTCAGCGATCGAGGGCTGCTGTACGACCAGTACATCGGCATCATGCTGATCCACATCGTCTTCCAGACAGGGTTCGCGGCCTTCGTTCTGAGCAACTACATGAAAACGATCTCGAAGGAGATCACCGAATCGGCCATCGTCGACGGTGCTCATGTCCTTCGGATCTGGTGGAACATAGTGCTCCCGCTCTGCCGGCCCGCGCTCGCGGCGCTGGGCACGCTGTTGTTCACCTTTATCTACAACGATTTCTTCTGGGCGTTGATCTTGATCTCGACGGGCGCCAAACGTCCGATCACCAGCGCGCTCAACAATCTCCAGGGCGAGTTCTTCGTGAACAACAACCTGATCGCGGCCGGCGCACTGCTGGTAGCGATTCCCCCGGTCATTGCCTACATGTTTTTGCAGAAGCAGTTCATCGCCGGGCTGACGCTGGGTTCGACCAAAGGCTGACCGACGGCTATCTATTACGGCAGCGACTACAACCCAGAACAGTGGCCCGAGGAGGTCTGGGAAGAAGACGTACGCCTCATGCGGGAGGCAGGCGTCAATCTCGTCTCAGTCGGCATCTTCTCCTGGTCGCGACTGGAACCCACGCAAGGCAATTTCGAGTTCGGCTGGATGGATCGGGTGCTCGACCTCCTTCACGAAGGCGGAATCCAGGCGGACATCGCGACGGGGACCGCCTCTCCGCCGCCCTGGCTCACGCATCGTCATCCTGAGATCCTGCCCGTGCTGGCCGACGGCGGCAGGCTCTGGCCCGGAGCGAGGCAGCACTACTGCCCCAGCAGCCCTGTGTATCGGGCTGCCACGAAGCGGCTGGTCGAAGCAGTCGCCGAGCACTACGCCAAACATCCCGCTCTGGCGATGTGGCATGTGGGCAACGAATACGGATGCCACGTGCCCGCCTGCTGGTGCGACGTTTCCGCGGAAGCATTCCGGGCGTGGCTGCGGTCCCGCTACGGCTCGGTCGATCGGCTGAACGATGCGTGGGGAACGGACTTCTGGTCGCAGCGATACTCCTCGTGGGAGGAGGTCCTTCCACCGCGCCGTACTCCGACCTGGCCGAACCCCAGCCAGCAGCTCGACTTCATGCGCTTTTCCTCGGACGCCCTGCTCGAGTGCTACGAAACCGAGCGCGAGGTGCTGGCGCGGGTCACGCCAGAAGTTCCGGTGACCACGAACTTCATGGGCTTCTTCAAACCACTCGACTACTGGAAATGGGCGGAGCGCGAGGACATCGTGAGCAACGACTCCTACCCCGACCCCGCGGATGACCGCGCCGCGATGCGTGCGGCAATGGCGAGCGACCTGATGCGCTCGGTCGGACGAGGCAAGCCCTGGATCCTCATGGAGCAGTCTCCCAATCGGGTCAACTGGCGAGATGTCAACGTGGCCAAAGCACCCGGTCTGATGCGACTCTGGAGCTACCAGGCGGTGGCGCGCGGCGCCGACGGAGTCATGTTCTTCCAGTGGCGGCAGTCACGGGCTGGCGCGGAGAAGCACCACAGCGCGATGGTTCCACACGGACCTGTGGAGTCGTCATCCACCTGGAGACAGGTGGTCAGCCTTGGACGCGAGTTGGCCTCGCTCGAGGCGGTACGGGGTGCCCGGAGTGACGCCGATGCGGCGGTAATTCTCGATTGGGAATCATGGTGGGCACTGGAGCTCCCATCGAAACCGTCGAACCGAGTTCGCCAGGTCGATCAGCTGGAGGCTTACTACAGCCCTCTGCACGAGCGCAACGTGTTGCTCGATTTTGCACAGCCGGACGGCGACCTGTCCCATTACCGCCTCGTCCTGGTCCCCAACCTATACCTCGTATCCGATGCGGCGGCTGCCAACATCGTGTCGTTCGTCGAGGCGGGCGGAACGCTTGTCATGTCCTTCTTCAGCGGGATAGCCGACACCTCCGAGCACATCCGCCTGGGCGGCTATCCGCAACCCTTCAGGTCGTTACTCGGTCTCGACGTCATCGACTTCCATCCGCTTGGCGCGCTCACAGAAGTCGGGCTCGAACTCGTCGACGGCAAATTGGGTCGGGGCTGGACCTGGAGCGAGGAGGTCAGGTTGAAGGGCGCGGAGGTGCTCGCGACCTTCTCCGACTCAGAGTTGAAGGGCGGTCCGGCCGTCACGAGGAATCGGGCCGGCGCGGGAACCGCCTTCTACGTCGCCACGCAGCCCGACCCGAAGACGATGGACCACATCCTTGCGATGGCCTGCTCCACGGCGGGCATCAAGTCGACGGCCGAGGTTCCGAGGGGTATCGAGGTGGTGCGCCGGTCGGTCCGCGGCAAGTCCTTTCTGTTCGTGCTGAATCACCGAGACACAGCAGTCGACGTCCCGATATCGGACGCGGGCGTGAATCTCATCGACGGAACCCAGGTCCACCCGGGCCTCATCCGGCTGGGGCCGCGCGATGTCGCGGTCATCCGCGAAGGCTGGTAGCCCGACGGTCGCGCGCGTGGCCTCCAGCGCCGCCTTCGGCAATGCTCCTGGGTCTTCCGGGCCCCTCGCTCTCTATCCGCCCCCATACACGCAGGCGCCGGCCCGTGGCTGCTCGATCGCGTAGATGTGGCCGTTCCAACCTTCGCGCATCCAGATCACGGACACCGGATACGTGCGGTCGTCGCACGTGAGTCCCCCCGACGTGGCGAACGCGCGCGGGATCGCGCCCAGGAGAGCACCGGTCTTGGAATATTCGAAGTAGTAGTCGCACGCGGACACCTCGATGAAGATCGAGCTACCTCCGGTTGCTATCCCACTCGCCCAGCTGCCAACCGGGCAGTAAGCGTTCATGTCGTTCGGCGGGACGTCGACATCGAAGTACGGATTTGCCGCTACGGGCACGGCGTCGTCGAGCAGATCGCCCGTGGTCTGAAAGTGGTAGACGCGGCGCGTCGTGTCAGGGCTGTACCAGAGGGTGTCGTCGGTGCGGTCGTAGGCGATCTTGACCTCGGGGGAGCAACTCGTCTGCCTACATGTCCCAGGGAGAGTCGATTGGTCGATCGCAAACTGGCGCAGCGCCAGTCCCATCTTGTCGATCAGGTAGATGACCGTGCCATCAGCGCTGACGGCCCAGAACTTGTCGCGGCCCACGTCATAGGCGATGGTCATGATTCCGCCGATCGCGCCGATGATCGGAATGTCGGTGTGCCCGGTCACCTGATTCGGGCCGCCGGGGGGCGGCATGTCGATCCGGTGCAGGGTGGATCCTCCGAATTCCGCGTAGTAGAGGTTGTGCCCGTCGTAGGCCACGGCCTTGGCAATGCCGTAGGACCCGTTCACGTACACCTCGGGCACGACGATGTCGGCGATAACGTCGCCGGGCGCGCCAGCGACTGGTTGAGCTCCGCTCATGACCGCGGTCAGCACAGCGACGACGCCGGCCGCCGGCAGCCTCAGACGTGGCAGGCGCAGGCCGACCTTTTGACTCATCTTCTTTTCTTGTACGAGCCGCCAGGTGGGTGCGGCAATGGGCGTCAGCCCCGGCCTGGAGGTAATTGTCCTGATGTCGTAGCGTTGCACCGTGAGCCGGGAAGTCGAGGACTTTAACCGGCGCCTGCTGCGCGCGCGCGACGCCATGGACCGCGCCTACGCCGAGCCGCTCGACGTTCGCGCCGTGGCCGCGGTGGCCTACATCTCCGAAGCGCACTTCATTCGGAGCTTCCGAGCCGTCTTTGGGGAGACACCGCACCGTTACCTGCAGCGGCGACGCGTGGAGCGCTCGATGTTCCTTCTACGCGAGACCGACCGCAGCGTCACCGACATCTGCTTCGACGTCGGCTTCACGAGCAGAGGGACCTTTGTGCGGACGTTCCGGGAGATCGTCGGCGAGACGCCGTCGGACTACCGCGTGGGGCATGAGCCGATGGTGGCCCCCAACTGCTACCAGATGTGGGCGACGCGCCCGGTGGTGGCGGCGGGGGTGGCGCGGCGATCGAGCAGTTTTGGAGACGCCTCCGCGGAGACGGCCTCCTAGCATGAGGGTCATCCCCATCAAGTCTCGTAAAGGAGAAAACAAGCGATGATCAAGCTGAACGTCACCTCGATCATGGTCCTCGACAAAGACGAGGCCCTCGACTTCTACGTCAACAAGCTCGGGCTGGAGAAAGGACAGGACGTCAAGCAGGGCTCCTACCGCTGGCTGACTGTTCGTGTCCCAGGCGACCCCGTCGAGATCTCCCTGGAGCAGCCGGGCCCGCCGGTTCACGACGAAGCCACCGCCGCGCAGCTCCGCGAACTGATCGCCAAGGGCGC
>Ga0209474_10002174_pt1 | contig 18308 bp, 14 predicted proteins | sample GraSoiAngelo_145_FD_185902 | JGI IMG/M metagenome (GOLD analysis project Ga0209474, IMG submission 185902) | Grasslands soil microbial communities from the Angelo Coastal Reserve, California, USA - 14_1009_05_20cm (SPAdes) (version 2) | ecosystem: Environmental > Terrestrial > Soil > Grasslands... | reverse complement strand
TACTCCGACCCCTGTACCGCGCCAGTTGTGAGAGACGCCTCACTGGATTTGGTGACCTGTTGCAGCAACTCCAAATCGTTTTCGATCTGCGCTACCGAGGCATGCGCAGGCTTCTTCGATTTCAATTCCTGATTCAAACGCGCGAAGAGCAAACCTTCCACCAATTGAGGCGGAGCCGAAATGCGCAACGCATTATTACGGCAAATTCCGACCTGCGTTGTCGCGTCCTGTCCCCGCGCCTGCAGAAATGGCTGGCCAGTGGCATCAAGTAACGGCTCGGTCGTCGCTACAAAGTCATGCCAGTTTGGCAGCGGTTCGCCCTCAATGTTCTCGTGCTTCATAGCCGATAACGATTTTTGATACCACGCCCGCTGTGCCGCGGTCAGGGGTGTCTCCAAGCCGCGCACGGGATCGAATATCGATGCCCCTTTGGCAGGATCGAAGCGCCATCCGGTCCAATAGGCGGTCTCCACACCGACCACCAGGACTGGGTGAAACAACAACACCGGGGTGACGTATTTTTTCGCTAGCACCAGCGACTCGATCACGCCGTGCACCGGCTTGCTGCGCTTGAGCCCGGGCACCTGCGGCACGATGAACGTGGTCAGGCGCATTTGCGGATGGTGTTTCGCAGTATGTGTCAACGACTTGGCTGCCTGCTTGGGCGTCATGACACCGATGTCACCGATGACGCTGCGATGCACCGCATGCGGATAATAGAAATTCACGATCTGCTTTACAAAGTCGGCGCAATTGCGCTTCAGCAGTTGGTAGGCTTCGAGGTTCGTTTCGGAGTTAAGCCGGCGGATTAACTCGTCGTCCTGCTCAGCGGTGGTCTCGATGCGAAAACCGTAAGTTGTGCGGTCGTAGGCCGAGCCCACGATCTGATATGTGTCGCTACCGCTGACATCCATTTTTTGCAAATATTTGTGGCGGAGGAATGCGACTAGCTTGGGGTCAGCATAAAGCGGTATGTCTCCCGGATTTTCAACCGCGTACAAATAAGGAATGAGTGGTACCGCAACCCAATCGCGCCCATTAATGTGGTGGTACCGGCTGATGACGACGCCCTGTTCACCCGGGCCGCAGCGGCGAAGAAGCGTGGGAGTTTCGGCGCAGACTCGATCCAAATAAACTGCGGCATGACCTGTTCCGGCGAAGGTACCGTCGTAGCTGTAAGGCTCTTCGAGCAGAAGAGTCGCCTGGGCCGACGCCGATTTGGGAATGAATCCCGCAAAAACGGCACCTAACAACAAAACAAAGAACTTACGCAATTTTCGATGCAGAAACATACCTGATTAAGTTTATCTAACCCTGCTTTGGAAAAGTTGTTCCGGAAGCTCGTTGATTAGCTTGTCTTTAGTAACGGCAGGGCAATCTAAGACTAGGAATCTATTGGAGTTGCAAGAAATGAGTGGTCTAGTGCTTCGATTACTCGAAGGGGCATGCCTACTTGAATTGTCCGGCAAATTCGGAGAAAAGTCGCCTGAGATCCTCGACCTCTGACTTAAGCGACGCAACCCCCTGTTCCAGGACGGCGATTCGCCGCTCATTCTCATCATCAGTGTCATTGGTCGCCCGGCGAAGGTCAGATGTGGACTGGGTAGGCGCTGTTGCAATCTCGGGAATGTATTCGCCCGAGAACAAGTGGGTATATCGGGATTCCTTGGTTCCGGGCTGGCGGGAAAGCACGCGCACCAGTGGCGGTTGCCGCTCCATCAGACGCTGCAGTCCGGACTGCACGTCGTCCAAGGTTTCGAAGCGATACATGCGCTCGGCACGCCCACGAAGCTCACCAGGCGTCTGAGGTCCACGCAGCAGAAGGACGCAAATCAGAGCAATTTCCCGACGATCAAAATTAAAAACTTCCTGGAGCCGGTGTTCGTATTTAGTTACGCGGCTGTCGGCGCCTCCGGCTGGACCAGCCAGGCGTTTTTCCTGCAGCGAGCTAAGCGCATTACGGACTGAACTTTCGTCCAAGGTCATGAGTGGATCGCGGTTATTTTTCTGATTGCATGCGTTCACCAGCGCGTTCAGAGAAAGCGGATAGTAGTCGGGCGTGGTGATGTCCTTCTCGATGAGCGAACCGAGAACGCGGACTTCGATTTCACTGAGCTGCAGTTGAGGAGTGTTCATCAGAGTTAGAGCAAAGTTTAACAGCGACAACGTGCTCCGGTTGCATCTTGCGGGCGTATACTTTTTCGCGTCAGGGACTTTTCTCTGGGGACAAAACCTTTACGTTCGCGGTGAGTCTATACCGCATAGAGCAGAAGGAGAAGGCATGAAACGCAGAGAGTTCATCACCACGGCAGCATACGGAATGGGCGCCGCCTGGCTGGGTTCGAAGATGACCACCCGCGCGCTCGCGATTCCTTCACTGACCCGGGAATTCAACGCCTCGGATCCGGTTGTGCTGGGCAGCACCGGAATCCGTACCAGCCTTCTGGCCATGGGCACAGGCACGGTCGGCAGTGGACATCACTCGCACCAGACCGCGCTCGGCGTAAAAGGACTCTCTGAGCTGCTGCTGAACGGCCACGAGCACGGCCTGCGGTTTTTCGACGCGGCTGATTCGTATGGAAGCCATCCTCATGTCGCAGAGGCCCTGAAGCATGTCAAGCGCGATCAGGTGACGGTGCTGACTAAATCATGGGCGCGCGATCCCGCGACCATGCGTGCCGACCTTGACCGTTTTCGCAAAGAGCTGGGCACGGACTATCTCGACATTTGCCTGATGCACTGTCTTACGGAAGCCGATTGGACCGAGCGCTACAAAGGCGTGATGGATGTACTCTCGGAGGCGAAACAGAAGGGGATCATTCGCGCGCATGGCTGCTCCTGCCATTCGATCGAAGCATTGCGTGCGGCCGCGGCATCACCATGGGTCGAAGTGGATTTGGCCCGGATCAATCCGATTGGCTCGCACATGGATGCTGAGCCCGCCGTCGTCGTTTCGGTATTGAAGCAAATGAAAGCGTCGGGAAAAGCCGTCATCGGAATGAAAATTCTTGGCCAGGGAGACATGCGCGATCGCCAGGACGAGGCGCTGCGTTTTGCCTTGGGCCTCGGAGTTCTCGACGCGTTCACCATCGGTGCGGAAAGCCGCAGTGAGCAGGAAGACCTCATCCGGCGAATTGCGGCAGCGTAGGTTCTGCGGCCCAGATGCCACCGGACGTTGCGAGCGAAGTCGCATCCCCCATAGAATCAATATCAGCAGTTTTGTTCTGCGGTTCCGTTCAACCGCGCAGGCTCGCCTGACCCAGCTTCTAATCAGCGGTTAGGGTAATCGCGTCGGAGAGATGGCCGAGTGGCTGAAGGCGCACGCTTGGAAAGCGTGTTTAGGGGAAACTCTAACGTGGGTTCGAATCCCACTCTCTCCGCCAGTTTTTTATCCGCATAGACACTGGAGATTACCAAAGATTAAGCAGCGCAATGCACTGCGAAAGGCTGTCAGCGCGATACCCGACGCGATTCGATGGGCGGAAGAGATACTGAAGGAAATGGACCGGCGCTGGCCTTAGCCCAATCCGGCAGATCAGGCAATACAGTTTCTACCGTATCGAAAGCCTCCAGAATATTTTGAGAAGATGCATCTGATCTGATAAGGTGTGTGTTCCAAAATGCCTCCTAAAGACAGTGAATCGTTCAATTTCCGTATTCTGGTTGTGGATGACGAACCGCTTATCGTGCACACCGCTGCATTGATTCTGCGTGAGGGTGGATACGAGGTTCGCACTGCGAGCGATGGATTCGAAGCTCTCACTGCACTGAGCCGCTCCGTGCCCGACATCCTGATTTCTGATCTTTCAATGCCGAATATGAGTGGGTTTGAACTGCTATCCATAGTTCGGCGGCGATTTCCTCAGTTGCCAGTGATTGCTATCAGCGGAGAATACACCGGTATTGCCCCGACTGGTTTGATAGCGGATGCTTTTTTCAGCAAGGGCGAGTACAGTCCCGAAGATTTGTTTGCCAGGATTGTCGAATTGTTGGAACAGGCACCTATCCGGGCCAATATGGTCAAATCCGATAAAGCTCCGGTGTGGGTGCCGAAAAATAGCGCCGGATATTTCATCGTGACCTGCCCGAACTGCTTACGTTCTTTTCCCGTCGAAGACAAGCATGGAAAACAGCACCGCGAAACCCACTGTCTTCATTGCGATTCAACTGTCGGCTATTTCGTTGACTTGCCCAGCCTGAACGCCCAGTTCAGGACACCTGAACGCCCAGTTCAGGACAGTCGGCCCGCGTTGAAGCGTGCGAAATAGCGTTCCGGCCTGGAAGCGCGTCGCCTGGAGAGAAAATCGGGGTTTACTGGACCATCTATGGATGAGACTCGAAGAGTTGCGAGCTGCAAGTTGTGCACAGGAGACTATCACATTGTACTCCCGATTTTCCAGCTCAATCCCAGTGCCGGTCAGTCTCTAGGATAATCTCTTCAGCCCAGGAGTTGCATAAAAGCGCTTCAGTCCCTTAGGCATTCGGGAATGGTAGGGCGTGTTACCGCATTAGCCTGTGACGAGTGAACACGAAAGCCCCACTTCTCGCAAACAGCGCGAGAAATTGGGCACCCTCGCCGGTGCCGACTTGCCTCAGTCGGTTTTTTCTTTTCGTGCTTGTTTCTTGCGAGCGTCGGCTAACTTGGCTTCAGCATCTCGGCTGTCCTTCTCATAGCCTGAAATCAAGGCTGAAACGTCGGACGGGTAATCGTCCTTTGTTGGAGGGTTCTTTCGTTTTTTCATGGGATAGCGCCTTCTCGCCGGAGTAGGAGTCACATTGACGCCTTGAAGGTGAAAAGGCCGGAGAGTTCGCTGGAGGAGAAACTGGTCCGGCCTTCTTCTTTCGCGTTGGTGCTTCTCAAAAGCTACTCACTTTCGCCGGAGCTGTCTGTACCCTAGCGCTCACTCTTACCCATCCCCACCAAGCAGCTTTTCCAGTTCTTCATAATGAATTTTCGTGCGCTTCAGAATGAACGCTTGACGCTTCTCTCCCCGCAATCCGGCGTCTTCGGCTTCGCTGATGGCACGAGCACGCGCTGCCTCACGCCAGTCATCCCGGTTTGATTCCGCAATTTTCTCGTCGTCGTCCATCTTGCTTCCGAGTATCCGCTGTCTTGAGCCATGATAATGTCATCTGCGCAATTTAAGCGGATTTCTTATCGGAAACTCACCAACTGCATACTAGGAGAGCAAGAAAATCGCGGTCACTTGGTTTCCTTAGTTTTCCGATTGGCGGGGGCTATAGCTTTTGCTAGGCGTGTCAAGACTTTCTTGTACAAGCGCTCCTTAAGTCTGCCGTAAGACGTGAGCTGAGAATTCGCGGGGGGGGGGTACTTGGATAGAGGGTTTGGTCACTGACAGCAGGCTAACACAATTCGGGTGCGGTAGACGACGCTGGAGAGTGCGACAGGGGATAAACACCCGATGTGCCAAAAATTCGAGGAAGCGGGTAGGCAATGGGCAAACGCGACAGCCATCGCAAATGTCTCGCCACTCCCGCTTCTTTAATTTGACGAATGAGGTAATCGCCGCGTTGCATGTGCGGCTCTCGAAAGCAGGAACACATGATTCAGAGACATGTCTCTCGCAGTTAGGCGGGTACACGTTTTCACAAAATCAATGGGAATTCGGCACGCTCGGCTTGCAGCAGCAAGGACGGGTTAGTTCAAGGTAGCTCAACTAATCAGCGGAAATCTTAGCGCGTGGTCCTGACGAAGCCAACCCAGTTGATCGCCGCAAAATAAGATTGGTCTTCAGGTGATACTCTCTGCTGCCGCCGATGGGGGTCTCCTCGGCAACTTCATTCATCAATGCCTCGAAAGCAATTCGCGCCAGCTCGGTCTGCGACATTTGAACCGTGGTTAATGGAGGAGTAATGAACTCCGATAAACGGATATCGTCAAAACCGACCACCGAAAGATCGCGCGGAACGTTCAGGCCTAGATCGTAAGCTTCGCGCATGACTCCGATCGCGGTCATATCATTCGAACACAGCACCGCCGTAGGCGGCTTGGGCAGACGCATAAGTTCTCCTAACGCGCGCATGCCACCATCGAGCGTGTGGTCACCGAGAACGATCATTTCCGGTGCGACCTCCAAGCCTAGCTCGCCCATTGCTTTCTCGAAAGCGTCTCTCCTCGCAATGGCTGATTTCAAGTACGCAGGTCCGGCTACGAAGGCGATGTTTTTATGCCGGAAGGCCGCCAGATGCTGCACTGCCTGTCGCAGTCCGTGCTGATAATCAATCCTGATGTTACTAACCTGAGGAGCGTCAGGTCCCACGTCAACAAACACCAGTGGGACTTTTCGCAAGCGAAGATCATCGAGCAGGCCCTCCTCCATTCCAAACGTCAGGATGGCAACGCCGTCGACTCTTCGTTCAATCATCCGTCGCACCGAAGATTTCATTCGCTTGGTATCGTGAACTGTAGACGTCAGCAGGATTTCGTAGTCGTTCTGTACCGCGAGCTCCTCAAACGTCTGCACGATCTCCGGAAAAAATGGATTGGTGATCTCGGAAACGACCAGTCCGAAGATACGGCTCTTGCCTGACACCAAAGCACGAGCCTGGGTATTTGGGTAATACCCGAGCTCATCGACCACCTTCCAGACCCGCTTGGCAAGTTGCGGATCAACTGTGGGGACACGGTTAATGGCGCGGGAAACAGTCGCAGTGGAAACCTTGGCGCGCTTGGCTATTTCGCGAATGTCCATGGAAGGGACTGCTTAGAGGTGAGCATCGTAGCACAGCGAGAATACGTTTGCTAGGCGTTGCGACAAAAACCTGTCGTTGGCATTTGATATGCAAAACGGCCACAGCCGATACTCTGGCCGGGCCGTCGAAGCTAATCAATTAGAAGCCGAAAATTGTGTCGAACTGAAACCGCTTGAGCCAGCGCTCATCGGTCAGCGACTGGGCGGTCACGATTTGACGCCCAATCAGGCCCGTAAATCCAATCTGAACGTGAGGATAAGCCTGATAGTAGGCTTCAACCCGGTGCTCGATCACATTGGTCGCCTGTCTTAGATCGCTGAAGTTAAATGCCGCGACCACGGCGTCCCGTTCGATACGAGCGAAGGTGTAACCGAGAAGGAGATCGCCCTTGTTCTTCGTCTGACCAAACTTCAGTTCGGACCAATAGCCGTGCCGCTGGTGAGGATCGCACGTGGGCGCCATTACGGCGGCTGCAAAGAATACACCTAGGTTGTCGCAAGCTTTTGTGTTCTGGGCAAAGTCGAAAAGAGCGTAAACGGGCCAGCGCTTCGCGCCAGTATCGATATCGAGACGGGCGATGGCGTCGAGAATGCCGAATTGTGAGGCGTAAAACCGTTTAGCGTTGATCACACCGAAGTTGTTGGTGTCTCCCGAGCCGCCGAAACCAAAGGTGCCTCCGAAATTCGCGGGGGTCGGAAGGCCCTGGGTGGCGGAGCCATTAGCGCCGCTACCGTTTACCTGATTTTGCGCAATCGAGTCGGCGTTTTCGAAATCATAGTACGCGCCATCGGCACTCAGCTTCACGTGCGGAAGCAGCTTCCAGCCGGTCTGGACCTGTCCGCCATACATGTAGCTGTCTGCCCCACCGCTAACTTCCAACATAGTAGTGCCAAAAGAAACGACCGCAAAATGGTTCAGGAAACCATTCTTCCAGTCCCACGTAACCGCGGCACTGCCGCCCTCGGGATTCAGATCGTTGTCCCATGTCATCTCGGTGCGCAGCCAGGTATAGCCGAACTTTCCGGCGGTCAAAGTAAATGGTTTGAAGAAATGCGGGTTGTAGGTTCCGAACGCCTTGTCGATGGCAACAGGTTTGCGTGTGTAAAAGCCGGTCAGAGTTGAATTCGTTGAGATGGGATCGCCGAGGTCGCCTGAAGCGAGGGTCAGGCCGGCAGCAAAATCACCGTCGATTTTGGTGTTCATATTGAAACGCATGCGATAACGCTCACGGTTGCGGGTGGCCGTTTCAGGTCCAGTGATTGCCCCGCCGGCAATGAATGGCTCGTATCTAAGCCTTAGGTCACCAGTGAATTTCAGCTTGCTGAGGGCATTAATAGCTTCACGGGTCGTCGTGTTTTCCTTCTGCGTTTCCTGCAAGGTCAAGGCGGAGTTGGTGTTGTTCGTCTTGAGATCGGAAAGGTCGCTCTTAAGAGACGAGACCGTTTGCTGCTCCTCTGTAGATTGGGAGGCAGCGGCCTCAGCCTTAGACTCCGCCTGAGCGGTCGCAGCCTGACTTTGATCGAGCTTCTGCTCCAGTTGCTGCAGCTGCTGGTCGCGGCTCTGGACTTGCTGGTTTAATTGCCTGATCTGTTGCTGCTGAGCATCGATAGCCTGTTTTAGTTCGCTCAACTGCTCTGCAATCGCTGGGTCTGTTTTCGGGGCAGCTGCTCGTCGCCGCGTGGTGGCAGCGGTAGCAGTTGCCGTGCTTTGCTGAGCTTGCACTAACGCCGACACCACAAGCATGAGCGCTAAAGCCATCACTCGCTTCATTTGCTTTCTCCTGATGAAAAAATAAAACCGCTAAATAAAACTGACTGCTCTGAGAAGATTGCGCGATCAAATGTGAGTAAAGCTCATCCTATCTTCAGCTCAGTTAACAACTGATGAATGAGTGTTGAAGATCGCGTGAATTCTGGTTATTTTAATGTGAAGGAAGGAGCTGTCGCGCGTGTGGTGGGATAGCGTTCGCCGCGAATATTCTCTTCTACGAGGTCCAAAGTGTTTCTCCTCATCCGGAGGAAAAACACTTTGGACCAGACGATCTTCGGTGGAAAAACGAGACGCCGAATTTACTCTAGCGACTTGGGATCCGAACGGTTCTTAGGCGAAGCCTTTTGCAGTTCGGCATCCAGCAAATGAGCGGCAGCAGGGCTGGAAACCCGGCCTTGCCGGAGAATCTCTTTGGCGGTGAGCTTTCGCCCGTATAATTTTTCATTTGCGCCATTATCCGGACGCAGGGTGGAACCTTCCAACGAAATGCCCGCGAATAGCCCTCGAGACCGAGAATAAGAAAGAATTTCGGCGCGCATAGCGACGTCCGTGGCGGCGGTGGCCGTACGTCCCTTGGGACCGGCTGCGGCAGATGCGTCTGCGCCAAGTTTGATCTTGCTGCCCATCAGCGATTCAGCCCCGCGCGGATTCACCACCAGCAGAACAAAATCCGTGGCTTGGGCGCCGAGTTGAAAGCCGAAGTTTCCGCCTTCGAGTGCGTACATTGCGGGCGCACCCCACGGCCCGGTGTAATGCTCGCCAGTGCGGCAAACCATAATGCCGCGGCCGAAAGCGCCGCCAATACCTATGGCGACCTTCTTGACCGAAGGAAGCACGATCACGCACTCGGCATCATCCAGCAAATCCTTAGGAATGTCATCGGGGATGTTGAGAATTTCTTTGAGAACGACGCCCGCGTCTTTCACGCGATCGGTTTCCTTTTCGTTTCCCGCACCAAAGACTAGAGGACTGCAGGCAAGTGCCATAAAAAATGCAATCAGTTTTTTCATTTTCACCTCAGTTGAGTGTGTATGTTCAGCATTTTACCTTCCGGAGTGCAGATTTGCGGCTGAGCAAAATTTGCCGCGGGGTGACCCTCTGAGTGCTCCTTTTGTAACTTGGCGATCCCGCGCCAGTGGCCTAAAGTCAAGCCAACGGTCGAGTTAACAAGCGTCGTCCTTCGGCAAGCGACTTGCATCTAAATACTTGAGGTAGCCTCTGGCCGTGGCTATTAGTGCAATTTTTAGGCGGACTAGGAATGAAGTACACACATCGTGCTCTTTGTCTGTCATTAATGTTCCTGGCTGCACTACCCATGCCAGGCCAGAACGCCTATGTTGCCCCCAGCGGTCTCACGGTTCCTTCGCCGGGTATTGATTCCACTGATCCGCAATCCATAGTTACCATCAAATCGCACGTAAATGAAGTCAACGTGCTTTTCATCGCCATGAATAAGCATGGAAAATTCGTGCGCGATTTAAACAAGGAAGACTTCAACATTCTGGATGACCACAAGCCGCCGCAGCAGATTGTTCGCTTTTCTCAGCAGACAGATCTGCCATTGCGGATCGGCATTCTGATTGACACCAGCGGCTCGATTCACGGGCGCTTCCAATTCGAGCAGGAGGCTGCGGTTGGCTTCCTTCAGCACACGCTTCGGCCTCATTATGATCACGCTTTCGCCATGGGCTTTAACGGCAGGAGCAAGGTCGCGCAAGACTTTACCGATAACGTGACCTTGTTGGCAGCTGGAATCCAAAAAATGGAGGATGGCGGGGGCACTGCGCTCTACGATGCCATCTACTCCTCCTGCAAAGAGAAATTGTTGAAGGATGATTCCGACCGGCCGGTGCGGCGGGCCCTCATCATCGTGAGCGACGGTGAGGACAACCAGAGTGAGCACACGCTAAGTCAGGCCATTTATATGGCAGAACGCGCCGGAGTCATCATTTACACCATCTCTACCGACGACAGTGGGTTGATTCTTCGCGGGGACAAGATTCTTGAGCAGGTTTCCGACGCTACCGGCGGCCGCGCCTTCTTCCCCTTCAAAATGAAGGACATCAAGACCTCTTTTTCGGCGATCGAAGATGAACTTCGCAGTCAGTACGTTATCTCTTACCATCCCGCAAATTTCGATGCTGACGGGCGTTTCCGTTCCATCGAAATCACCGCCCTCAAGAAAGACCTTCAAGTCCGGGCGCGCAAGGGTTATTTCGCTCCCCAGCAGTAATCAGCCTCTCGCGCAAGGGTGTTAGAATCGCATCTAAATTAGGTGATCAGTGAACGCTGGAGCGGCGGACAGCTGGTTATTTTTAACCTATTGAAAATCAAACTATGGCTCGCCTTTCGATCTCTCTTTTACTGATATTCCTGATGTGTGGTGCTGCGTCTGCTTCCGCGCAGACACCGCATCGTATGAAGCCAAAGAGGACGCAGGCGAAACCGTCCCCGGCGCAGCCGCAAGCCGTACCCCAGGCGCAGTCAACTCCAGCACCTGCTCTGACCCCGGAGCATGGCCCATCTTCGCCACCCCAGGTTAATTTTCAGGGTGGGCAGCTCACCATTGTGGCCAGAAACTCCACCATGAGCGACGTGCTCAATGCGGTCAAGCAAAAGACCGGTGCGGGCGTAGATATGCCTGCTGGATCCAGCGAACGCGTGGTTGGACAATTCGGGCCCGGCGCTCCCCGCGATGTGATGGCGCAGTTGCTCAACGGATCGCACTACGATTACGTGCTTTTGGGGTCTCCTGCTGATCCCGGGGCGTTGAACAAGATTGTGCTAATGGCGAAAGCTACCGGCCCTGAGCCGGGGCCAACCCAGGCACAAGCGAATCAGCCGCAACCCGGCAACGAAAATCTGCAAACGGTTCCTGAAGTTGAAAGCGAAAATCCGGACAATCAGGGTGAAGCTACGCCCAACATGCAAGAGCAGGTGCAGCAGGAGCCGGCACAAGAAGAAGCGCCACCCGAACAACCTGAGCAGGGGGACCAGCAGCAGAACGGCCCAGTGGTGAAGACCCCTGAGCAGTTGTTGCGAGAGCTGCAGCAGCAACAACAGCAGCAACAAAATCAGAATGGACCGCCGGGAGCGCCGGGGCAGCCACCGCAATAGTTGCCGGACAGCATTGCGGTGTTGGCGGAATTTCCTGCGTCGGTTGCGGTCTCCAGCCTTCACATCCGTTGTGATGAAATAGCGGTGTGCTCCTCGGCGACGCACTCAGTTCCGCGATCCAGCGCCTGACCTCTGCTCAGGTGCCTTCCCCTCGAATGAATGCCGAGCTGCTGCTTATGTTCACCGTCGGGCGCGATCGAGCTTACCTCTACGGACATCCTGAACACAAACTCACTTCCGACGAATATTCGTGCTACGAAGATGCTCTGGCGCAGCGCTCACAAGGCATTCCGGCGCAATACATCACCGGACATCAGGAATTCTGGGGCATGGATTTACTCGTGTCACCGGCTGTATTAATTCCCAGGCCTGAGACGGAGCATGTGATAGAGACAGTGCTGTCATATGTCGGCAGAGGCGATGTGGGTCGGAAACTCCTGTCCGGCCAGTCTCTATCCGATTTCTCGACTCAGAGGACGTCATCAGACCGCCTGCGAATCATCGATGTCGGCACTGGCTCTGGCTGCATTGCTTTGGCATTAGCCAAAGAATTGCCATTAGCCGAAATCCATGCCACCGATATTTCTCCTGCGGCTCTGGAGATTGCCCGCGCCAATGCCGCACGGCTACAACTCGAATCTCGTCTTAAATTCGGCGAAGGCGACCTGTTGAGGGGGATCGAAAGGAGCGCGTTCGATTTTGTTGTATCCAATCCCCCGTATGTCGGCGAGTCGGAGGAAGAATCGGTCCAACTGGAAGTTCGAAAATTCGAACCCCGCAATGCTGTCTTTGCAGGACCAACAGGTTTGGAAGTAATCGCACAGCTGATTCCACAGGCAAGCGAAGTACTTAAACCCGGCGGATGGCTCGTCATCGAGATCAGCGGAACAATTGCAGCACGAGTTCAGGAGCTCCTGGCCGGTTGGAAGAATGTTGAGATCACGAATGATCTTCAGGGCATTCCACGAGTGGCAGCCGCGCAGAAGACGTAGATCGTGATCAGGGAAATAACTGAACAATTTCGCCGCGAATTTTGCTGCCCTGAACCATCAATTTGCCAACAGTAACTGGAAGATGGAACCTGCGCGGTCCCGCACTCCCTGGATTGAAGTACAGCACGCCGTCTCGCATCTCTTGTTTGGGAACGTGGCTGTGGCCGTAAATCACAGCGCCGATCCCGGCTGCTTCGGGCTTCAGATCGAACTTCTCGAGGATATGCAGGACGTAAATTGAAACACCGTCGCTCTCAAGCACATCAGATTCAGGAATATTTTTCGTCCAGGCTTCTCGATCAACATTTCCTCGCACGGCTGTGACCGGAGCAATTTCTGATAATCGGTCGAGAATTGCCGGATCACCGATATCCCCAGCGTGGATGATGCGGTCTGATCCTTGCAATGCCGCCAAAGCTTCGGGCCGCAGAAGTCCATGCGTATCGGAGATGACGCCGATCAACATTGTTTCAGTTTATGGGAATGTGACAAAGGTGTTCGCTGTCAGATAAGACAGCAAGTGGCTCAAGGAGTTACTTCGGGATTCGACTCGACTGGTGGCGTGAAATCGGCCAATTCAAGGCGCAGATTTCCGGGATTAGTGGCGTAAGCCATTCCCGTCTCAAAATCTATGGTTCCGGCGCGGATCAGCTTTTCGATTTCGCCATCAAAATGCTGCATACCTTCCGTCGAACCAACTCGCATGGCATCCAGCAGCGTTTTGCCCTCGCCTTCCCCTTTTTCTACGTACTCGCGGGTGCGCAGTGTGGATTTCAAAATTTCGATTGCGGCCACTCGGCCACCGCCGTCTTTGCGCGGAAGCAGTCGCTGGGAAATGATGTAGCGGAAACTTTTGGCCAGGCGATTTCGAATGGCATGCTGCTCGGCGAGCGGGAACACGCCTACGACGCGCTCCACCGTTTTGGCGGCATCGATGGTGTGCAGCGTTGACATCACTAAGTGCCCGGTCTCGGCTGCTTCCATGGCGATCTCAATGGTCTCGCGATCGCGCATTTCCCCCACCAGAATCACTTTTGGGGCCTGCCGCAATGCCGCCCGCAGCGCATGAGCAAAGCTGTTGGTATCGCTGTGCAGCTCACGCTGGTGGACCACGCAGTTCTGATGCGGATGTAAAAACTCGATTGGGTCCTCGATGGTCAAAATGTGGAATGACTGTTGCTTGTTAATGAGATCGATGATTGCTGCCAGTGTAGAAGACTTGCCGGATCCGGTTGGACCTGTCACCAGCACAATGCCATTGCGTAGACCGGAAATGTTCTGCAGCTCTGTGGGCAGGTTGAGATCGCCAAACGCCGGAACACTGCTCGGAATCACTCGCATCACGATTGCGCATGTACCACGCTGCATAAAGGCATTCACGCGAAATCGCGACATACCCGGCAAGCTGTAGGAGACGTCACAAGAGCCTTGCTCGCGAAGATTGCCGAGCGCGTATTCGTTATTGCCGATCAGTTCGGCGGCAATGTGGCGGGTGTCGTCCGGAGTAAGCACGCGGCCGCCGATTCCCTTAAGTCGTCCGTTCACCTCAACCAGCGGAGGCTTTCCGGGCGAGAAAAACAGGTCGCTGATTTTTGGCGCGCTACGCAACATTCCGGCCAACAATCCCGGGACCGAAAATGGAGCCGCGGCAGGCTTAGCTGCAGCCGCCGGAGATGATGCAGTAGCCGGGGCGGTCGCTGAAGCACTCGCCTGCGGATCCCGTGCTGGAGCCGCCGCAGCCGCAGTGCCTATTGCATTTGGACTATTGCCAAGAACAGCGTTGCTGGACGATGACATGGGCCTCGAACCGAACCGGCCTAAATTCTCTCAGAATTCGGCTGCAGCGTCGGATTACGAAGGTCACGCCGAATTTTGCGGAGTATGCCCCGGCTCAGCGTGCAGGAACAATCGGCAGAATCAGCGCCGAGGGATGTTCCGCATCGTGATATATGACATTCGTAGCAGACCTGAATGGCTGCTCAGAGCTCACATCCACATTGGCCTTCAGATAGCGATCGCGCCCGGTATTCAGGTTGCGATCGAAGTGCGGGAAGTTGCTGCTGGAAACTTCCAGGCGTAAAACGTGGCCTTTCTTGAAAACGTTGCTGGTCGCCCAGACGTCAATGTTGAATTCGTATATCTGTCCCGGCGTGATCAGCGATGGGGTCTCCTGTGAATCGCGATAACGTGCGCGTAGAATCCCTTCGGTTAGATTTTGCGCGAAGCCGTCTGGCCACACATCAACCAGCTTGGCGGTGAAGTCCGTATCTACGGCTGAAGACTTGGCGTAGAGTTCGAGCGTGGCTGGGCCACTTATTTCCGTATCCTGTGGCATTGGCGGAGTCGAATACACCAGAACGTCATCGCGAACTTCGACCGAGCGCTGGTCACGCGGTCCTGGCGGTAAGTGCTTTGAATCGCAGCACAGGGGACCACCGATGGTTGGTGCGGGATTTCCGGGATCGTAAACGTATTGATCGGATGCTTCCTTCGTAGGCGCGGTGATTGAAAGGCTCCCGTTACCGTTGAGCGAATTTGCCTTGCCGGCAGAGTGCAGAAAATATTTCGTTGCGCGCGCTCTGGCGAGCGGCCAGGCCTCTTCGTCGCGCCATTGGTTTGCGCCCATCACGAAAATTTTCACTGGCTTGCTGGACGCAAATTCATTCTGCGCACCCTTGAACAGGTATTCGTACCAGTGCAAGGTTGCTTCGTCTTCGTCAAACTTCGAGGCGTCCCCGAAGTCCACATCTCCGATCTTAGGCCCGTTACCAGCATGGCCGCCGACAATCACGATTAGCTGTTGCCCATGGCGTGCCTGCTCCGTGGCCCCGTGCGCCTTGATTCCTTCGTAGTTGCGCAACGAGCCACCAAGAAAAAGGTCATACCAGGCCGCGACGTGCAAAGCAGGGACGTTGATGTCCCCAAAATGGTCTTCAATGGAAATTGCTCTCCAGTAATCGTCATAGTTGGGATGCGCCAGCCAATCGAGGTAGTAGGGCGCGAGTGCGGCGCTCGAAGCCGGATCGGAATGCTTATCAAGATTGAATAGAGGATAGCTGGCCAGAGGAAACGTCGAGATTCCCTGCAATGCGTTGGTGTTGTTGGCGACCTCACGGTCAAATGTGTTCTGCGCCAAGCCTGAAGTCCAGCTCTGATCGAACCATTGCTCGAAGGCGCCGCCCTGGTAAACCCAATTCGAATGGTAGTTGCTCGCGGTGACCACCGGGCAAATTCCGGCGAGATGCGGCGGATGCGCGATTGCCGCAAGCATTTGGGTTGCTCCGACGTAAGACCCGCCGAACATTCCGACCTTGCCATCCGAGTATGGTAGCGCCGCAGCCCATTCAACCGAGTCGTATCCATCGTTCGGTTCGTTCTTGAACGTGTACCACTCGCCATCAGAAGCGTACCTTCCGCGAACGTCTTCGAAAATAACAACAAAACCGTGTGTGGCGGCCATTAATCCGAAATCGACACCGTTATCTTTGTTGTACGGCGTGCGCTGCAGAAGCACGGGAAACTTGCCATCGGCGGCAGGACGGTAAATGTCGGCACGAAGGATGACGCCGTCGCGCATTTTGACCGCTACATTGCGCTCGTAGGTGACGGCGTATTGATTGGCGTCGGCGTGGGCCGAAACACAAAAAATGACAATAAAACAAAACAGCGAAGAACACAGCATGCGTGTACGCATCAGCAGTCTCCGACAAGAATTAAGCCAGTAAAGATACCAGAGTTGCCATTGCAGCAAACCCAATCCCTATAGACTGGGACTCTTGCCATTGATCAGGTCCCTGACCTCCGCCTCAAAGTCCTGGAGCGGCATATCCTGCGTCTTTTCTTTGCCTCTCGTGCGGACGTTTACCCTTCCGGCCTCGGCCTCCTTGTCGCCGACGACGAGCATGAATGGGACTTTCTGCATGGCGTGCTCCCGGATTTTGGCATTCATCTTCTCGTTGCGGGCATCGACTTCGACGCGCACGTTCGATTCGCGAAGCTGTGCGGCTACTTTGTTCGCATACTCCACATGCCGCTCGGCAATCGGAATCATCACAACCTGCACCGGCGACAGCCAAACCGGAAACGATCCGGCGTAGTGTTCGATCAGTACGCCGAAGAAGCGCTCGATTGATCCATAAAGTGCGCGGTGCACCATGACCGGCTGTTTGCGCGTGCCGTCTTCGGCGACATACTCCAATCCGAAGCGGGCGGGAAGATTGAAGTCGAACTGAACGGTCGAAAGCTGCCAGAGTCGGCCAATGGCATCGACCAGCTTGATGTCAATCTTTGGGCCGTAGAACGCCGCTTCACCGGGGATCGTCTTGTACTCGATCCCGAGCTGCTTCATAACTTTTTCTAAAGACGCAGTCGCCGAATTCCACTGTTCTTCTGATCCGACGAAATTCTTCTTGTCCTCAGGGTTCCACGTCGAAAGCTCGGTCACGAACTTGTCGAATCCAAAATCGTGCAGCACGTCGCGGGCGAACTCGACGCAATCGGCAATCTCTTTTTCAATCTGGTCGGGCGTGCAGAAAATGTGCGCGTCATCTTGAGTAAAACCGCGCACCCGCAACAGGCCGTGCATCACGCCGGACCGCTCATACCGATACACCGTACCCAGCTCGCCCAGCCGCACCGGCAGATCGCGATACGACTTCAGCGAGTCCTTGTATATAAGGATGTGGCCGGGGCAATTCATCGGCTTCAGGCGGTACTCGGCGTCGTCGAGCTCCATCACGTCAAACATGTTCTGCGAGTAGTAGCCCTCGTGCCCCGAGGTTTGCCAAAGCTGCTTGCGCATCACGTGCGGCGTGTACACCAGCGAATAGCCGCGCTTCAGGTACTGGTCGCGCATCCAGTCTTCCATTTCTTTGCGGATGATGCCGCCCTTGGGATGCCAGAAAATCAGCCCCGGCCCGGCCAGCTCCTGAATGGAAAACAGATCGAGCTGCTTGCCGAGCACGCGATGGTCGCGCTTCTTGGCCTCTTCGATCTGATTGAGATACGCGTCGAGGTCTTTCTTCGAAAAGAAAGACGTGCCGTATATGCGCTGCAGCTGCGGATTCTTCTCGTCGCCCAGCCAATATGCACCGGCGATGTTCAGCAGCTTGAACGCTTTGATTTTTCCGGTCGAAGGAATGTGCGGGCCCCGGCAGAAGTCGAGAAACTTGCCGGTTTTGTAAACCGAAATTTTTTCATCAGGCTTGGTGAACTGCTCGATGAAGTGGCACTTCATGAAATCGCCTTCACTCTTGAAGCGCTGCAAGCCTTCATCGCGTGGCAGAAATTCGCGCGCATAAGGCAGGTTCTGCTGCACCAGCTCCTGCATTTTCTTTTCGATTTTTTCCAGGTCCTCGGGCGTGAACGGAGTCTCGCGGTAGAAGTCGTAAAAGAATCCGCTCTCGGTCGCCGGACCGTGGCCGAGCTTGGTCTCGGGAAAAAGCTCAAGCACCGCCGCGGCCAGCAAATGCGCCGACGAATGCCGATAGACTCCCAGCGCCTCGGGATCTTTGTCGGTGAGGATGCGGAGCTTCAGGTCGCGATCAAGCGGTCGCACCAGATCTATTAGCTTTGATTTATCCGCTAGGATCGGCGGAGTGGTGCCCGATTTTGAAAGATTTACGTAGTCGGGATTTTCCCAATCAAAGCCGTAGTCCTCGATCTTCGCCGCGAACGCCGCATCCGCCAGCCGCGGACTAATCGACTTGGCAACGT